>Ga0307379_10012347_pt1 | contig 11140 bp, 7 predicted proteins | sample UN2MG_FD_202237 | JGI IMG/M metagenome (GOLD analysis project Ga0307379, IMG submission 202237) | Soil microbial communities from Risofladan, Vaasa, Finland - UN-2 | ecosystem: Environmental > Terrestrial > Soil > Coastal area > Acid sulfate soil | place: Finland: Risofladan, Vaasa | collected... | reverse complement strand
TGGCGGAGAGAGAGGGATTCGAACCCTCGAGACGGTTACCCGCCTACACGCGTTCCAGGCGTGCGCCTTCAACCACTCGGCCACCTCTCCCAGAATTAGGAATGCTTCCGGAAAGCGGCGCACTATACCGAAGCGCCCTCCCCGTTCAAGCGAGCTCGCGAGATCGCCTTATCATGACCAAAGCACCGTTTGAACGTGATGCGGCGATGGCCTATGTAAGCGGAAACTCGCGATTGGCCACTTATCGCTCATGCTCATGATCCTTCGAATTCTCGGCGTCTGGCTGCTGTTGCTCGCCATGGTCGCCGCCGTTGTCGACGCCACCAAGAGCTTGGCGGGGGGCGGCGCGTGGGTGGTCACGCCCATGGGCGAGCAGTGGCGGCAGCTGGCGCCTGATACGCTTACAGTGTCGAAGACCTGGATCGAGACTACTGCCGGCAAATTCCTGTGGGACCCGGTGATCCTCGCCATCCTCAGCGCGCCGACCTGGGTCGTGTTCGGCATTCTCGGCGTGTTCCTCTACTGGCTCGGCCAGAAGCGCAAGCCGGTCGAGGTATTCATCAACTAGGGGCGCTTTTCGGGGGAGCACCAAATGGAGACCTCCATGTTCAGCTTCAAGCGCAAGTCCTTGTCTATCCCGTCGGCCGACGAGGCCCTGCCCGGCCGGACGGACGCACTCCTCACCGCAGATCAGCATTACGTGCTCGGCGGCGCTCTCAAGGGGCCTTACCCGGAAGGCGCGGAGAAAGCGCTGTTCGGGCTCGGCTGCTTTTGGGGCGCGGAGCGGAAGTTTTGGGAAGTCCCCGGCGTCTATGTCACGGCTGTGGGCTATGCCGGCGGGCCAACGCCGAACCCCACTTACGAAGAAGTGTGCTCAGGGAGAACCGGGCACACCGAAGCCGTGCTCGTGGTGTTCGATCCGGCCCGGGTGAGCTACGAGCGGCTGCTCAAGGTGTTCTGGGAGAGCCACAACCCGACGCAAGGCATGCGCCAAGGAAACGACGTCGGCACGCAGTACCGCTCAGGCATCTATTACACTTCCGACGATCAGCGCCGCGCAGCGCAAGCCTCGAAGGCGGCCTATGACGCGGCGCTGGCGGCACGTGGGCTTTCGCCCATCACCACCGAGATCGAGCCGGCGCCGGAGTTCTACTTCGCGGAAACCTACCACCAGCAATATCTCGCCAAGAATCCAAGCGGCTATTGCGGGCTCGGCGGCACGGGCGTGTCGTGTCCCATCGGCACGGGAGTTGTCGCCTAGGCACTTCGCCCGTCATTGCCGGGCTCGACCCGGCAATCCATTCCACTGGCCTCGATACAGGGTGAGACGTCACGGCATGGATGCCCGGATCGAGTCCGGGCATGACGAAGTCTTTGCTGGTTCGGTCAGCTGCGGATAAAGCCGACAATGTCCTTGGTCTTGGCCAGGATCGGGTCGGCGATGCCGTGCGCTCTGGCAGCGCCGTCGGCCAGGATGCGGTCGATCTCGACCGGATCGGCCATCAGCCGGCGCATCTCGGAGCCGATGGGCGTGAGCTTCTCAGTGGCGAGCTCGGCCAGCGCCTCCTTGAAGCTCGAGAAGGCCGCGCCGCCGTGGTCGCGCAACACTGACTCTTTGTCCGTCCCGGCGAGTGCTGCGTAGATGCCGATGAGATTGTCCGCCTCGGGCCGCGCCTCCAGGCCCTCGATCTCGGACGGCAACGGCTCCGGGTCGGTCTTCGCCTTTCTGATCTTCTTGGCGATGGCGTCGGAATCGTCGGTGAGATTGATGCGGCTCAGGTCGGATGGGTCCGACTTCGACATCTTCTTGGTGCCGTCGCGGAAGCTCATCACCCGTGTCGCAGGCCCCGCGATCAACGGCTCCGGCAGCGGAAAGAAGCCGCCCGGGTAATCGGCCCGCGCGATGGTCTTGGCGAAGTCGTTGTTGAACTTCTGCGCGATGTCGCGGGCCAGCTCCAGATGCTGCTTCTGGTCCTCGCCCACCGGCACGTGGGTCGCGTGATAGAGCAGAATGTCGGCGGCCATCAGGTTCGGATAGACGTAGAGCCCGGCGGACGCGTTCTCGCGGTCCTTGCCGGCCTTCTCCTTGAACTGGGTCATGCGGTTGAGCCAGCCGAGGCGGGCCACGCAATTCAAGATCCAGGCAAGCTCCGCATGGCCCGACACCTGGCTCTGATTGAAGATGATCTGGCGGGTGGGATCGATGCCCGAGGCGATGAAGGCCGCCGTCACCTCGCGCGTATTGTGGGTGAGCTCGTCGGGGTCCTGAAACACGGTGATGGCGTGGAGATCGACCACGCAATACAGGCACTCGTGCTCGTCCTGCAGCGCGACAAACCTGGTAATGGCGCCGAGATAGTTGCCGAGATGCAGATTGCCCGTCGGCTGGACGCCCGAGAAGACACGGGTCTTATGTTTGGTCGTCTCTTGCATGCCTCGCCCTTAAACGCTCGCGGGTTATGGCTTGGGCTCCGGCGAAGCGCAAGACCGCGCAAAGACTAGCCGCAAGCCGCCTCCATCTGGCGGATTTGCTCGGCAATGGCGACGGTGCGCTGGGCCATGGCGAAATGCAGCCGCTCCACCATGTGCCCGTCCACCACGATGACGCCCTTCTTCTCGTTTTCCGGCTGGCCGAAAGCGTCGATGACCTGGCGCGACCAGTCGACCTCCTCTTGCGTCGGCGAGAAGATCTCGTTGCACGGCCCCACCTGGCTTGGATGGATCAGCGTCTTGCCGTCCATGCCGAGAATGCGGCCGCGCTCGCATTCGTCGCGCAGGCCCGCCTCGTCGCGGAAGTCGTTATAGACGCCATCGATGATGTCGAGCTTGTAGGCGCGCGCGGCGACCAAGGTCATGGCGAGCCAGGGCACTACGGCAAAACGGTCATGGAGCGCGCGGGCGCGTGATTCCTTGATCAGGTCGTTGGTCCCCATGACCAGGCAGTCGAGCCGGTTGTCCTTGTAGACGGCGGTGGCGGCGATGGTGCGGGCGTTGAGGATGGCCATGGGCGTCTCCATCATGGCCCACAGCCGCACCTTCTCCGGCGCATGGACGCTTTGCAGGAGCTTGGCGGCGGAGATGATGTCGCCGGAATGGACCACCTTAGGCACGAGGATGGCGTCGGGCGCGGCGTCGCACGCGGCGATGATGTCGCCGGCGCCCCAGGTCGTCTCCAGGGCGTTGACCCGGATCACCATTTCGCGGCCGCCATAGCCGCCCGCCTTCACCGCGGCGCAGACCTGGTCGCGGGCTTGGACCTTGGCATCCGGCGCCACGGCGTCCTCAAGGTCGAAGATCAGGGCATCGGCGGGAATGGCTTTCGCCTTTTCCAGCGCCCGCTCGTTGGATCCGGGCATGTAGAGCGCGCTGCGGCGCGGGCGGCCTTCCATCTCCGATCTCCCCAATCATGATTGCTGCAGTGCAACATAGACCAGGGCTGCGCGCTGGAGAACCACGCTTTTTGGCTGGAGATCAGCGGCCGAGCAGATCCTTCAGGAGGGTTCTCGGCTTCATGGCGCCGAACAGGGCGCCTACCAGAAGATAGGTCAGGAGGCCGCCTCCGACCACGCCAACAAGCGCTGTAGCCTGCAGGACGATCCCCCTCTCGGGCGCAAACCAGGGATTGAGGGCGGCTACGAGCGCCCAAACCGCCAGCCCCATGGCGGCGGTCGCCAGCACAATGCCGACAATGGCGCGCCGGAACGCCGGGTCCAGCCGAAACTCGGCCCGGCGCCGCAGCTCGGTGACGAGGAGCGCCACGTTGATCCAGCCGGCAATCGCCGTGGCGGCGGCGATGCCGACCGCGCCCAGCACCACGAACAGCACGAAGCTCAGCGCGGCGTTGGCGGCCATGGAAATGCAGGCAAAGATCATCGGCGTCTTGGTGTCCTCGCGGGCGAAGAAGCTCGGATGCAGCACTTTGATCAGCACATAGGCCGGGAGCCCGAGAGCAAGAGCCGAGAGCATCCCGGCGGTGGCCCGCGAATCGACGGTGGTGAAGGCGCCGCGCTCGAACAGCACGCGCATGATGGGTCCTGCGGCGATGAACAGCGCGGTCGCCGCGGGCAATGTGAGCAACAGAGCGAATTCGAGCGCCCGGTTCTCACTCTCGATGACCGCCTTTGTGTCGCCGGAGCGCAATTTTCGACTCAAGTCGGGCAGGAGCACCACGCCGACGGCGACGCCGACCATGCCGAGCGGAAGCTGGAAGATGCGGTCGGCGTAATACAGCCACGACACGACCCGGTCCTGGAAGCTGGCGATGATGGTCGAGATGACGATGGTGATCTGGGCCATGCCGCCGGCAATGAGCCCGGGCACCGCGAGCGCCACAAGCCGGCGCATGTCGGGGGAGAGCGTCGCGCGCTCGAGCTTCAAGCGAATGCCGGCGCGCGCGGCGGCGACGGCGACGATGGCCACCTGCAAGAGACCGGAGACGGCCACGCCCCAAGCCAGCGCCACACCCGCCGAATTGTACTCTCCGTTGCCGGTGGCGATCAGTCCGAGCAGCACGGCGATGAGCACCACGTTGAGCAGGCTCGGCGCGAAGGCGGCGACGGCAAAGCGCCCCATGACATTGAGGAGCCCGGTATAGAGCGCCACCCACGACATGAAGACGAGGTAGGGGAAGGCGATGCGCGCCAGCAGCACGGCGAGGCGAAACTTGTCTGGGTCGTCCGCGAAGCCCGGAGCGAGCAGCAGCATCAGCCACGGCATCGCGATCTCGGCCAGAAGCGTGAAGGCGACCAGCACCACGGTGAGGCCGGACAGCGCCTGGGCGGCGAAGTCGCGGCCCGCCTCTTGCCCGTCGGCGTGAAGGCGCTTGGTGAAGAGCGGGATGAAGGCGGCGTTGAAGGCACCTTCGGCAAACAGCCGCCGGAACATATTGGGCACGCGGAACGCCACGAAGAACGCATCGGTCACCGAGGACGCGCCGAGCACGGCGGCGATCAGCACGTCGCGGACAAAGCCGAGTACGCGGCTGATGACGGTCATCCCGCCGACGGTGGCGAACCCGCGATAGAGCTTCATAACAAGATTCCTCACCCTGAGGAGGCCGCGGACACGCGGCCGTCTCGAAGGGTGGCCGCCGGCTTCGAGACGCCGCCTCGCGGCGGCCCCTCAGCCTGAGGTTGACTGGGAAACTACACGGACGCGAGCGCTGATTCCTGGCGCGCCACGAGCACCTTCGTCAACCGTTCGCGGACCAGCGACTCACGGCTCGAGCTCGTGATCTTCTTGCCTGTGAGGTCGGTGACATAGAAGACGTCGACCGCCTTCTCGCCGAACGTGGCGATGTGGGCCGAGGCAATGTCCAGGTTGAGGTCGGAGATCTCGCGCGTCACGTCATAAAGCAGGCCGGGGCGATCGAGACCGTTGATCTCGATGACGGTCAGCGCATCGGACAGCGTGTTGTCGAACACCACCTGCGGCTCGACGGTGAAGGCGGACAGCCGCGATTTCGGCTTCTTCTTGCTGAGCACGAGATCGGCGGCGCGAGCCTCGCCGTTGAGCATGCGTTCGATGGACACGGCGATCTTCCGGGCGCGTCGCTCCTCGTCCTCGGCACGATCGAACTCGCGCTCCAGATGGATGGTATCGAGCGCCATGCCGTCGCGCGTGGTCGAGATCTGCGCATCGACGATGTTGGCGCCCGCGCCGGTACAGGCACCGGCAACCATGGCCAAGAGCCGCGGGTGATTGGGCGCCAGCAGCGTGATCTCGGTGACGCCGCGGAAGGCGTCGGTCGAGATATGGGTGACCACGTTGCGGCCTTGCGCCTCGGCATCGCGCACAAGCTTGGCGTGCTCGGCGATGACATCGAGATCGGTCCGGAGCCAGTAGGCGGGATAGTGGCGGTCGATGAAGCGATCGAGGTCGTAGCTCGGCCAGCCCGCAAGCCGCTCGCGCAAGGCGTCCTGGGCGCGGGTCATGCGCTCCGTGCGGGTCAAGGCCGTGTGGCCGCCGCCGAGCAGCGGCTCCGTCTCGAAATAGAGCGTGCGCAGAAGCTGGCCCTTCCAGCCGGTCCACACGTCCGGCCCAACGGCGCGGATATCGGCGACGGTCAGGATGAGCAGAAGCTTCAGCCGCTCGCGGCTCTGCACGATCTCGGCGAAGTCGCGGATGGTCTTGGGGTCGTTGAGGTCGCGGCTCTGGGCGAACAGGCTCATGGTGAGGTGGTGCTCGACCAGCCAGGTAGCCGTCTCAGTCTCGGACGCGTTCAGCCCAAGGCGCGGACCGAGTTCGCGGGCAATGCGCGCGCCGGCGATGGAATGGTCCTCGTCACGGCCCTTGGCGATGTCGTGCAGGAAGGCCGCGACATAGAGCGCGCGCCGGTTGTCGATGGTGCGGACCACCTCGCTCGACACGGGATGATCGATCGACAGGCGGCCGCGCTCGATGCCGGAGAGGAAGCCGATGGCGCGGATCAGATGCTCGTCCACCGTGAAGTGGTGGTACATGTTGAATTGCATCATCGACACCACGCGGCCGAAATCAGGGAAGAAACGGCCGAGCACACCCGCCTCGTTCATCTTACGCAAGGACCCTTCGGGATCGCGCGCGTCGGTCAGGAGCCGCATGAACAAGCGGTTGGCCACCGGGTCGGCGCGCAGGTTGTCGTCGATCAGTCGGAAGTTGGCCCTGATCTGGCGCAGCACCTCGGGCGAGAATGCGGCTTGGTTCTCGTCGGCGACGACGAATAGCCGGATGAAGTTCGCCGGGTCCTTGGCGAAAGCGTCCTTGTCGACGGTCGAGATGCGGCCGTTCTCGATGCGGAAATCCGACGTACGCCGGAGCTTGGCGCGGCGGCGCCAGCTGAACGGGGCGAGCAGCGTGTCGAGGGTCGGCACCGACTTCAACTGCTTGATCTCGAGCGCCGAGCAGACGATCCGGGTCAATTGCCCGACCTCCTTGGCGATGAGGAAGTAGTGCTTCATGAAGCGCTCGACGGCGCTCAAGCCCGCATGGCCGCGATAGCCGAGCCGGTCGGCCATGGCGCGCTGGAGATCGAAGCTCAAGCGCTCCTCGGGCCGGTTGGTCAGGAAATGCAAGTTGCAGCGTACCGTCCACAGGAAGAACTCGCAGCGGCGGAAGCTCCGATATTCATTGCGGGTGAAGACGCCGGCTTCGACGAACTCTTCCTCGGCCTTGTCGGGATAAAGGTGCTTGGCGAGCCAGTGCAAGGTGTGCAGATCCCGCAAGCCGCCGGGTCCTTCCTTGATGTTGGGCTCAACGAGATAGCGGGAGGCGCCGGAGCGTGAGTGACGGGCGTTCTGTTCGGCGAGCTTCGCCTCGACAAAGGCGCGCGCGTCGACCTCCAACACGTCCTTGCGGAAGCTCTGCTGGAATTCCACGAACAGGTTTGCGTCCCCGAGGATGAGCCGCGCATCGAGCAGCGCCGTGCGAATGGTCATGTCGGCCAGGCTGAGACGGACGCACTGGGCGATGGTGCGGGTGGCATGGCCGACTTTGAAGCCGAGATCCCACAACAAATAGAGCATGTACTCGGCGACGCTCTCGCCCCATGCCGTCTGCTTGTAGGGAAGCAAGAATAAGAGATCGATGTCGGAGCCCGGCGCCAGCAGGCCGCGCCCATAGCCGCCTTGGGCGACCACCGCCATGCGCTCGGCCTTGGAGGGATTTTGCGCGCGATAGACGTGTTCGGTGGTGAAGTCGTAGGCGAGGCGTATCAGCGCGTCCTGGAAGTCGGAGAGGCCCTGGGCACAGGCGCGGCCGTCACCGTCCTGCTCGAGCCGTTGCTTGGCTGCGGTCCGCGCTTCCTCGACGTGCGGCTTCAGGTAGGTGACCAGAGCCGCGCGCAGCTGGGTGTCGTGCGGCTCATGGGCGCGTGCCAGCTCCGAGGTCTCCTGGCGCAGGAGGTCGAAGTCGAAATAAGGCGCCTGCAAATACGGCGCTTGCTTTGGGGCGGATTGGTCCATGGCGGGTGAAGAGTCTAGCACATCGAGGCTTTACGCCTCGCTTTCAAGCAAAGCCTTGAGCCGGTAGAGGGCTTCGAGGGCCTCTTTCGGCGTCATGGCGTCGGGGCTGAGCGTTTGAAGCGCCCGCTCCAGCGGCGATGGCTCGCCGAGCCCAGGAGGCGGCTTGGTGGCCTGGAACAGCGGCAGGTCGTCGGCGAGATCGGCAGGCTTGGGGCGCCCATCGGCCTTTTCCAGCTCGTGCAGCACCTCGCCGGCGCGGGCCAGGACCGGGCCGGGGAGCCCGGCCAGCTTGGCCACGTGGATGCCGTAGGAGCGGTCGGCGGCGCCCGGCACGACGCGATAGAGGAACACGATCTCGTCCCGCCACTCCTTGACCTCGACCGTGGCATTGGCGGCGTGATTGAGCTTGTCGGCGAGCGCGGTCAGCTCGTGATAGTGGGTGGCGAACAGCACGCGGGATCGGTTCACCTCGTGCAGATATTCGAGCGTCGCCCACGCAATCGAGAGGCCGTCGAAGGTTGCCGTGCCGCGGCCGATCTCGTCGAGCACCACGAACGAGCGCGCTGTGGCTTGATTGAGGATCGAGGCGGTCTCGACCATCTCCACCATGAAGGTCGAACGGCCACGCGCGAGATCGTCCGCCGCGCCGACGCGGCTGAACAGCCGGTCGACGATGCCGATATGGGCCGCTTTTGCCGGCACGAAGGAGCCGGCCTGGGCGAGCACGACGATCAGCGCGTTCTGGCGCAGGAACGTCGACTTGCCGGCCATGTTTGGCCCGGTGACCAAGAGGATGCGTGTGCCCTCGTCCCCGCTGTCACCCCCAAGTCTACAGTCATTGCCGATGAAGCTGGCTCCGTGCCCCCGCTGCAAATTGTGTTCGACCGTGGGGTGCCGGCCGTCCTCGACGGCGAAGACGAGGCTCGCATCGATCTTGGGCCGCACGTAGTCCTGCTCGGCGGCAAGCTCGGCGAGGCCGGCATAGTGATCAAGCTCGGCGAGCCCCGCGCTCGCCGCAGACAGGGTCTGCTCCTCGGCGAGTATGTCGTTCACGAGCGCGGCGAAAATGTCGAGCTCCAGTGCGAGCACACGGTCGGCGGCCGATGTGATGCGCGATTCGAGCTCGGCAAGCTCGGCCGTGGAGAAGCGGACAACAGTCGCCATGGTCTGTCTGTGGATGAACGTCTCCACGTGCGGTGGCTTGGTCAGCGTCGGCGCGTGCAGCGCCGTGACCTCGACGAAATAGCCGAGCACGTTGTTGTGGCGAACTTTGAGGCCCTTGATGCCGGTGGCCTCGGCATAGGTCGCCTGCAGCCCGGCAATGACTTGGCGGCTGCCGTCCCGAAGACTTCTGTGCTCGTCGAGATCGCCGCTGAGCCCCTCGCGAATGAAGCCGCCGTCGCGGGCGTTGACGGGCAGCGCCTCGGCCAGCGCCGCCGATAGAGATTGCTCGATCCCGATTGGCGCCCCCGCGAGCCGCTCGACAATACCCATCAGCTCGTGCGGCAATCCCAACGCCTCGCCGATCCGCAGCAGATGGGCGGCAAGATCGTGCGCGGCAACGATCGCATCACGGACCGCACCGAGGTCGCGCGGACCGCCGCGCCCCAGCGCAAGGCGGGCCAGCGCACGGGCGAGATCGGGTGCCGCCTTCAACGCATCGCGCAAAGCCTTCCGGAGACGCGGCTCATTGGCGAGATAGGCGACGGCGTCGAGGCGCGCATTCACCAGCGCCACGTCGGTCAGGGGGCTGGCGATACGGCTGGCCAGCTCGCGCGCACCCGCGGCGGTGACCGTGCGGTCGACGGCCGCAAGCAGGCTGCCGGCGCGCGCGCCTTGGTTCGAGCGGGCGAGCTCCAGATTTGCGCGGGTCGCGGCATCGATCACGAGCAGGCTGCCGGCGGTCTCTTTGCGCGGCGGGCGCAGCAGCGGCGCCCTGCCGACTTGGGTGATCTCCACATAAGTGAGGAGACCCGAAAGCGCGGCAAGCTCTGGCCGCGTGAAGTCGCCAAAGGCATCCAGCGCGGCGACGCCGAGACGCTCCTTTAAGGCACGCTCCCCGCGCACGGAGTCGAAATGGGCGCGCGGGGAAGGCGTCAGTGCCGCGCCTGCCTCGTCGATGAGGCGGCGGATGTCGGCGTCGCCTGCGAGATCATCGCCGACAACAACCTCGCCGGGTCTAATACGGGCGAGCTCGCCGGGAAGATCGCTCAGGCGTACCGAGGCCGCGATCAGCTCGCCGGTGGAGATGTCGATCGAGGCCAGTGCATAGGCCTGCTCGGCGCTCTCCTTTGGCGCCCCGCGAAACAGAGCTGTGAGGAAGTTGTGGGCGCGGGCGTCAAGCAGCGACTCCTCGGTCAGCGTGCCCGGCGTCACGAGCCGCACCACGTCGCGCCGCACCACGGATTTGGGTCCGCGTTTCTTCGCGTCCGCCGGGTCCTCGGTCTGCTCGCAAACGGCAACGCGGAAGCCTTGGGCGATCAGCCGCTGGAGATAGTCGTCCGCCGCACGGACCGGCACGCCGCACATGGGAATGTCCTCGCCGCCATGCTTGCCGCGCTTGGTCAGAGCGATGCCGAGCGCACGCGAGGCGACAGCCGCGTCGTCGAAGAACATCTCGTAGAAATCGCCCATGCGATAGAACAGGAGGCTGTCGGCATTGGCCGACTTGATCTCCAAGTACTGGGCGATCATGGGTGTGGCGTCGGTCGCAGGCGCCGGGGGAGGACTGCCCGCCGCGGGCGCCGGTGCGCCGTCCGCCATCTCCGCCGTCACCACCGCACCTCACCCCGCACCTTTTCGAGCCGCTCGGTCACCTGGGGACTCATGCCATAGAACCAGACGCCGCCGAGCAACTCCCGGAAGGCCGGGTTGCGCCCGGCCTCCGCCACCACGGCATCGATCACGGGGCCATCCTCGTCAGGCAGCAGATCCTCGAGCATGCCGGCGGCAAGGAGCCCAAGCACGTTCGGATTGTCCTCGATAGCCAAGATCGCCTTCACCAGTTCGAGCGCCGCGAGCGGATCGTTGCCGATGAGATCGCTCTGGAAGTCGTAAAGCGCGGTTGAATTGCCGTCGCGCTCTTTGTCGCGGTCGGACCGCCCCGTGATCTCGACCCAGGCGGCGGCAAGCTCGCCCAGCGGCAGGGCGGCGAAGTCGATAGGCTCGGCGTCGCTGCGGTGGGCTTCCTGCCATTTCCG
>Ga0307379_10012345_pt1 | contig 11141 bp, 9 predicted proteins | sample UN2MG_FD_202237 | JGI IMG/M metagenome (GOLD analysis project Ga0307379, IMG submission 202237) | Soil microbial communities from Risofladan, Vaasa, Finland - UN-2 | ecosystem: Environmental > Terrestrial > Soil > Coastal area > Acid sulfate soil | place: Finland: Risofladan, Vaasa | collected... | reverse complement strand
ACTAACGGTTATAAGCGTATGGGTTCGATGACCGACGGGATACTTATGCTTGTGGTGGGGTTTACCAAAAGCGATGCTGTCGTCGGTGAATATCCAGTTACCGTTTTCATCTTTTTGCCCTTTGGTACGAGCAACTGCCTTTAGAAAGGTTGAGTCTCCTATGAGTATGATTTTATCTCTGACAATATATGGTAGATCTGGTATTGGCGGAGTGAGTAATCCGGTCTTGTAAGCTTGAAGAATGAAGTGTTGATGGATTTGGACAAAGCCTTCAGGCCCCAAACGACCACGGAGCGTATTGAACGTATTATGTGCAGGGACCCTGTTGCGCTTGATACCGATTGCTTCGCGATAGATTTGGATCTTGGCCAGTTTTTCACTCAATTCTCGATCAGAAGAGATACGCTCTTTGACTTTAAGAATGCGAGCCAAGACAAGCGAAGTTGCATAACCGATTGGCCTGGTTGATCTATATTGTGACAAGGTTTTCCTGATGGCACGTTTGTCAATTCGGCGGAAATATTTAAGGAAATCGGTCTCCTGGAGGGTGCGTATTCTTGACATGTCTGAACCCCTGTTCAATATTGGTGTTCAATATTATCAGGGTTCAGAAGGCAAGTATAATGTTCAATAATTACTTATATAGTATACTTTTGTATGATTTGAGAGTATAAAGTGAATCGCAAAAAGTTTGGTTTACTTTTACAAGTTTGGCCCCTATATTTTGGGTTACTTTTTAAGATTAATAGCCAAAAAAGTACATTAAACCCCTATTTTAATAGAAAGTTTGGGTTACTTTTTCAATATGGGGCTTATAATTCATTTACTAGCAGTCAATTAGAATGTTGAACGGGCTTGAATTGTCGTAAAAAAACTTGACATTATTACGTTATTGTAGGATGATGTTTAACGAGTGCGGAGGATAAATCTATCGGTTATTCATTTTAATTAAGGGAAAAATAGGTGCCGGGGATAGGGCTGCTGATCAGTGAGTCAAAAAAACATTGTTGGTAAACTTGTATATCATTGATATACAAGAAATTAAATAAGAAGGAGCAAAATAATGCTTAAAAGAGGAGTAATTTTCGTTGTTCTTCTACTTGTGGCTACAAACTTCACCTTTGCAGGTGGAAGTAAAGAACAGGCCGCATCGACCGGAACAGAAGAAAGTACAGATCAGAAAGTGTCTGATGTTGATCTCCAGGAGGGAATGGTAGATACTTCAAAGTACAAAGTAGATGGTAAAGTAACCATAGGGGTATCCTATGAGGGACCAATTAACGATTATACAAAATCTATGCTTTACCATATCCAGTATCAGCTTGAGCGAAATTATGCGGATAGAGTTGAAGAGGTAATTTATGCACCCGCTGACGGGGACGCCAACAAACAGATTAACACTACCGAAAACCTGCTTGCGAAGGATATCGACCTTCTCCTATACCAGCCAATAAGTGAATCCGCAGGTGTTGTGGTTATTGAAAAAGCAATGAGTATGGGCGTACCCGTTGTGATTTTTGGAGCAAGCCTGTTAACCGATGACTATGTATCGTATGTAAATATAGACAATACCGGTATCGGATTTGCCTACACTGAGTGGCTGGCCAAGCAGATAAACGGGACGGGAAAAGTCGTCGTAATGCTGGGCGAGGCAGGAAGCGGTTATACTGAAGATACTTATAAAGGTATCCAGGAAGCCTTGAAAAAATATCCAAATATTGTGACACTTCCCCCTGTGTATGCCTTCTATTCACAGGCAAAAGCAAAACAGCAGATGGAAACATTACTCAATGCTCATTCTGATATCGTCGGTGCTATTGTACAGGGCGGTCATATGGGTCTTGGAATTCTTGAGGCATGTCTAGACAAAGGAATAGAACCACCTTTTATGACAGTTGATGATATCAACCTTTTTATGCAGGCTGCCAAGAAATATAAATTCAATAAATATATCGTTTACGGAGCAGGCGCAGAGGTATCATTCGATGCTTGTGACATCGCTATGGATATCCTGGACGGCAAACCGGTGCCCAAGAAATATGTTGCCCCTGTGCAGTTATACACGGCAGAGGAAGTACTGGCAAGAATTCCCGAAGGAATGTCCGACGGGTTCTGGTCCCTGACAAAGATTCCTCAAGAATTTATTAAAGACTATTATAAAGGCAATTAATAAAAACGGTTAAACACTGCGGGGGTTAGACGAAAACTCCCGCAGCATAATTAAAAATACAGGAAAGAAGCGTGAAAGCGGGTATCGAACCGATATTAAGGATTAAAAATGTATCAAAATCTTACTTCAAAATAAAGGCGCTCAAGGATATTTCCTTTGATATTAATACAGGTGAAATAATAGGCCTGCTTGGTGCTAACGGGGCCGGCAAGAGTACATTGTTAAAGATTATCGGAGGTGTCGAGAAGGCCGACAAGGGGCATATTTATCTTAATGACGATGACCTTGAAGATAACACTCCGCATATTGCTCAGCAAAAAGGTATAGTAAGCGTATATCAAGAGCTAAATCTTTTTTTAAATATGACTGTTGCTGAAAATCTTTTTATTGGAAGGGAAAATAAGAGGAAAATAGGAATATTAAACTGGCGGGCCACCCGGAAACACACAGAACGAATCCTCGACACTCTTGGCCTTGATATTAGTCCGGACGCTGAAGTGGCATCTCTCAGTGTCGCTGAACAGCATATGATTGAAATTGCCCGAGCCATAAAGGAAAACCCAAAACTTCTGCTATTAGATGAACCTACATCGGCACTTTCTGAAAAAGAAATAGAATGGCTTTTTAATATAATCCGGGAACAGGTGAAGAATGGAACTACGGTGGTATATGTGTCACACCGCCTGGATGAGGCAACGGAACTGTGCGAGAGGTGTGTTGTGCTTCGCGATGGTGAGATTGCTAATACACTGAGCGGAGATTTTAATAAAGCTACAATTATCAACAGCATGATAGGTCATGATGTCGAATTAGTAAGAGCTGTAACTGAAGAAAATAAGAATGAGGTTATCTTCGAATGCAAGAATCTCTTCCAGAAGAATACAATAAAAGATATCAGCTTCCAGCTGAAAAAGGGAGAAATACTTGGGATTGCCGGTTTGGTTGGAGCTGGAAGGACGGAACTTCTTCGAACCATATTCGGGGTCGACAAGATGTCATCCGGAAAAATATTTATTAAGGGGAAGGAAATAAAAATTAATAACCCCAAAGACGCTATGAATCACGGTATAGCACTTGTTCCGGAAGACAGGAAGCTGGAGGGTCTTTTCTTAGAAGAGAATGTTCGATTTAATATTTCTTCCGCTACTATGGAAAAACGAACTTCAGGCGGGTTAATAAATATAAAAGAAGAAAAAAAGGTAATAATAAAAGCGTCTAAAAGCGTCCAAATGGACGTTAACAGAATGGAACATCCTGTTAAGTTATTAAGCGGGGGGAATCAACAGAAAGCAGTTCTTGCAAAGACGATTCTCGTCGATGCAAATATACTTCTTTTGGACGAACCAACATGCGGTGTGGATATCGGGGCAAGAGAAGAGATATATGAAATAATTAAAGGTCTAGCCGACGAAGATAAATCGATTGTACTGGTTTCCTCGGATTGGGAGGAATTGCTTTATTTAAGCGACAGGATTCTGGTAATGGCGGAAGGCAGAAAAACCGGCGAGTTTTCTGCTGAGGCAGCTACAGAGGAAAAGATACTACACCTTTCCACTATTTCCGATATTAGGAAGGGAACGGAACAGGAACAGAAGACGGGATCCGTATCGGGAATAATTACAAAACTCTTCAATCGAAATACTGAATCCAAGTCAGAAGTAAGTTTCTCGACCCGAAATAATCTAAATGTATTTGCAAAATTTTCTTCCCTCTATCGAAAGAATAATAACTCTGTATTAGTTTCCATGTTAATTACTCTTATTGTCGTAGGGTTAATAATTGAGCCGGCCTTTAGTTCATGGATCAATATTCGAAACATGATGGGTCAAGCAATGCCGTTTATTCTCCTCACTTTAGGACAGCTTATTGTTATTATATCGGGGGGATTAGATTTATCAAGCGGATCTATACTTGCAGCCTCAAGCGTACTTGGGGTTACGATTATGCTGAAAAACGAGAATAGTGTTCTATTGGGAATAATTGTAATGCTGGTTTTCGCATTAATAATAGGCGGCATCAATGCATTGCTGGTAGTAAAAGCGAAAGTCGATTCTTTTATTGTCACTCTCGGGATGTCCATTGTGTTGACTGGAATAGCGTTAATTATTACGAAACAACCGGTCGGTCCTACACCGAGGTTCTTTAGACAGCTCACAAATAATGATGTCGTAGGCATACCGAACGTGCTGTTCATGATTATTGGAGTATTGATATTTTTTACCATCATTTTACGATATACAGCCCTAGGCAGGCAATTCTATGCTGTGGGAGAGAACGCAAAAGGAGCGTATTGGGCCGGCTTACCAGTGGAGAAGACGAAGTTTATTGCTTTTATGATCAGTTCGTTTATGGCTGTCCTCGCTGCTATCTTTATGCTCGGCAGGACAGGTGCAGCCGATCCTGCTCTTGGTCCCGGAATGGAAATTGTCGCTATCGCGGCCGCTCTTATCGGAGGTGCTCTGCTTGGCGGAGGGCGCGGCACGCTCAGCGGCGCAATATTTGGAGTTCTTATTTTAGTTCTTCTTGAAAATATTCTCAGCTTGAAGGAAGTAGAATTATGGTATCAGGAAGTCATTGAAGGCGTACTGCTGCTTTTAATTATTATATCGTATGAACTCAAAATAAGAAAAAGGGGGCTATCCACTTAACGCAAGTATACCTCACATATAGTGTCTTGAGGCATGGAGAGCTTTCCCGGACCTGTAGCGGGTATTGATTACCCCGGGGAACCCCCCTGTGTCAGGATAGATGTCGCGTAGGCGTTGCAGCAAAGGCCGTGGGGTACCCCCACGGCGCGGGGGGGGAGGACATTGATCGATGAGCCGTATGTTGGTGGTGCGGAGAGGGGAGGAAAACGGGGACGTGGTTCCGAAAACAAGGCGATTGATGTGATTGCGGTCGAGGTTTTCCCTCCGAAGGGATTCGGACGTATTCGGATGCAACGGATTCAGGATGTCGCAGGTGATAGCCTTGTGCCGTTCATCTGCGATGTGGCTGAACCAAGCTCCACAATTCTCATGGATGGCTGGAGCGGTTACAACGGATTGACTGAGCACGGCTTCATGCACAGCCGAACCGTGCTATCGGAAGGCGGGGCTCCAGCGCATGTAGCAATGCCGGGAGTGCACCGGATTGCGGCGCTCTTGAAGCGCTGGTTACTCGGCATTCATCAAGGTGCCGTCAGGGGTAAGCAGCTGGACTACTACCGTGACGAGTACACCTGCCGTTTCAACCGCTGTACGTCCAGTTCGCGAGGGATGCTCTTCTATCGTCTCATGCAGCAAACTGTCGCGACGGCCTCGGCACTGTACCGGCAGCTTGTCGATGGAAACCACCAGATATAGCGGGCGCTTACGTTAAGCGGATAGCCCACTAAGAAAATTTATATCAACTTAATAATATAAATCAAAATGGGTACTTAAAACAATTTGATGAAGGTCGGCTCGTTTTATGAATGAACAGAATAATAAGACGAGGATAAAAAGGTTGAGCAAAAAAAAGTAATCGTTTTTTATGTTGCGTTAATGAATGGGGATATTAGTAGAACTGAGATGAATAAAATAACAATTAATACCGGCAGGGTCAGAATAAATAAGCATAATAGTGTATATATAATATTGTTTCTTCTGTCCCTAATAACATGGATATATAATCCGGAATTTATGAGCACGGGAACAATCTTAAATATGCTTCGACAGGCATCGGCTCTCGGTGTACTAACGGCTGGACAGCTGTTTGTTCTTGTCGCAGGAGGCGTAGATCTATCGGTTGTTGCTACTATGCAGATGGCAATCGTCATATACACCAAATTCATTAATAGCTTTGGAATTTGGGGTATAATCTTCGGAATTTCCCTCGCCATGCTTCTCGGAATTTTTATGGGATTATTAAATGGTGTGATAATTACAAAGTTCAAAGTGCAGTCTTTTTTGGTTACCATTTTTACCGCCAATATACTGACCGGATCGAGGATGATATTTACTGGAGTGGATTCAGTCGGGGTAGTACCGGACGCAATCAGATTTTTAGGAAATAAATCAACCGGGCCGATACCGAATGCGGTAATAATATTTTTTAGTATTATAGGCCTAAGTCTTATAATACTCAACAGAACTGTATTCGGCAGAAAGCTTGTATCGGTGGGTTCCAATAAAGTCGCTGCGGTATTCTCAGGGATTAATGCCGACATGATAATAATCAAAAGCTACTGCTTCAGTGGAATCATGGCTGTTTTGGCATCAATATTACTTGCGGGGTATACAGGATATGCAGACATGTGGATCGGAGAAGGATATCAGTTTAATTCGCTGGTGGCTGCAGTAATCGGGGGTAATTTCCTCGGCGGTGGAAGAGGCTCTGTTCTTGGTATGCTTGGAGGTGTATTAGTAATTACGCTTGTGTTAAATATCGTGCTGGTGTTTGGACTGGATGTAACCTATCAGTATATTTTCACGGGATTAATTTTTATTATCGCAACTCTCATCGGCTCATTAGGTATGAGAAAAAAATAGTGCAGCGAGAATCTGTTTGTTCTAATATGTTTCACGTCAAAACAATTCGGACACATATCACTTTTCCCTAAGTGATATAGGAATTGTGGGTTTATGGCCGAAAGGATTTGACGACATACAGTCTATGTATGGAAAAAGGAGGCAGAAATGCCCCTTTTAATCTAGCAATCTTATTATCAAGGAGGGTTAAAATGTATATAATGTACAATCCTAGTATCTGCACAAACTGCAGACGATGTCAATTAGCTTGCTCTTATCATCATACGGGAAAGTTCTCTCCGAGTGATTCCAGTATTGAAGTTGTATTTAATAATAGAACTGGTTTGATAAAGTGGTCTATAGACACTACTTGTGATTTCTGTGAAAACGAAGAGGGAGAGATGCCGTATTGCGTAAAGCGCTGTTCTACCGGTGCTATTAATTGGCAGGATGAGGGCAAAATGAAACCGAGCGAACAATACAACTTTTCGTTTAGAAGCAGTTTAGAAGAAAAGGAGGTGAAGTGAATGAGTAAGTTAAATTTTTCAGGGGGATACGCAGGCAAGATTTTGAGGGTAGATCTTTCAAAGGGAGAAGTGTCAACTGAAGATACTGAAAAATATGCAAAGGAATGGATCGGTGGTAGGGCGATTAACAGTAAAATAATGTTCGATGAGATTGAACCGGGGACAAAGTGGTCAGACCCTGAAAATTTGCTTTTGTTTGGTATGGGGCCTCTAGTGGGCACTATGGCACCAGCTGGATGTAGAGTGTCTATAGATACCATAAATGTGTTTAACAACGGCAAAGGGTCAGGAAACCTTGGTGGTCATTTTGGGCCGGAGGTAAAGTATGCCGGTTTTGACAATATTGTTATTAAGGGAAAGGCAGACGGTCCGGTTTACTTGTGGATTGAGGATGGAGAAGCCGAGATTAGAGATGCTGAGCATCTTTGGGGTAAGACCAACAGTGAAATAGAGAGGGCCTTGCGAGATGAACTGGGCGACGAGAATATAAAAATTGCGTCTATTGGTCCTGCAGGTGAGAATCGGGTGAAGGCCGCCAATGTGGTTGTTGATTGTGGAAGAAGTGCTGGTGGTGGCGGTGTTGGATGCGTGATGGGTGACAAAAAACTCAAGGCGATAGTTGTTCGGGGGCACGGGTCGCTAGAAGCTGCCGACCCGGAGAGGTTTATGGAAGAAGTAGATAAGGCTGATAAAAAGATAAGAAAAGCGAATGAAAAAGGTGGATGGACAAATGGGATAATTAATGCCGCGTATTTGCCTGAGATTGATCCTGTTTGGAATTACTATACAACTGCTAAAAATAAGCAAGTAGGGTACTGGCCTCATGAAAAGAGAGAGAAGTTGTGTGGTACAGAATCAGGCGTTCAAAACTATGAAGAGAGAGGCTGGGGCTGTTTCAACTGTCCGGTTCCCTGTACTCCTTTTTCAAGAATCGAAGGAGATGGCACTAAAGGAGTAGGTTACTGGATTAACTCAGCACAATGGTCTGAAATGTTGGATGTGGTCGATCCTGAGCTCTCTTTAAAAGCACATCTCAAATGTAATGATCTCGGATTAGATGGAGATAACTCTACTGTGACTATGTCTTGGGCATATGAAGCCTATGAAAAAGGTTTACTCTCTAAGGAAGATACTGATGGCTTGGAACTGAAATGGGGCGATGGAGAAGTAGCCCTTAAGCTATATGACAAAATAGCATATCGAGAGGGGTTTGGTGATTTCTTGGCGGACGGAGTAAAAGAAGCAGCGGAGAAGTTGGGCAAGGGATCGGAGGAATTCGCTATGCATATTAAAAATCAGCCCAATTTGGACGATACGAGAATTAGTAAGGGGTGGGGGCTAGGAGTTACCACTTCGCCTATTGGAGGAAGACACCTTAGGGGTGCTATTGGACCTGATTCACATACTGGACCTAAAGGTGTTTCCTTTGACTCAACGAAATACGAGAAAATGCCGGAGATGGTTTACTGGCAACTCCGAGCAAAAGAAGTAAATGATATGTTGGGCATCTGTTGTTATATGACTCACTATTTCGGAGTGTATGCGTTGAGTAATTCTGATTTGATAGAATTAGCTAATCCTCTGTTGGGTTTAGAATTGTCTGAAGAAGAATATATGGCAATTGGTAGGCGTGCATACAATTTAGAAAAGGCATTTACCACCATGCAGACGGATTTTGATCGAAAGGATGATCTTCCTCCGAAAAGACAGATGGAGGTCCCCATTGAGGCGGGACCATATAAAGGAGAGGTTAGTTCTAAAGACAAATGGAATGACATGCTAGACAAATTTTATGAACTGCAGGGTTGGGACAAAGAAACTGGTTTGCAAACGCGATCAGGCTTAAAGGAGATAGGTTTAGAAGAAGTTACTGAGAAGTTAGATAAGGTGGGCAAACTCATAGAGAAGTGAGCCCGTTTAGTCCACTTTTGGGCTGGGTTAAATCGATGCAAGGAATTATTTAAAAAACATTATTAATAAGACTTTTAAGTCAAGCTGGGGGCATTATCGAATAGCATAGTAGTGTCGTTGATAAATTGATCCGGCAGGTCTCTGCTTTTGCAGTGTCCTGCCGGGAATCGATGCTGCTCCCCCGGCTCGACTGCCTGGGACAGACAAGCCGGGAAAGACGGAGGTTATTATGGATTTAGAACCAAACCAAAACATGCATCTTTAATTGTTCTTGTAGATTGGGACGCCGGAAACTATGTTCTCAAAGGGATAAGCAAACAGGTTGATATACTCCGATTCAAGGAATAACCCAGGCAGTAATAGTTCATCGTGGTCGTAAATCCAGCTAGTATCTGCAATACTATCTGACCGTCCCTTACAGAAATAATTGGCCGATAAACACAACGACAACTGTCCGGCCGTCACATCCTTAATTGACTGAAGAATTTTCTATCGATTGTCCCTCCCTAAAAATTGAAAATAGATATTCGTTTTTCAATTTGATAACAGTATCTTCGAGTCTGAATTTGACATGCTCCTTTTCAAAAAAGCGACGAATCATTTCTACAAAGTTGTGCAGAACTATTGCTCCCCAGATGTCATCGGTAAAGTATAAGAAATAGGTAGCTTTTCCACAAATCGATTTAGCATAGGCAAAATACTCATGGTCTGATTTTTCAACCCTTCTGATGGTTATTGTCATTGGTAACTCCTTTTTTAAAGGCTTCTTCTTTGATAAGTAATAAATCAGCCTTTCCAGATCATTCATGACGCTGAGAAGAACCTCTCCGGTTATGCAATACAATCTCCAGCATCGATGGTTCAACGATCTGTTTTGACTGAGCAGCGGCATAGATGAGCAACTCGAAGCATAAGGCGTTGACCTCGCTCAAGATGCCTTTGGATTGCTGGAAGGTCGCCGCTTTAGTGTCATCACTGAACAGCGACTGTTCCACCCCGCAGACTTTCATCTGGTGGCTGATATAGTGCCCGGTCTCTTCCACCGATAGCGGCCGCAGAGTATAGCGGATACGGATTCTCCTGCTCAAAGCCTCCAGTTGCGGATAGCCGAGCTTTTCGTAGATGCTGTTCTGCCCGCAGAGGATGAAAAACAGGAGAATCTCGCTGTCCATATTATAGTTGAGCAGGTTCTTCAAAGAGACCAGGGTGGAAGTAGGCAGTTCTTGAATCTCGTCAATGATGAGCAGCGGCTTGAGAGCTTTCTCGCGGTTGAGTTTGATGATGGTTTGCTGTAACTTCCTGATCGCTGATGCTCCACTGTAAGGCACCTCAACATTGAGGGCAGCTAAGGCACGCTTAGCGATTTCTCCTATGTTAAACGCATCAGCAGCGATGTAGATACATTTGTAGGTGTTGGTGTCGAGGTTTTGGGTAAAATACCTTAAGACATAAGACTGCAAGATTTACAAGCCATCAGGACGACCTGATTCCAATGTATGAAGTTCAATTGAATGGGTATGCTTATATTGCAGAAAATATTGGTTATAGGCCAGTTACCGGATTGGGACTTGTATATTATGAGCCATTTACTGATATTACGCCGGATTTAATTGACGATTATGAAGAAAATGACGGTTTTTATATGTATTTCTACGCTCACACTATGGGTATAAAGTTTGATCCGGATATGATTCCCCAATTGCTTCAAAAGGCAAGAGAGATATATGATAAATCTGTACCTCCGGGTCCTAACTCTGATTGTCAGTATTGTAGGATATTAGATATAGTAAAAAATCATTGTAATTATAATAAATCTTGATGAAGTGAAAAAAATATTAAAATACCTTTAAAAAAACAACACGCCACCCTTTTGATAAGGAAGTCACAAAAGCCTCCTGATCTTCATTTTCTTACGCATAAGAGTAGGCTTTCGCCGACAGGAGGTAGAAGATGAAAGGCCTTGAGGCGATTCTCTTCGCTGTATTCATAATATTTGTTCTCATCAACCTGCTGATAAGATTCGCGGTGAGGCGGTCGAGAAGG
>Ga0307379_10012343_pt1 | contig 11142 bp, 7 predicted proteins | sample UN2MG_FD_202237 | JGI IMG/M metagenome (GOLD analysis project Ga0307379, IMG submission 202237) | Soil microbial communities from Risofladan, Vaasa, Finland - UN-2 | ecosystem: Environmental > Terrestrial > Soil > Coastal area > Acid sulfate soil | place: Finland: Risofladan, Vaasa | collected... | reverse complement strand
ATCTTGCGCAGATACTTCCATCGCTCGTCTATCGTCATTTCGTCTTCTGCAGGCATGGTTCCTCCAGTAACATTATCATTTGGAGGAATCATACCACTCCGGTAACATTTTACACGAGTTAATACGAGTCGTTGACAAATCGTGTCTATTCGGGTATGATGAATCATACTTCCCCCAGTAGCTTCGGCGAAAGGGTACGAAGCCGCCCTCCGGCGGCTTCCGTGTTATACCGACCACCCGGATCGGCCCACCCATCCGCAGAATGTACAACTGCCTCGCCCCCGCTGTGTTAAACTAAAAGGTGTCGCCTTTTGGAGTACTAATGTGAGAAGTGTGGTAAAGTAGGGAGGCAGCCGTAGCAGTAGGCGCTGTGGGAAGTGTGGGCAGCGCAGTTTGCTGTCCACACTTTCCACAGCGCAGCCACCCGACCACACTGGCTCCCAATGGTACCCGAAAGGAAATCGAACCATGTCAAACACTGAACGTCGTCCGCGCTTGACTGCCGCTCGCAAGTTCGAGTTGTATCTGGCGACTCGTTCACCCGACGCGCCGCTGGGCGAGATCTTACGCCAATACGGGGTGCACCTGGACGATCTGCGAATCATCGAGCGCACCGTGGAGAGTGCTGCCTTGGCCGGGCTAAAAGCCCAATCCCGCCACGGGCGCCAGCCGACGGATCTCTCGCCAGAACGGATCCAGCAACTCGAGCAAGAGTTGGCTGAAAAGACGCGCGCCTTGGCAGAGTTGGGCGTGTCGTTCGCGTTGCTCGAAAAAAAAGAGCGTGCGGAGTCAGGCTCCCGCTCCCGGGCCAACGACTCCCGCCGGAGGAACGCCAGGTGATGCTGGACTTGATCGCCGCAGCCAAAGCCGATGGGCTGACGACCGAGCGGGCCTGCGGGGTGTTGGGCTTGTCGCCGCGCACCGTGCAACGCTGGCAAGCGCCAGTGCAGCCCCTTCCAGTCCTGCTCGCCACCGAGGGGATAGCCGCAGCGCCAGCGGTGATGCGGCCCCGCCCGTACAATGCCCTCACGGCCAGCGAAGCGGCGGCGGTCATCGCCCTGATCCAGTCGCCCAAGCACGCCGATGCCAGTTGCCGCGAGCTGGCGCTGGCCTTGCAGACCGCCCCCAGCCCCATCTATGTCTCGCATGTGACCATTTGGCAGTACGAATGTATGCTGAACTGCAATGGCCCACGCGGACGGCAAGTTTACCAGAGGCGGGGGCGGACCGCACCCGATACGGACTGGGTCAACGGCCCCAACCAGTTGTGGGATTGGGACATCACCTGTCTGCATACCTGGGAGCCACGCGTCTTCTTGTACTTGTACAGCTTGCTCGACCATTGGAGCCGCAAAAACATTCGCCTGGCGCATCAGTCCTCAGGTGGTCAGCGCCGAGGTGCAGACCTTGTGGGATCACGGCTTGATCAACGAAGGCTTGCTGGACCAACCTGCTCATACCTGGCCCAAGTCGCTCAGCGACCGGGGTACCCAGATGCGCTCGCACTCGACGACCACTTACTTCCACAAGCTCGGCATCCCACAACTGTTCAGCCGACCACGCACGCCCAACGACAACCCATACATCGAGTCGCACTTCGCCACCGTCAAAACCCAGCCCGCCTTCCCTGGTTACTTTGCCGACCAGACCGAAGCCGAAGGCTATTTCCGCCAATTCTACCCCTGGTACAACGATGTGCATCCCCACACCCGCCTCGATATGCTTACGCCCACTCAGGTCCACTCGGGACAAGGCCCACGACTGCTGGCTGAGCGAGCTGCACTGAAAGCTGCTACCCTGGCGGCCCGCTGCGCCGACCCCGGCGCTCGCACATTTACACCGGAGGAGCTTATGGCCGATCACCTACCTGATGTATCCGATTACCCATGTTACTCGTGGGCGGGACCGAAAATCGCCCCCGCAAAACAGGCGACACCTCTTGACTAACTCACCGCCCCCTACGGGTAAAGAGTGAGGGTTGAACATGGCTGACCAGCGGCTGCCGAAGCGAACACGTGCTCACGTTCTGGAGACGCTCTCGCGCCAACACGTCGAGTCCATCTTTCCCACTGAGTGGGTCTGCCGGCGGGTCGAGGACGACTATGGGCTCGACATGCGGGTCGAGATCGTCGCCGGGGAGGAGGTGTCCGGGCTGGAGTTCGCGGTGCAACTCAAGGGCACCGACCGCCTGAAGGCCTCCGGCGAGGACGTGCTCCACTCCTGCAAGGTCTCCACCGCCCACTACTTCCTCCAGCGTCCCGAGCCGGTGATGTACGTCGTGTACGACGCCCAGGAAGATGCGGCCTACTGGCTGTGGGTGCAGCCCTACCTGCGCGGGCTGGACGATGCCAGTCCCGGCTGGCGCGACCGCAAGGAGGTGCGGGTCCGCATCCCGCGCGCCAACCGGCTCACGCGCGAGGCCGTCCCCCTGATCGCCGACTACGTGCAGGCGTGGTGGGCGCGGGTGATGGCGGTGGTGGGGCAGGAGTACCCTGCCAGCCCCGCCGACGCCCCCCGCCCCTTCCAACTGCCGCCCGACCTGCCCACCTTCACCGGGCGCGAACCGTACCTGGACGACCTGGACGGGCTGCTGCGGCCCGGGAGCGGGCAGACGGTGGGCCTGGTGGGGCTGCACGGGACCGCCGGGGTGGGCAAGTCGGCGCTGGCGGTGCACGCCGCGCACCGCTGGGGCGGGCGCTTCCGCGACGGGGTGGTGTGGGTGGACCTGCGCCGGCGGGACGTGGCCTCGGCGCTACGGCACGTGGCGGCCACCTACGGCTACGGGGAGCAGGCCAGGCAGGTGGCCGACGCGGAGGGGCTGGCGGGGCTGGTGCGCACGGTGCTGGGCACGCGGGAGGCGCTGGTGATCCTGGACAATGCCGAAGGGGTACCGGCGGAGGAGTTCCCGCTGCTGCTGCCGGGGGTGCCGGGGTGCGTGGCGCTGGTGACGAGCCGGCGCTCGTTCACGGAACTGGAGCGCCACGGGCAGGTGCTGCGGGTGGGGGAGATGAAGAAGGGGGAGGCAGAGGCACTGCTGGCGCGCATCCTGGGGGCCACGACGGACGAGGGTGAGCGGGCAGCGCGGGGGGAGCTGGCGAAGCGGCTGGGAGGGCTGCCGCTGGCGCTGGACATCGCGGCGCGGCTGATGAGGCGGCGGGGCTGGAGTGCGGGGGAGTACCTGGCGCGGCTGAAGGATGCGCCGAGCCTGGTGGCGGAGTTGTGCCTGCCGCTGGCGAAGCGGCCGGAGGACAGCGTGGCGGTGGCGTTCGCGCTGAGTTACGAGGCGCTGGAGGAGGGGCAGCAGCGGCTGTTCCGGGCGCTGGGGGTGATGGCGGAGGGGGGCCTGGCGCCATCGGCGGTAGCGGGAGTGGTGGGGCAGGAACCCAGGGAGGTGGAGCGAGGGCTGGAGGGATTGGCGGCGCTGTCGTTGGCGCGGCCCAGCCAGGCGCCGGGGCGGACCGAACTGCATCCGTTGCTGGCGGACTATAGCCGCGTGTTGGCACACGAGGCGGGGGAGTGGGAGAGCCTGCGTAATGCGCACCTGGCGTACTATGTGGGGTACGCGGAGCGGTACACGGACGAATATGGGGCGCTGGAGGGGGAACTGGGGAACCTGATGGCGGCGGGGGAGTGGTCGTGGAAGGGTGGGGAGCACGTGGGGGTGCTGGTGCTGGCACGATGGCTCTATGCCGACGGCATACACTTCCTCGATCTGCGGGGCCACCTGCGGGAGGCAGTTCGGCTGCTGGGCTGGGCGGCGGAGGCGGCGCGGGCAGTGGGAGACCGGCGCAGGGAGGGCAATCACCTGACCCACCTGGGGATTGCCTACTACAGCCTGGGGGAGGTGCAGCGGGCGGTCGAGTACTACGAGCAGGCGCTGGCCATCTCCCGCGAGATCGGGGACCGGCAAGGGGAGGGGGCGATCCTGAGCAACCTGGGGCTGGCCTACGCGGACCTGGGGGAGGTGCGGCGGGCGATCGAGTACTACGAGCAGTGCCTGGTGATACACCGCGAGATCGGGAACCAGCGCGGGGAGGGGGCGAATCTGGGCAACCTGGGTGCGGCTTACTATCGCCGGGGGGAGATGCGGCGGGCGATCGAGTACTACGAACAGGCGCTCACAATAGCCCGCGAGATCGGGGACCGGCGCGGGGAGGGGGCGAATCTGGGCAACCTGGGGCTGGCCTACGCCGCCCTGGGGGAGGTGCGGGGGGCGATCGAGTACTATGAGCAGGCGCTGGCGATTGCCCGCGAGATCGGGGACCGGCGCAATGAGGGGACCTGGCTGGGCAACCTGGGGAATGCCTATGCCGCCCTGGGGGAGGTGCGGCGGGCGATCGAGTACTACGAGCAGGCACTGGCCGTCTTCCGCGAGATCGGAGACCGGCGTGGGGAGGGGGCGGACCTGGGCAACCTGGGGCGGGCCTACGCCGACCTGGGGGAGGTACGGCGGGCGATCGAGTACTACGAGCAGGCCTTGGCAATTGCCCGCGAGATCGGGGACCGGCGCGGGGAGGGGGCCTGGCTGGGCAACCTGGGGATTGCTTACAAGAACCTGGGAGACCTGGCACGCGCCCGCCAACTGTGGGAGCGGGCCCTGGACATCTTCGAGCCCATTGAGGACCCCAACGCGGGGCAGGTGCGCGGCTGGCTGGACGAGTTGGCTGGAGCAAGCGCACCGTAACCACGGGCTCGTCGAGTGTACTGAAGAGGACAGGGCAATGAGCGAGACCGATCTGCAAGTTGGTGGCGGTTACGTCTACCAGTGGGAATGCGCCCTCCTGCTGGCCCTCAACCACTTCTTCGAGCCGGTGCGCTACGACCCCACCCTGTTCGACCTGATCCAGGACTTCCTAGGCGAAGTAGCCGAGATGCAGTTGGAGGGAGAGGACCGGCAGAATGGCGTGGAACTGGAGGACATCAACCTGATCAACGGCGACCGGCGCATCCTGATCCAGGTCAAGACGAAGCAGGCGGAGGGGGAGCGCTGGACGCTCAGTGACTCCCTGCTGCTCAAGGCGCTTTACCGGTTCTACGAGAGCCGCTTCTTTGCTGAGGGGCCGGACAATGTCCGCTTCGTGTTCCTCACGAACCGCCCGTTCAACGGCGACCTGGTGCGGGTCAAGTCTGCGATCAAGAAGGACACTGTGGGGCAGTCCGACCAGGCAGCCAGGCTCTGCCAACACCTGGGCCGGTATGCCGAGAAGGAGAAGAAGGCGCGTGTGGATGCGGGGCGGTTCTACGAGGTGCTGGCGCGGACGGTGCTGGTGGAGTATCTGTCGGTGGACAGTGTGAAGGCGAACGTGCAGGCCAAGCTGCAGGCTTACGGGCGGCCAGACTGGAGGGAGGCGCACGCGCTCTTGCTTGAGTACTTTACGCGCCAGTCCACCCGCGTGGGTGGAGGTGCGGTGACCCGGGATTCGGTCGCCGAGGTCCTGGGGCCGCCGCGCCCTCGCGTGGCTGCGGTCAGCCCACTGCACCAACTCCCGGCCGACCTGGCGGACTTTACCGGGCGGGAGGGCGAAGTGCGCGAGTTGGTGACGCTGTTGGGTGAGGGAGCAGGGGGGGTGACGATCTCGGCCATCGGAGGGATGGGGGGCGTGGGCAAGACGGCGCTGGCCGTGCACGTGGCGCACCGGGTGGTGGAGCGCTACCCCGACGGGCAGATCGTGGTGGAGATGGGGGGCACGGCGGAGCGGCCGCTCACACCGGTGGAGGCGATGGGGCGGGTGGTGCACGCTTTCCAGCCCGAGCTGCGGCTGCCGGACGAGCCCAACGAGGTGGCTGTCCTCTATCGGACGGTCCTGGATGGGCGGAAGGTGCTGCTGCTGCTGGACAACGCGGCCAACTCGGCGCAGGTGCGGCCGCTGGTGGTTCCGGCGGGCTGCGGGCTGGTGGTGACGTCGCGGCACAATATCTCGCTGCCGGGGCTACGGCACTTCGACCTGGACGCCTTGCCGATGGAGGAGGCGTGCGCGCTCTTGCAGACGATCGTAGGTAGGCAACGGGTGATGGGGGAGGAACTGGGCACGATTGTGGGCTTGTGCGGGCGGCTCCCGCTGGCGCTACGGGTGGCGGGGGACTTTATGGTGGTGCACCCGGACTGGAGCGCGGGGGAGTATGCCCGGGCGTTGGCGGACGAGCGGGAGCGGCTCAGGCGCCTGAAGCACGAGGACCTGGACGTGGGGGCGGCACTGGGGCTGAGCGCGGCACAACTGGTGCGGGAGCAACCGGACCTGGCGGCGCGCTGGCAGATGCTGGCGGTGTTCCCCGCCCCGTTCGAGCGCTCCGCTGTGGCGGCGGTGTGGGGGGTGGAGGAGGGGGAGGCGCGCGAAGAGCTGAGCGAGTTGGCGGCGCGCAGCCTGGTGCTGTACGAGCGGGAGGGTGGGCTGTACCGGCTGCACGACCTGATGCGGCTGGTGGCGAAGGATGCGTTCGGCTACGGGGGCGGGAAGCGGGAGGGGGAGGGGGAGCGGCTGGCGGAGGCGGGCGCACGCCACGCGGCGTATTATCTGGCGGTGGGAGGGCGGGCCGACGACCTGTACAAGCAGGGCGGGGAGCAGGTGGTGGAGGGGCTGCGGGAGTTCGAGGCGGCCTGGCCGCACCTGCGGGCGGCGTACGGGCGGATGCGGGAGCGGGGGGATGAAGTGGCGGCGCAGTGGACGAGCGAGTTTCCCGGCCGGGTAGCGTACATGTTGGACCTGCGCTTGCCGCCGAGGGACCAGATCCCCATCCTGGAAGCGGCTGCGGCGGCCGCCCGCGAGATCGGGGACCGGCGCAGCGAGGGGAATCATCTGGGCAACCTGGGGCTGGCCTATCGCAACCTGGGGGAGGTGCGACGGGCGATCGGAACTTTCGAGCAGGCACTGGCCATCTCCTGCGAGATCGGGGACCGGCGCGGGGAGAGTGCTGACCTGGGCAACCTGGGGCTGGCCTACGCGGACCTGGGGGAGGTGCGGCAGGCGATCGAGTACTACGAGCAGGCGCTGGAGATTGACCGCGAGATCGGGAACCGGCGCGGGGAGGGGAATCAACTGGGCAACCTGGGGATTGCCTACAAGAACCTGGGGGAGGTGCGGCGGGCGATCGAGTACTACGAGCAGGCGCTGGAGATTGCCCGCGAGCTCGGGGACCGGCGCGGGGAGGGGAATGGCCTGGGCAACCTGGGGATTGCCTACGCCGCCCTGGGGGAGGTGCGGCGGGCGATCGAGTACTACGAGCAGGCGCTGGAGATTGACCGCGAGATCGGGGACCGGCGCGGGGAGGGGAATGACCTGGGCAACCTGGGGATTGCTTATAAGAACTTGGGGGAGATGCGGCGGGCGATCGAGTATCACGAGCAGGCGCTCACCATCTCCCGCGAGATTGGGGACCGGCGCGGGGAGGGGAATGGCCTGGGCAACCTGGGGATTGCTTATAAGAACTTGGGGGAGATGCGGCGGGCGATCGAGTGCTACGAGCAGTGCCTGGTGATACACCGCGAGATCGGGGACCGGCGCGGGGAGGCTCTGGGCTGCTGGAATTTGGGGTTGTTGTACGAGGACAGCGATCCGGCCCGCGCGGCGGAATTGATGCAGGTCTGCGTAGAGTACGAGCGCGAGATCGGCCACCCCGATGCAGAGGCGGACGCGCAACGCGTGCAGGGCTTGTTGGACAAGGGGTAGCGGCTTATGAAGATTAAGAAAGCACCGCCGTAACGCGGATGCTGGCCTAGCCGGGCACAAAGTGTCCGGCCTACGGAGCGGCGGGCGCTAAAGGCGCCCTTGAAAGCCCGGTTGACCGGGCGCTGCTCCGAAGCCGGGCGAATTCATCGCCCGGCGACCCCCGGCAGACGAGACGGCACTGGTTACGGGACTAATTCCTTAATCTTCATAAGTCGTTACTACGAAGGGGGAAGTCGTTACTACCTGGACACCCTCCCGCAGGTTCAGACGGCAACCTGCGGGAGGGTAGATCAAAAGGGGATGAAGTCGGACACGGTCACGTCCAGGTCCAGGTCGAGGTTGAGGTAGCGCTGGGTGGTGGTGAGCGAGGCGTGGCCGAGGAGGCGGGAGATTTGGGTGAGCGGCACGCCGGCCTGGTAGCCAAGTTGGGTGTAGGTGCGCCTGAGGTCGTGGGGGGCCAGGGTGGGTTGGCCGATCAGGGTGCCGTGCTTGCGCACGACGTTGAAGATGGCGACGGGCGACATGCGTTGGCCCGCCTGGCCGTGCCGGCCCAGGCTGCGCACCACGTGGCCGCGGTGGCCGAATTGCCCGCCCCAGCGCTCTATGGCCTCGGCGAGGGGGGCGGAGATGGGCACGACTCGATCTTTGGCGCCCTTGCCGCGCACGGCCAGGACGGTGCGCACGCGGTGGGGGTCGCCACCGGCGGCGGCGGCGGCCAGGGGCTGTCGCTTGACGTCGTCGAAGCAGAGGTCCGCCAGTTCCCGGCGACGCAGGCCCGCGCCCACCAGGAGGCCCAGCACCAGCCGGTCGCGCCGGCCCACCAGGTCGTCCCCGCAGGTGCCCAGGAGCACCCGCACCTGGGTGCGGTAGAGGACGGCTTGCACACCATTGACGTTAGTATATCATGGTGCAGCCTCTTGACGCAAGCCAAAATGCTTTAACGCAGAGGCGCAGAGGCGCAGAGGCGCAGAGAGGGTTGCGAGAGGGATGAGAGGGCAAAGGGAGGATGCTTGACGCAAGCCAATCTGTTTTAACGCAGCCAATCTGCTTTAACGCAGCCAATCTGCTTTAACGCAGAGGCGCGGAGGCGCAGAGGCGCAAGGACGCAGAGAGGGTTGTGAGAGGGATGAGTAGACAAAGGGAGTAGAGGTGAGAAGTAGAAAGTGGGCCATCAGGCTGGGCATCGTGGGTGGTGTGGTGATCTTGCTGGTGGTGGGGGGCGTGCTGGGCTGGCGGGCGCTGATGAACTATTTCGTGCAGCAGTATTACCAGCAGACCTATCAGCCGCTGGCGCTGGAGGCCGGCCTGGTCGGGGATTACCCGCCTGAACATCATCTGAACGACGTGCCGTGGATCGCGGTGGAGGAGTCGCTGTGCCAGTCCACCAGCCTGCAGATGATCGCCGCCCAGCGGGGGATCGAGCAGCCCAGGCGCTATTTCGACTTTTTGATGGGGTTCACGTATGGGGTCAGTGGGCAGCCAGGCGGGTCGGCCTTCTTTCCCGGCACGGATCCGGAGGCGGGGTTTGCCATCGCCGCGCCGTACCTGGGGCTGGTGCGCCGCTATTATACGACCGGCGACGAGGGGTTGTACCTGAGGGCGTTGCGTTATTTCCTGGGGCAGGGCTACCCGGTGCGGGTGGGGCTGGATTACGGCCGGTTGTACGGGATGGACGAACAACTGCTCCACAGCGACGTGCTGGTGGGCTACGACGCGCAGGGGTTCTTTTACTACGAGACGGTGTGCGTGCCGCCCGCGCCCTGTGAGCCGGGACAGCGGCCAGCGGGCGAGGAGGGGTTGTACGTGAGCGACCAGGGGCTGCAGGAGGCGGTGCTGAGCCAGGCCAAGATGTTCTCGTACTCCTGGCGCTATTCGTTCACCATCTTCGAGCAGGGGCCGCGGGAGGAGGACCTGGGGCCGCTGTGGGAGCGCAACGGGCAGTCGCTGATCGGCGGAGCGCAGTACGGGCCACGCTCCGGGGCCGACGTGATCGAGGGGCTGGCAGACACGATCGTGAAGGAGGGGGCCGGATTCGACGTCGCCGAGATACGCCCGGGGCTGGAGACGGCGGTGTACGTGCGCGGCGAGAACGCCAGGTATCTGCGGGAAGCGTTTGGGGGGCAGGCGGAGGTGGAGCGGGCGGCGGCGCTATTTGACCAGGCGGCCGGGGATTATGCGGCGGCGTTGGAGGCCACAGGGGATGGGATCGCGGATGAGGCGGAGGCGGAGCAGGTGGCGGGCTGGCTGCGCGACGCGGCGGCGGCGGAGCGGGAGGTGGGGGGGATGTTTGTGGGGTGGGCGGAGTGAGGGGCCGTGAAACGTGAAACGTGAAACGTGAAGCGTGGTGCGTGGTGCGTGTTTCGTGGGGGACGGAGTACGGAACACGGAGCAGGAAGAACACGGATTTGCAGGATTTACGGATTGCGGGTTACGGAGCACCGAGCACGGAACACGGAACACGGAGCAGGAAGAACACGGATTTGCAGGGTTTACGGATTACGGATTACGGGTTACGGAGCACGGAGCACGGAACACGGAACACGGAACACGGAGCACGGAATGGGGGGAGTGCTGGAGGGGTTGCTGGAGACGCTGGGGCTGCTGGTGGCCCAGGCGCGGGCGTACGAGCGCGCGCTGCCGCCGGACAATTACCCGGCCCGCGCGGCGGTGGCCACGCTGGGGGAACTGGCGCGGCAGGCGTTGAACGAGGCGCGCGACCTGGCCGGGTCGCTCGAACCTGCGGCGGCGGCCGCGCACCCATTTTCCCCGCGCGAACTGCAGGTGCTCAGCCTGGCGGCCGAAGGCCTGACGAACAAGGAAATCGCGTACCGGCTGGGGCTCAGCGAACGCACGGTGCAGTTTCACATGAATTCGATCTTCAACAAGACGGGCACGGGGTCGCGCACGGAGGCGGTGGCGCTCGCGCTGCGCAGCGGCTGGATCGCGCCGGCGGCCTGAGCCTGTGGTTTCCCACAGGGTCCGCCCTGTGGGAATGGCGGAAGCGGCGTGGGAGGTCTTGCGCTATGATAAGTGGTAGTTGGTTGGATCAATCACTTGTCAAGACAGGAGGTTAGCGATGGTGGAAAAGGATTTGCAAGGCCCTGGGCCCGCTCGCGCCGCTCTACAGCGATCCGGAGGTGCTGGAGATCATGGTAGATGCACCGGAGCGCGTGCTGGTGGAACGGTCGGGCCGGCTGGAGGAGGCGGGCGTGCGGTTCGAGTCGCCCGAGGCGCTGCGGGGGGTGATCGAGGCGGCGCTGGCGGTGGGGGACGTGCGGCTCGCCCCCGGCCAGACGGTGGGGGAGGCGCGCCTGTCGGGAGCGGCGCGCATGCTGGCGGTGCTCCCGCCGACCGCCCCGCAAGGCCCCTGCCTGGTGCTCCGCAAGCTGCACCCGGTCACGCTCACGTGGGAGGAGGTGATCGAGCGCGGCGCGATCACCCGTGAGGCGCTCGATCTGCTGCAGGGTGCGCTGCGCGC
>Ga0307379_10012342_pt1 | contig 11142 bp, 9 predicted proteins | sample UN2MG_FD_202237 | JGI IMG/M metagenome (GOLD analysis project Ga0307379, IMG submission 202237) | Soil microbial communities from Risofladan, Vaasa, Finland - UN-2 | ecosystem: Environmental > Terrestrial > Soil > Coastal area > Acid sulfate soil | place: Finland: Risofladan, Vaasa | collected... | reverse complement strand
TGTCTATGATGACTTTGGTTTTGTAGATAAAATGTTTAAGATTAAAGAAAATATAATTCCTGATGAGAACAATTCTAAGATATATAATAGAATCTACCCGGCATTTAAAGATGCGTATAAAGGGCTTGAGGGGGTTTATGATATTTTAAATGGTTAAGGTAAAATAATAAATATGCTGAAGCGCCGAACAAGCTTTAATGAGCTTCTACAGTTTGTACCCACTCTGAGGCAATTTTCCGAGAAAATTTCAAGAGAACTGGTGTCCCCGGTCGCTCAATCAATACCCGTCCCGTTTCCGCGTGTATTTAGCGATAAAATTATATGGCGAGGGCAGAGGAATATCGCTGGCGGTATTGAGTTGGACGATCTCCTCTGCGGTAAGCGCCCAGCCCACACTTCCCAGATTGTCCTCCACCTGCTCCAAGGTACGGGCGCCAAATATTGGTGCTGTGACACCTGGTTGCCGTAACAGCCAATTTAGGGCAACCTGAGCAGGAGACTTAACGCGCGCTTCTCCTATTTCTATCAAGGTGTCTATTATCCGCCAGGTACGATCGCTCTCTCGTTGTCCGGGCAGGTCGTCCCAGCGGTCACCCCGAGCTACACGGCTTCCAGACGGGGGCGACTGGTCAAGCCTGTACTTGCCGGAGAGCCACCCACCAGCCAGAGGTGACCAGCATATTACTCCTATTCCTTCAGATATACAAAGAGGCAGTAGCTCCCACTCTGTGCTGCGTACCAACAGGCTATACTCTGGCTGCAGACAGTCGAATCGAGCTAAGCCATGCATACGGCTGAGCATAGTCGCACGCTCCAGTTGCGAGGCAGTGTAGTTGGATGCGCCTATATAGCGTACTTTACCAGCGTGCACCAAGTCGTTGAGAGCCCCCAACGTTTCCTCCAGCGGAGTAGAGGCATCCCAACAGTGCATCTGATATAGATCCACGTAGTCAGTCTGCAGACGGTGAAGGCTGGCATCAATCTGGGTAAATAGGTGCTTTCTTGATAGACCAGAGTCGTTAGGATCATCACTTACGGGGAAAAAGACCTTCGTGGCCACGATCATTTGTGAACGATTGCCTTGCCTCTTAAGCCAGTTCCCAAGCATAACCTCAGCCTTCCCCTTGTTGTATGTATTAGAGGTGTCGAAAAAGTTGCCTCCAACTTCAACGAAACGGTCACTTATACCATGTGCTGTCGCTTCATCGGTGACCCAGCCGAAGGTCTGAGTTCCCATGCATAGTTCCGAGACTTTCAATCCGGTTCTTCCTAAAAATCGGTATTGCATAACTACTCTCCTTTTATGCCCAGAGATTATGTCTGGCATGTAATTAATAATTAAAATAAATTTCAACTTCTACAAATGGGCTCTAATTTGAGCGGGGCTTTCATAATGAAAGCCCCGCGATGCTACACTTGCGCCAGGACTGAATCTGTTATTCCATACCCATCATAGACTGATATATCAACTTTTGGCTATCGCGACCCAGGCGCTCGGTAATCTTCTCCCACTCGTCGTACACTGTTTGCAGTGCCTCCTTCGGGTCTTCCAAGCCCACAATCGCCATATTGACATGCAGATCTAGTACACTGTCCACATATTCCGGTTTACCCGGGATGCGCATATCAATAAGTACGTTCGGGCTCTCCAGGTCGGCCAGGACGGCAGCTAAATACTCTTTGGCGTCTTGTTCGGCGATACCAGCGTCAACCCATGCCTGAAGATTTTCAATGTGGCTGTAACGGTATACATTGTAGCCGGAGTCGCCTACCATAACATCTTGCATGCTAATCTCTGGGCTGTTCATGAACTTCAGGAAGTCATAAGCAGCTTCCTGGTCTTTACAGGTCTTGGTAATGGCACCTACCCAGCCGCCAAAGCTCAGGACCGGAGCGAAATTAGGCTCTGCCAACTTCACCCACTTCTGGTTCTCACGATCCCATACTTCCATGGCGCCAGGGCGCGGAGCAGAGCCGCAGTCACCTAGAACAGCAGGATTGGCAAAACTCTTGTCATTGCACATTCCAGGGATACCACCCCACTCGATAGTCATGGCGATATTAGCGGTGCTCGGGAAAGCCGAGCGAATCTCACCTACACCCCATGCTTCCATACCCTGAGGGCCAAACTTGGCCATTTCCTTGTACAGCTCAAGACCCTTAAGCATACCTGGCTGGTTCACCAATGGTTCCATTGTTTCGGGGTCGAAGTACAGCTGACCGAGGTATTTGCCGACTTCACCGGGCATGACACTGTAGGGTGCCGCGAAGTTCCAGAACCACCAATGAGCCTGACCACCGCGGGCCATAGGTTGTGCCCACCCGAAATCTGACTGGCCGTCGCCGTTCCAGTCCCAACCGGTAAAGAATTCAGCCACATCACGAAGCTGAACCATAGTACTCGGGACTTGCAGATCGTAACCGTACTTTGCCTTGAAATTAGCCTGATTGTCCGCATCTGCGAAGAGATGGCGGCGGTAGAACAGTGTGTGAGTATCGCCATCAAGCGGTAAGGCATAGACTTTACCCTCCCAGGTGGCGAGCTTTTCTCGGTATGCCGGTAAAATATCATCCCAGTCGGGGTTCGTGTCCGAGTTTGCGATGTAGTCGTCGAGGGTGACAACATGGGGAGTGAAATCAGGCAGCCAGGTCGCGCTAACGACAATCATGTCGTAGACGTGCGTTTTTGTAACGAAGGGGGTCATAATTTTTGAATACAATTCTTCATACGGTACTTCAATTACCTGCACTACTCCACCAGTTAGTGCGGTCCACTCTTTACCATGATCAATGAGCGGGCCAGCGATATAGGGACCTGGTTGGGTAACCACAGTCAACTTGACTCCCTCGTATTTCTTAGCAGCCCCTGCAGACATAAATGAAAAAGCTACAAACATTGAAACACACAATACCAAAATCATTATCCATAATAATGATTTCTTCATTTTCTTTCTCTCCTTTTTTATTTTTTTGTTCACAAATAAATTGAGATTTGCTTATTACATGATATCTTATTTAAAGATATTTTTGCTTTAAGTAAATCCACTTATTATTTTAATAGAACCACCTCCTCTTATAAAATTTTTAGGTTCAGATACTGTTCCCTTTTGGAAGTATCTTCAGGCCCCCTCACTTGATCGCTCCCAATGTGAGACCACTAACGATATAGCGCTGGAACAGTAGAGTAAAGAGAAATACGGGCACCATAGACACAAGCAACATGGCGGATATATCCCACCACAGGGCGGCGCTGCCATGAGTCAACCCCGCAATTAGAGCAGGGAAGGTCCGTGCCTTACTGAATGTTAGGGTAATGGCGAAGAGCAGCTCATTCCACGAGAAGATGGTGGTGAAGACACTGGTGGCCGCGAGGCCTGGTAGTGATAACGGTATGATGATCTTCAAGAAGGCTCCGAAGTAGGAGCAACCGTCGATGCGGGCACTATCTACTAGCTCCTTGGGAATGCCACTGAAGAAGCTTTTCATGATCCATACAACGAAAGGCAAACTCGCAACTGTATGAGCCATGATCATGCCGGGCACGGTATCCAGTAGACCTAAACGGCTGTACAGGATGAAGTAAGGAATGACCAGCACAATAGGGGGCAGCATTCGTTGAGAGAGGATGAAGAAGGCGATATTCTTGTTACTCCAGCGCCTGAACCTAAATTGCACCAGGGCATAGGCAGCCAGTGAGCCAAGAATCACTGAGACCACAGTGCTCCCCACAGCGATAAGGATACTATTCCACAAGGTGCCCAATATCTGTGCCGGGCTGTGTGTCCCACGTTCATCACCGATTCTGGGGAGCAAACCTACATCTCGCCAGGCATACAGGGTGGGTTGGAACTGCAAATAAGGGATGTACTTAGGTGGAAAAGTGAATGCATCCCGGGGTTCTTTGAAGGCTGTGACAAAAGTCCAATACAGTGGGAATATTACGACCATTGTAACCACGATCAATATCAAATAGATAAGGCCAATCTCTAATCGTTTTTTTGATCGTCGTGATATCTGCATACATCCACTCCTTTAATCTAAATATCAAGGGCTGTCATTCAACAGCCTATTCTATTTCCCCCTCAGTGGGAAGGATCCGCGTCAAGATGATGAAAAAGATAATCGACAAGATCAGCAGAACATAAGCGATAGCAGCACCATATCCTATCCTGAATTGGCTTAGGCCAACAATTTTTGCATACATAGTAGAGCTTTCAGTGGTAATGCCAGGTCCCCCCGCCGTCATAACGAAGATAATGTCGAAAATCCTGAGCGCCTCCACCATCCGCAGAAGGATAGTAATAATCAAAATAGACGATATCATAGGCAACGTCACGTAGAAGAAGGTTTGGATACGTGTAGCACCGTCCACTGCAGCTGCTTCAAATGGTTCTCTGGGCAAGGACTGCAATCCAGCAAGCAGAATTATGAATACAAAGGGAGTCCATTGCCAGACGTCGGTGATGATGATCGACATCAATGCTGTACGGCCGCTGGATAACCATGGCACAATCGGTAAATGCAATAAACCCAAGATGTGATTGATCGGACCATTGGTGACATGGTACAGCATACGCCAGGTGTAGCCGGCAGCGACTGGGGTTGTCATCATTGGCAGAATAAGTAGTACGCGGAAGATGGTCTGACCTCGCAATTTACGATTGAGGAGAAGAGCCAGACCGAAGCCAAAAATCACCTCAAGGCTGATAGCTGCCACTACGAAGATTATTGTATTGAGTAGTGTCACCCGGAAACGCCAGTCTTTGAAGAGTTCAATGTAGTTGCCTAAACCGGCGAATGTCATCGGTTTACCCGTCGCGACATCCCAATTGAGAAAAGACAATATAAAGGAATATATCAGGGGAAAGATGCCAATAAGTAAAAGATACAAGATGGCAGGACCTATCAAATAGTACTTGGCATATCGATCAGGAAACATCTTGTGCATCCAAGAGCTTCCCCTCGATGGTACACCCAACATTCTCGTCGTGCTAGAGTTTATTGTAGCCCCTTCGCACATCATATGGGTCCTTTCGCTTTTTCGCGCTTTATTACGTTTCTATATTTTAGAATCTATTTCTATTTAATATCTTTATTTATATTATATAAGAAATTATAAATTTGTCAATATTCCTTCTACCCATTTTTTTCAATATTTTTAAATTATCTAACTAACCCACTAAAGTTTACACTAACTCTACCCAGATCCTTTTAAATACCTCTTCAAATTTTATCAAACCTATCTTAAATTATTTTTTAGTATTTGTTTCATAAAGCATTATAAATTATTTGACAAAAAATAGATTATGAGTTAGTATAATAGAAAACGTTTTCTATTATATGAAAAGAGATTAAATATGAATATAACTATAAAAGAAGTGGCAAAAAAAGCAAACGTTTCCATTTCGACAGTTTCCCGTGTTTCAAGTGGGAGAGATGGTGTTTCCGCGAAGACCCGTAGACGTATATTAAGGGTAATAAAAGAATTGGATTATTCTCCTTCTGCCATGGCAAGTGGTTTGAAGACTCGACTTTCTAAAAGTATTGGAATTGCTGTGCCAGATACGATGGGGGATTTTTATGGGGAGATAATTAATGGAATAGAAACAGTAGCCACAGAAAATGAATATAGCCTGGTAATTTCATTAAATCATCATATCGTTAGAGAAGAGTTGTCAGCAGTAAATTTTTTCAAGGCGAAGAAGGTCGATGGTGCCATATTGGTTACTACTAGCGGTGATGATGATTATATTCGTTCTTTAATAGATGAAGGCTATAATATAGTTCTGTTGGATAGAGGTCCTCATGGCTTAAAAGTTGACACAGTAAAGATAGATAATTTTCGTGGTGGATATATGGCAACAGAGTATCTCTTTAATTTTGGACATTCTGCTATTCTATTCATTCAAGGTGTTCCTTATATTGATTCTTCCAAAGAGCGATTTTACGGTTATAAGAGGGCTTTGAAAGATAACAAAATTAAATTTAGTCCTGATTTCATCCTGAATGGGGATTTTACCGTGGATAGTGGATATTTAAGTATTAAAAAATATCTGGAAAAACACGGATTGAATTTCACAGCCATTTTTACAGCAAATGATCAGATGGCAATGGGGGCTATTAAAGCTTTAAACGATAAAGGGATATCTGTTCCAGGGGAGGTTTCTATCGTCGGATTTGATGATAGTTATTTATCTCCATATGTTATACCTCCACTTACTACGATAAAACAGCGAAGGGAAGAGATGGGTAAAGTGGCAGCTGAATTACTTTTAGAAAGGATAACTTCTCAGAGTAAGAGTAAAGGGGAAAGAACGCCACGACAGATAATCATTCCAGTAGAATTAATCGAGCGTGAATCGGCAATTTCTCTCTCTTCAAAACAGAGGAGGTGATAAATCCGGATAAAAGATTTTGTAAGAATATTAAGTTTATTTTAAGAAAGAAAAAAGTTTGAATTAAAGGAGGAGATTAAGAAATGTTTAAGAAAATTACTTTGTTAGTATTGTTAATAGTTTTTCTCTTTTCAGGAATGGCTTTTGCACAAGTGTACGAACGGAGCGAAACCATTTACACTACTGGGACAATGTGGGGTCCGCCATCATCCTGGAATCCTATTACTCCCTGGGCTGTTGCAACAGGGACAAGGGGACTCTGTTATGAATCGCTGTTTCTGTATGATCCGCTGACCGATGAGTATACACCCTGGCTTGCAGAGAGTGGAGAATGGGTTAGTTCTAACGTATATGAGCTGAAGGTCAGAAAGGGCATTAGGTGGAGTGATGGCGCAATGTTTACGGCCGATGATGTCAAGTTTACCTTCGAGCTAGGCAAGAATTATGAGGGGGTTTTTTACAGTACGATGTGGAAATGGCTCACGGATGTTGAAAAGGTTAATGATTACACCTTGAAGTTCCATTTCAGCAAAGCCCTCTACCAGGAATGGGGAAACGTTATGTACACTATGATGATGGTTCCAAATCATATTTGGAAAGACAGAACAGAAGAGGAGGTCACCGCTGGTGCTAATGAAAATCCTGTTGGCTCGGGTGCATACCTGTATGAGTCACACGGTGCAGACAGGATGGTCTGGGTGAGAAACGACAAATGGTGGGCAACAGACCTGCTTGGACTGAAACCCGCTCCCAAGAGGATGGTCGACCTCATCAATGCCAGTAACAACGTTTCTCTTGGTATGGTTCTTAAAGGCGAACTCGATCTCAGTAACAACTTTCTCCCCGGTGTTGCAGACCTGGTAAATTGGGGTTACGTTACGACTTTTTACCCCGAAGCCCCGTACATGCTTTCCGCCAATACGGCCTTCTTGTTTATGAATCTTACAAAAAAACCGATGGATGACCCGGCTTTCAGGAGAGCAGTTTCTTTTGCTATCAATGTAAACCAAATCGTTAACATAGCTTACGCCAACCTGGTCGAAGCTACCGATCCGACCGGTCTTCTCCCAACCTGGTCGAAGTATATAGATAAAGATGTGGTTGAGAAACTGGGTTTCAGTTACAATCCAGAACAAGCCAAGGCGATTCTTGCTGATGCCGGATACAAAGATGTCGATGGCGACGGATTCGTTGAAGCGCCCGATGGTTCCAAAATCGAGCTGTCCATTATTGTTCCATTCGGATGGACGGACTGGATGGAGTCGATCAAGATCATTGCCAAGGGCTGTCAAACCGTAGGCATTAACCTTAAAGCTGAATATCCGGATTTCGGTGGCTATACGGCTAAGCTCTACGGTGGCACATTCGATATGGGAATAAACAACTTTGGATCACAAGTAAGTAACACCCCATGGACGTTCTATGACTGGCTATTCCGAACCCCGGTCCAAGCTCAAATGAACAACGGTAACTTCAGTAGATACGACAACGAAAAAATCTTTGATTTAGTGGTAGAGCTTGACAAGACCCCGATCGATGACCTCGCGGGTATGCAGGAGGTCATTTCACAGATTCAGGAAATCCAACTAACAGATATGCCTGCGATTCCGCTCTGGTATAACGGTCTGTGGTCCCAGGTTAGCAACGCGGTCTGGACGAACTGGCCTTCAGCAGCAGAAGACACCCCCAATTACCTTCCTTGTACCTGGAACAATTACTGGGAAATGGGTGCCGTATTTATGCTCTGTGAATTAGAGCTGGCAAAGTAAAGTAAAGCAAAGTCGATTGATTTAGCTAACCGTCCCTCCTTTGCGGGGGGCGGTTTTTTTAAGGAGGAGCTAATGTGAAACGATATTTTGCAAGAAAACTACTCATCTACCTGCTTACGTTTTTCTTCGCGGTAACCATAGACTGGTTAATCCCACGATTTATGCCGGGTAATCCTGTTCAGAATCTGTTAGCGAGAGCCGCGCTACGCGCTGAGGCTGCTGAGGTGATGTACGGTTATTTCACAAGAGCCTTTGGATTAGATGTACCCATCTGGCAGCAGTATCTTAATTTCTGGAATGCTCTTTTCCATGGTGACCTTGGAATAAGTGTATACCTGTTCCCGCAGCCGGTAATCAAGATAATCATGCGTGCTGTACCCTATGACATTTTTCTTCTGCTTCCGGCGATTTTGTTGAGCTGGATTGCTGGAAACAAATTCGGTGCGTTCGCTGCGCGAACCAAGTGGCTTGACAATACCGTATTACCGTTTGGGTATATCCTCACAGCTACTCCTTATATGTGGCTTGGTATTTTGCTGGCTTGGGTGTTTGGACTTGTTCTGGGCATTTTTCCGATTTCAGGTGCGTACAGTTTAGCCATGGCACCCCATTTTTCATGGATCTTTATCTGGAGCACCCTGCGGCACTGGTTCTTACCCTTCGCCTCCCTCTTCCTGGTGATGTTTGGTGGTTGGGCGATTGGAATGAGAAACATGATAATTTACGAACTCGAAGCTGACTATTCTCACTATCTTGAAGCTCTTGGGGCGCCAAGAAAGCTGATTAGAAAATATGCTTTTAGAAATGCGATACTTCCCCAGATTACCGGGCTGGCACTTCAGCTTGGTGTAATAGTTGCCGGTGCTCTCGTAACAGAAATCGTGTTTTCATACCCTGGTATCGGTTACCTGATTCTTGCAGCTATTCAGAATCAGGACTACTTCCTTATCCAGGGATGCTTCCTCTTTATAATCGTCGGCGTGCTGCTCGCTAATTTTGCTATTGATATCATTTACGTTATTGTTGATCCGAGAACGCGAATAGGAATGGCAGGTGAAACAGCATAAAGAAACAAAAGAAGAAAAATGAAATCCTCTACTTTGCTCTGAGGAATAACAAATTACGGGTTGGCCTGACTGTGGTTCTCTTTTTTCTTGTCCTTACAATTGTTGGTCCGCTGCTTACAGACTTCGCACCGGATGATTACGTGGGTCCACGTGCTCGGCCACCATCGTCCGAATACTGGTTCGGGACCACAACATTTGGACAGGATGTTTTTACCCAGTTTGTATATGGCCTTTTTCCTGCATTCCTTATCGGACTGATCGGTGGAGGACTTGCAACCCTTATAGGAATGATTATTGGTTTCCTTGCTGGTTATCGTGGTGGTATTGTCGACGAATTCCTCAATATGTTTACAAACATTGTCCTTGTCATTCCTACATTTGCATTATTGCTTATCATCGCTGCTTATCTTACGGTTAGGGGATTTTTTGTAGAGGCAATATTTATTGGGTTCACAGCCTGGCCCTGGGCGGCAAGAGCCATCAGAGCCCAGACTTTTTCATTACGTTCCAGAGATTTCGTTGACTTGGCAAGGATAAGTGGAATGAGTCCTCTAAAGATTATATTTACGGAAATCGCGCCGAACATGATGTCGTATTTGGTCATGGTATTTATCCTTCAATTTGGAGGGGCAATACTCATTGCTGCCACCTTGGATTTCATCGGACTTGGTCCGACGACGGGAATTTCACTTGGTCTCATGATGAACAACGCGGTCCTTTGGGGCGCTCTTCATCTTGGTATGTGGTGGTGGTTTATTCCACCAGGTGCGGCGATAGCTGCCATCGTCGGAGCACTATATATAACGAACGTTGGGTTGGATGAAGTCTTCAACCCCAAACTTAGGGAGATGTAAAAACATGGCTTTACAAGTAGAAAACCTTAAAGTCTATTATCAAACTCTGAAAGGGGATGTCAAAGCACTGGATGGCACAACATTTACCGTCGAGGATGGGGAAATCATGGGACTGGCTGGTGAATCTGGCTGTGGGAAGTCTACACTTAACAACAGCCTGATCCTCTTGAAACCCCCGATGAGATTTGTCGGGGGAAAGGCGAAACTCGATAACGAAGAGCTGCCCGTCTGGGATATGCAGAAGATGAATAATTTCAGGTTCAAAAAGATTTCCACTATACCGCAGTATGCCATGGATGCCATGAACCCTACGCGAAAAATTGGAAAGATGACATCAGAACTTCTCGGGTCTAGAAAGATTGACTTTAAAAGTATACTACCTGAGCTAAAGAGGAGACTTGATCTGGTTGAATTGTCACATGATGTGATGAATATGTACCCAATAGAGCTTTCAGGTGGTATGAAGCAGAGGATGGTAATGGTTCTATCTACTTTATTGAATCCTTCACTACTTATAGCTGACGAGATCACCTCGGCACTTGATGTTTCCACACAAAAGGCTGTTGCGAAGATGCTCGTCGAATTCAGAGACCGGGAATTTGTAAAAAGCTTGATCGTTATTACCCATGATATTTCGATACTTTACCAGATTGCAGATGGCATCATGATAATGTATGCAGGAAAATTGGCTGAAAAGGCCTCCACCGAGGTGATAATAAATTCTCCCCGACATCCGTATACGAAACTGTTGATCTCATCATTACCGGATATCGGAATAAAATATTCTCAGAAAAAGCTGACAGGCATTCCCGGAAAACCCCCGTTGTTACTCGACCCTCCAACTGGATGTCGGTTCAGAGAACGATGTCCGGTCGCTTTTGAGAAATGTCTTAACGAAGAACCACCCTTCATTGAAATTGAAAAGGGCCATTTCATTGCTTGTTGGAAGGAGTTCGAAAAGAATGCTTGAGCTTGACAAAATATTAAAAGTCTATAAGACTGGAACCTTCGGAGGGAAAGAACTCCTGGCAGTAAATAACGTCAGCTTCGATGTAAA
>Ga0307379_10012339_pt1 | contig 11143 bp, 15 predicted proteins | sample UN2MG_FD_202237 | JGI IMG/M metagenome (GOLD analysis project Ga0307379, IMG submission 202237) | Soil microbial communities from Risofladan, Vaasa, Finland - UN-2 | ecosystem: Environmental > Terrestrial > Soil > Coastal area > Acid sulfate soil | place: Finland: Risofladan, Vaasa | collected... | reverse complement strand
GCCGACTAGATTTGCTGAGCCGTCAGAAAACTTCATAGTGGCGAAGCAAGCGATCAATGCGCGTCTGAAGGCGCTCCAAGCCGAGCGGAAAGAAAAAGGCGGCGGGCGTGAGGCAACCCCGGTTGAGAAGTTATTCCGGACATTGGCTGAGTTGAATTTTGGCAAGCTGAATAAACAACAAAAAACTGCCTATGCAGCTATGGGCACTGCGCTATCCAGGTCGGATCCGAATCTCGCCGCCATCGAAGAAGTCGGAACCAAATCGGGCGTTCTCACTACGCATGCAAAAGCAGCGTCAGCTAACGCACCGAAACGTGCTGGTACAACGAGGCACTTTTATTACGCTGGCGTAGGTTCACGCGAAACGCCGCCCGAAGTGCTGAAACAAATGACGCGACTTTCCAAGCAGCTCGAGAAAGCGGGTTTCCATCTGCGTAGTGGCAATGCTGTGGGTGCTGACCAAGCATTCGAAACCGGTGTCACCGATGAGGCGAGCAAAACGTCTTACCTATCGAGGCACGCAACACCGGAAGCGATCAAGTTCGCCTCGAAGCTTCACCCGGCTTGGCCTGCGGTACTTGCTGCTGGCAGGGGCATCGACAAGTTATTCGGGCGCAACGTGTTTCAGGTGCTTGGTAAGGACTTCACGGATGCATCGAACGCTTCGGATTTCGTCGTTTACTACGACAATCCGCTGAAACGCGGTGGCGGCACGAAGATGGCAGTTGCAATCGCCGAGGCGAAAAACATCCCGGCGTTCAATCTTTTCTATGGGGATCCAGCTGTAGAAGCGCTGAGAACGTGGCTTGGAAAAAACTACCCAGACAATCTCAAAAAGAAAGGTGTGGGTGGCGCGCTTACCGGCGTGATGCCGGAGGGACACGCCATCCCCGTGAGCGATTTGAACAGACCTGCAGTCGAACCGCCGACGGATGCGGAAATCGCAGCTGCAAGGACGCGCATGCAGGGTCCGGCACAGAAACCAAAAAATGCGATCAGGCCCGAAACTACGCCTGCTGGCGAAACGCCAACGGTGCCGATGTATTACCAGATGCCGCCCGAAGGCATTCGTAAGGATCTCCGCGCGCGGTATCCCAAAGGCACGACGACCGCTCGAATGATCAGGGACGGTGTGCGTACAGCCACGACGCGCAAACCATTCGGTAAAGTCGGAATGCGTTTTCGCATTCAGACTCTACCAGGCGTCTTTGAAATTACCGAACTGCGCAAGGTGAACTTCGACACCATCGCTGGGCGCAATGCGTGGGCGCAGCTCGAAGGGTGGGATCCGACTTACGTGCAAAAAAATCTGTCTCGCCAGGTGTACACCGGTGCGACACAGACTATGTTCAAGCGCGTTGATGAAGGCGGTCCAAAGACTACCCCGCCGAAATCGCCTACTCGTAAACCTAAGCCGGTAGCGCAGGAACTAGCCTCCAGCCCGACGGCTGCTATTTCGTTGGAGGCTGAGCCGAGAACGGATTTGGACGGCACTGAAGCCGCGACGCTCGATGATCTCATCAAGCAGCAGAAGAACTTCAACCTGGAACCGCCAAAGAAAGGGCGCCGTAAAAAGCTAGCGCCCACGCAGAAAGAAGTTGTCGACCTTGCGAAGAAACTACTCAACAAGGACATTACCGTCGAGTGGATGAATACCGATTGGGAAATTGTCATCGACGGTAAGAAGTACAAGCCCTCGGGGCAATTTGCTGAAGCCAACGGGCATGAGATCCTGCGCGTGTCTGCTACGGCCAAGGATCCGTTACTTAAAGTTCACCATGAAGCGATGCACGGGCTGCTATCGCGCATGATGAAGGATCCAGACACACGCCCGGTTGTTGACAAGCTCGTCAAGGCAGTTTCCACGCCGCAAGTATTGAAGCAGCTGCGTGAAGTGCTACCTGCAGAAGCACGTGCGCAGCTCGGTGACCCGCTGGAACGAGTGGCGTATGCCTACCAATACTGGACCGTCAACAAGGTGGCATTCGGTCCCACAGCGAAGAATCTCTTTCAGACGATTGCCGATCTCCTTCGTCGGCTCGTGAAGGCAATGGCTAACCACGAAGTAGCCGAGGTCGTGTTCGACGCGTTCAACAAGGGTGAGCTAGCGAGTAAGGAGCTACTGGCGATGCGGCTTCGCGCAAAGCTAACCCGTTCCTACGTTGATAAAGCTGGAGAGGTTCTCAAGCCGCTTGTAGGCATATACGAAAAGTTCTTCGCCACTTCCGACGCCCGTATACGCGCTACCGGCGTGCTGGCGCTCGCCGACCTCGCTGATATGTTCAAGCCTGAAGTCGGCGCACAGAACAAACGGCTCGGTTTCAACCAGAAGAAATTCGCTGTAGGCAGTCAATGGCTCAATGAATTCGCCGACATGCTGGCAGGTACGTCCGAGGAAGACAGGCTGAAAGCTGTGGAGCTTCTGTATGCGCAAGCCGACGACACTGGCCCGCTCGGTAACAAGGTGCGTGAGTTTCTCGACAAGGCATTCGATTACATTGAGGCCTCAGGTGTGGAACGCTACTTCGGCTGGAACAAAAAAGGAAACGTAGCCGAGTGGGGGAAGGTGCTAAAACGGGCGAAGTTCTTCCCGATGGTGTTCGACAAGGAAGCGGTCTACAAGGATCACGAGCCTTTCGTGAAGATGCTCGTCGATAACAACGTCAATCGGCGTAAAGCCGAAGAGATTTGGACGGCCATTTCACGCAAGACAGCTATCGTCGGCGTTGAAGACGGCGAGTTCGGTAACCTGAACGAAGACGGCGTCGCCTACACCCCGCTGTTCGCGTCGATAGAACCGCGTACGTTGAACCAGCTACACAAGGATCCGCGATTCTTGAAATACGCCGATAAGGATCTGGTGGGGGTGATGAGCCGTTACATTCACCAGATGGTTGCTCGAGCCGAATACACCAAGCGCTTCGGTAACGAAGGAAGGGGAATACTCGACAAGCTGGATGAAGCGAAGAAACAAGGTGCGACGCCTGAGCAGATTGCCACCGCGACGAACTACGTTCGCGCGATGGAAGGCACCTATGGGCGTGACGCTGATCCTGAACTTCGCAGCTGGACTAGCACCCTCATCGTTTACCAGAACGTGCGCTTACTCGGGATGGCTCTTTTTAGCTCGTTCGTTGATCCGTTAGGACTTTGGGTTCGTGGTGCTTCATTCACGGAAGCCACCAAGGCGTTCATCCAAGGTATAACCGATGTATTCCGTTCGCAAGACTCAATCATCAAGGAACACTCGAATGAGATTGCCGAGCTTGTCGGCACTATCGATCGCACTTCGATGCTTGAGTCGATGGGTCAGATGTACGGCTCCAACTACTTATCGCCGTGGCAGCGGAAGGTAAACGACTTTATGTTCTGGGTTAACGGTATGAATGCCTGGAATACTTCGATGCGTACCAGCGCGACGCTCGCGTCGATGAAGTTCATCAAGCTGCACGCTGAGCGAGCGAAGACAGGAGATGACACAAGCATTCGCTACATGAATGAGCTGAACCTGAAACCGAAGGACGTTAAGCTGGCAGCGGACGGCGAAATCGACGTTCGTGACGAAAAGATCCAGGAGGCCATTCATCTGTGGGTCGATGACGCTGTACTTCGCCCCACTGCGGCTGACCGCCCGATTTGGGCCTCCGACCCGATCTTCGCAATCTTCTTTCACCTGAAGCAGTATATCTACAGCTTCCAAAAACACATTATGGGTCGTGCGTTCCTCGAAGCCCAGAACGGCAATCTCATACCGGTAGCTGCGTTGGGCGCGTACATCCCCGTCATGCTCGCATCCGACATTACGCGCGGACTCATTCAGGGCCTTGGCGATCAGCCGCACTACCGGCAAGGATGGAGCGCAGCTGATTGGCTGTGGAATGCCACACAACGTTCCGGCATCACCGGTGTCAGCCAGTTCGCACTCGATACGGCACAGGGTCTCGACATTACCGGCCCATCGGTGTCGCAGTTAACTAAGGGGCTCAACGTGGTTCTCGGTGAGGGCAATGCTGGCAGCTTTGCTGTCGCAGCCCTGCCTGGTTCGTCGTGGTACAAAAACTGGTGAGGCTATGGCACTCCTAGACAATCTGACCGCAGCCGCTATCGCAGAAGGCACCGGATCGAAGGAATCGATCATTGCGATCCACCTCGCTTCGTTGAAGGAAGCGATGGAGGAAAACGAGATCAACACGCCGTATCGTGTTTCTCACTTCCTCGCACAGTGCGCCCACGAATCAGCGCACTTCACGCGTACTACCGAGAACCTGAACTACTCATGGCAAGCACTACGCAGAACTTTCCGGCGCTACTTCGACACCGATGAGCTGGCACAGCAGTATCACCGCGAGCGGCGCAAGATTGCTTCGCGCGTGTATGCCGGGCGCATGGGTAATGGTGATGAAGCGAGCGAAGATGGGTGGTTCCACCGTGGCGCCGGTTTCATCCAGCTGACTGGGCACGATAACCAGGAGGCGTACTGGGAAGCGCGCGGCGACAGCGAAGTGTTCGAGCGCGAGCTGATCGTGGATCAGCTTGCCGCCCCGCCGCATGCAGCCAAGTCAGCTGGCTGGTTCTGGATGGTGAACAAGCTCAACGCGCATGCCGACCGCGACGACAAGCAAGCGGTATCGGGCATCATCAACGTCGGGCGCGCCAGTGCGACGCAAGCACAAATCAACGGTTACGACGATCGTGTGCAGCTCACCACGGCGCTCTACGACGTCGTTATGGCTTAGCAGTACCGTAGACCTTGCCGAAGCCGATATCGACGGCGAGCGGCAAGTCAGGCGCCCAAGTAGGCGGCGCAGTCATGATTCTGCGAATGAATTTGATCGCTTCCTGTACCTGCTTATCAGGAACGCAGGCTACGATTTCATCGTGAACAGTCAGGGCGACCTTGTACTTGCGCGCGATCACCAGCATGGCGTCGGTCAGGATGATCCGAGCGAGGGCCTGAATGATGTTTTCCAGGAGCTTGCCGTCGTAGAGCCGGGTGATTGTTCCACGTGAAACATAGCCGGTTTGGACCCCCCAATCGTCGCCCATGTCGTAGTTCCACAGCTGGGGGTAGTTAAGGGCGAGGCCCGAGGGCAGATTGATCCGATCGCGCTCCCAGTTGATGCACTTCAGGGTGCCTGTGCGACCGGCCATCATGTCGGTGATGACCGTGGCAAGCTTCTGCCACAGGCGCACGACCATGTAGTTCTTGCGCCGGTAGATCGACACGTGGCGGGCCGCTTCGGAATCCTCGATGTACATGGGATCTCCGCCCAAGGCCCCCAGGCGCAGCGTGCGCTGATATTTGGTGCTTCCCAGCTTGAACCCCAGCCCGAGGGTGCCGACCTTGCCGATGAAGCGCTGGGACTTCGTGACAGCCCTTACAGGCACCCCGTAGATCATCGCAGCCAGTTCCTTGTACGGATCCCGGTTGGGATCGGCGAAAGCAGCCAGAATGTCGGCCTGTCCGGCCAGCCAGGCGGTCAGCCTAGCTTCAATCTGCCCCAAGTCAGCAACCACCAGCTGATAGCCGGGCGGCGCGTGTAGGGCCTTCCTGAGCAGCCCTGAGAGGGGTTTCTCAGGGTCAACCCGTGGGAAGTTTTGGAAGTTGAGCTTATCCCCGCCGCCCCATCGTTTTGTGTGCGCCGCACAATAGGCGAGGTAGACCGGGACGCAGTGGTAGCCCTCATGGAGCCGCAGGAGTCGCTCAGCGCGTTTCTCGGCCAGGGTGGACTTCACCCTCAGCCGGGCGCGTACGATGGTGGCTATGGCCTCGTTAGGGTGCGACAGCAGCTCGGTGAATTCCTCGTCCTGTTTCGAGAAGGCCCAGGTTTCCTCGCCGGTCTTGAGCGAAGTCTTCGTCGGAACCTCGACACCGAGCTTTGCAAGATGACGAGCGAGCTTGTCGGAGGATTGCAGCACCTGTTCGCTCACCCCCGCAGCTTCGATGAGAGCGGCCTTTTCCTCGCGCTCGAGTTTCGCTTCCTGTCGAGCCTTGCCCGGCGCGAGCAGCAACGTAGGCTCGGTGAACATGCGGACGGTGAGATCGACAAGGTCCAGTTCCTTCGCTGGAAATTTGTCCCGCTCGAGCATGAGATCGAAAATCTCCTCAGTGAGTTCGACGTCCACGCAGGAGTAAAGCGCGAGCTGCTCCATCAAATCCTTCGACAGCACGCGAATGCCTCGGGTTTTCATGAGCACGTCGATCATCTTGTTGCGTAGCCCGTAGAACTTCGCTAGCGCTGCAAGGCTCGCCCTGGTCAACTCCAAGTGCAAAGCCCGACCCATCGATAGAGTGCAAAGGTAATAAGCGGGGACGACACCGTAGTGGTATGCAAGGGCTAACCCATCGAACTGGTTATGGTGGCAAAGAAGTGCCGTGTTCTTCCAGTCGATGGATTTGAGGTACTTGGGTAGCTGCTTGGCAGGACACCAAGCAGATCGCTCACCACGACGCTTGACTGCAGCGCCACGCGCTTCCCAGCGCGAATCAGCAACGTACTCGCTAGTGGTGAGCTTCCTGAGACTGTAGTCGGTATCGAAGTAGGTTTCGAAATCGAGTCCTAGGATGTCAAGCTCGGAGAGCTTGTCTAGGTCGTTACCTACCTGGAAGGGAGCCTTCCAGTACTTCGGTTTAAGGTTGGGAGTGGCTCGAGCCATAGGTGTCTATCATACACCACCTACCACCAGTTATATTTTTCTTTCAGTGTCATGATCACGAAGAAGGCGATGAGGATGAGGATCCCCTTAATCGTTTCCCGTGTCTCGTGGCGCATGATGCGAACACAAATTTTTTTAGAGCTGGGTTAAGCCTTCGCAGCCATTGCGGCATCGATGGCTTCGCGTACCGTATCACCGCGCACGACGATGGCTTTACCAACCACCATCTTCCAGCACTGATAATCCTTGAACGGATACCGCTCGTGCTTTTCCATGAAATCAAGTCGCCGCGTATCCGCAGTAGCTTGAAGGCAATCTTTTCCGTGGGCGGTAAAGTTGGAATCGACCATCTCTTCGTTTTGTGCCCAGCTTTGCAGCCGCAGCGCGAGAGCTTCACTCATAGCTTTCACCTTCTTCCAGGGATGGTGGATCTTCAGCTAGATGGGTGCGAATCATATCGCGTACCCGTACATCCGGTACTTCCCTCCAGCCTCGATCAGGGTAGTCTTGACGTGGATCTGGGCGTGCTATTGGCCCGCGCGCAGCGTCCAGCAGCCGATGCTCGAGGTGATGTAGTCGTCGAGCTACTTCCTCAATAGGCATGCCGCGTTCGATACGCAAGTCGTACCGCAGGCCGTCGTCAGTGCCCAGTACTAGTGCTAGCGCGTCACCGCGATTGAAGTCATCAGCTCTTACGTCCCAATTTACGACGTACGGCATCTCTGGCCTCCTCGTAGAGTCGTTTTATCGTCGGCCCCCACAGCGGTTCTGTGCGCGCTGCGACATACCCGAGGCCGAAAGCAATTACGAATGTGAAAGCGTATTCCATGACATCCTCCTAATGTGGTTGATCTCCTCCGTTCCCACCTGGACGCTCGGGGGAGGTGTCAATGTACTCTAGAAGGTACTTGGCATATTTGGTGTGGAATGGCATCTCGCGCCAAGTAAAGTCTTCCTCACCCGCATTGACCGCCGTTTGGTAGGCTGTCCTGAGTTCTGCGAGGATGACGTCGGTGACGATCATCTCCAGCTCCCACTTGCCGTTGGCAAACGGATTTTTGAGCGTCGAGGGATCCCCTTTCAACGAAGCGCAGCGATCGAAGTGCTCGCTGATAATCGCGAACGCTTCACGCTCGTTGTCGGCCTCAACGATCACGTTGGCTTGAAGCCTGAATTGGATCTTCTTCCTCTTTCTATTCACTGCCTACCTCCGCATCGAAATCCGGTGCTACGCGTTTAGCCCTAGCCTCGAAGCTATCGGCCAGCTTCATTGCGTCGTTGAATAGCTTCACATTATCGTCGCTCTTCGATGGCCAGAATGGAAATTCCCAACCATGGAAGTTGCCCGCAGCCATGTCACGAAGATACTTAGCCCCTATAGTAAGCAGGAAAGCTTGACGCTCCTTCTTAGTACTCATGCCATCTGTCCCTCTCTGGTTGAGTCTAAACGATGTATGATGTGTCTAACCGCGCCGGACGGCTTCCGGTTTCTGTCAGGAGGATGTACCGTGAGAACGAAACTTTTTGCAGCCGCAATTGCGCTCGCCTTCTCAGGCGGCGTATGGGCCGGTGGTGATGAAGGTTGTCAAGGTAACTGCCCAAATGGGGGTGGTGGAAACCAGGACCAAAAGCAGGGCCAGCTACAAGGTCAGGCACAAGGCCAGCTACAAGGTCAAGCGCAAGGCCAGATCGGCATCAACAAGAGCTACAACAGCAACTACAACAAGGCTTCAGCCTACAGCGGTGCTTCGTCCTACTCCAAGGGGGGCAACGCGCAGCAGGCGCAGGGCCAAGTCGGCATCTTGAAGAACCAGGGTAACTCGAACGACATCACCTTCCAGGACAGCGGACGCTCTGATGTGCAGTATTCGGGCGGCTACAAAGTGAAGAACGTGCCGAGTGTGGTAGCGCCGAACATCTATCCGTCGTCACCGTGCATGGGCTCAAGCTCAGCTGCTGGTGCAGGTGTTGGCTTCGGCCTGTCGTTCGGCACGTCGTGGACCGACGAGGAATGCCAGAAGATGGAGGCCGCGAGGAATGCGCCGAGCGCCGAGGACAAGAAGTTCGTCTGGTGCCAAGGCAAGTTCAATGCGGGTGCTCCGTCTTGCAAAGGTTTGGCGAAGGCAGCTGCGCTCGAAGCCGACAAAGTTGCTGCAGCGCGTCCTGCCGCATCACGTGACGGCGACGACAAGCGGCGTAGTTCAACCGTTGGCGAAATTACCGTGGACGAAAACGGTCGGCTATGGACGAAGTCATTTCATGACGAATGGATTGAAGTCTCGGCCAGCAATCCTAGCGCGGCTTTCGTAGCCAGTAAATAATGACCTTCACGCCCGTCTAAGAAGGCGGGCGTTTCCCTCCATGATTACAGGAGGCTCTATGAAGTTCGTCCTCATCATGACCTACATCCTTGCTCTCTCAGATGGGACCGTGGATGTGCTCCCGCAGCCAAAGACGTACTACACGACGCATCAAGCCTGCACTACGACTCTCGAGCATAAGCTCAACGACAACCAGGGCATCGGTTTATGTAGGAGGGTGCGATGAAGAAGAAAGCGAAATACCGCTTTCGCAACGCCAGGACCGGGCACTACTGCACTGAAGTCTATGCCCGTAAGCACCCTGCGACGACCGTACGCGAGCGCGTCAAGTAGTTTCTTTAGGCGCTTGCAACGCAGCTACAGCCGCCTCACAGGTCTTCACGTCGAACATACCGATGTGACAGTCCCGTGGGGCGCGCTTCAATACATCAGCCAATAGCGCGTAGGCCTCACTACGTTTCATGGCACCTGACTTCCACATCGGATCGAGTATGCGATGAACGCTTTGCTTAGCTGCGCGCAGCTCAGCGTTCGCAAGCCGACCCAAAGGAGTCGTGGATCCTGGGTGGCATCCAACGTAGGCATCGCACTTCTCACATAGCCAGAACCACTTGCCGATCAGATCAGGGCGATGCGGATAGATTTTTTTTGCGTCAACACACCTCGCCCGCCCCTGGCAATAGTCACACGCTACGCGTCGATTCATAGCAGATCATCCACGAGTACCAACGCCCTTTGAAGCTTTTGAGCGTCTGATTCTGCTACGTGGTTATCCCCAAGACCGATGAAAAAGAGAGCTGCGAGCACAGCACGAAGCTCTTTCTTCTCCTTCTCTTCGAGTTCTGCCGTATCACGCTTCATCAGTCTCCTCCTGCCTGTTAGAGCGTTTTATCTGGCGCAAACTTCTCAGCTGCCACTCTAAATCATAGACGCGATCGACCATACGCCACACGATATAGAGCGCTACGATGAGTGCGATGGTTTGAATCCACTCCCATGTAATCCACCATCCGCTCATATTGTTTCCCCCAGTGCGGCGCGGGCTTTGGAAATAAGTTCTCCATCGGGTTCGCCAATCTTGCCTTCATAGTGGGGGAGAAGCACAAAGCGCAGTCGTTGAAGTTCGGTTACGCATTCCAGCAACGCCTCACGCATGGCGGGCGCGATGCGCCGCTGCGCCTCGGCAAGCTCGCGCTCAAGCGTGTTGTGTGATGTCAGCAACTCAACCAATAATTCGTTTCCCTCCCCATGCGAACCTCCACCGTGGGGCAAGCTATCAAATTTATGTTGTAGTGCATCCGTCCTCGGCGTGGGCGCAGCAACCGCAGACGGGATGCCAAACACATATTTACCGCAAGGGCATGTCGCATCGTAATGAGGCTGCGGCACAGCGGGTGCTTTTGCCAACTCAATACAGCGCGGACATCCATCTTCAAACTTGCCTCGCCAAACGGTGTGTGTGTGTTTTTTGCTCATGGCTTCCTCCCGTACATGTCGAGGGCTACGCGGGCTAGGTCTTGCCAGCCGTTCTCGTCATATCCCACGCCATAGGCAGAGACCAACGCCTTTCGCGCCTCGGCAAGCTCGCGCTCGGCTTTCTCGGCGCGTATAAACCATTGCTCAATACCCAGCCCGTTATATCGTCCGGTAGGTGCGAGGTTTTTTATCATACGGCGTGCCTCGGCAAGCTCGCGCTCCAACCTGTCTATGGCCTCAGAGAATTTCAGCGTAACTTCGCTCTCTGTGGCGAGCATCTTTTCCAACTCCTCGATGCGGTCGGCGGCTTCCTGTCCAAGCGGGTTATCAGAGTTAGCTTCATCCATAATGAACAAGGCGCGCAGCCGCTTCACCAGATCGCTCGGCGTGTCGGTGGTCATGGCTTCCTCCCGATGGCGGCGAGCCTCAGTATCTCCCGCGCCATCGTTACTAGCGCATCACGATGCACGCTCGGCAACCTGATGCCATCGTCCTCGCAATACTCGCGAGCGTGTTCGATAGACTCATTGCTCGGCTTCACCAGATCGCTCGGCGTGTCGGAGGTCATAGCTTCCTCTCCTTTGTGATAGCGTGGCCGAAACATCGGCAGATTGGCGATCACAATGCCAAGCACCACACCTGCGACAAACATTATGATTAGAGATTCCATCACTTCACTCCCTTGATGA
>Ga0307379_10012337_pt1 | contig 11145 bp, 8 predicted proteins | sample UN2MG_FD_202237 | JGI IMG/M metagenome (GOLD analysis project Ga0307379, IMG submission 202237) | Soil microbial communities from Risofladan, Vaasa, Finland - UN-2 | ecosystem: Environmental > Terrestrial > Soil > Coastal area > Acid sulfate soil | place: Finland: Risofladan, Vaasa | collected... | reverse complement strand
ACAAGCGGGTAGAAATGGCGTTACGGCAGAGTGAGGAATTTAATTCCAGCCTGCTTACTAATTCTCCCAGTCCTATACTAGTTCTTAACGCCGATGCTTCAATAAGGTATGTGAACCCGGCGCTGAAAAAGCTAACCGGTTTTTCCTCTGCAGAGCTTATTGGCAGTAAATCCCCGTACCCCTGGTGGATAGAAGAAACCCATAAAGAATTGAGTCGGAGGCTGGCGCAAGCTATGCACCTTGGCACCAGAAAGGATGAATTTCTCTATAAGAAGAAGAATGGAGAGCGGTTCTGGGTTGGAAAAATCTTTAAGACAGTAAAGGTGAACGGAGAGCTCAAGTATTACCTGGTAAACTGGGTTGACCTCACCGAGCAGAAACGATTAAAGGGAAATATGGACTTCTATCTCGCAGAGGTTACAAGGGCTCAAGAGGAAGAGCGAAGGCGCATAGCTCGCGAGATACACGATGAGTCGATTCAGTCCTTGGCTGCCTTAGCTCTTGGCATTGACGCTATAGCCGCGGGGAAGGAAAGGTTACCCGAAGATGTTATAAGGCGACTCAAGGGACTGCGGACCGAAGCCAACAGTATATCGGACGGGTTACGCCGCTTCAGCCACGAGTTACGCCCTGGGGTCATAGACCAAGTAGGCCTGGTACCAGCACTGGAAATTTTGACTGAAGAACTGAATCAGATGAAGAAGGTCAAGGCCGTCCTCGAGGTAGCTGGTTCTGAGCGACGCCTACCACCTGAGACAGAATTGGCGCTGTTCCGTATTGCTCAAGAGGCACTGCGCAATGTCAAGAAGCACTCTAGAGCAACACGGGCTGCAATGAAGCTTAAATTCACAGGGGGCAGAATCAAACTAACTGTGTCTGATAACGGCAGGGGCTTTGAACCGCCTGATACGCTGAGCGATTTTGCTACTGAAAGTAAACTAGGGCTTATCGGTATACAAGAGCGCACCCGCTTGCTCGGCGGGAAATTCTTGGTGAAATCACGGGTTGGTAGAGGAACAACAGTAGTAGTAGAGGTGGCAGACATAGGTTGAAGTATGATGTCATAATGAACCTTATGTCATCAGATAGGAGTCCCCCTATAATATCTATAGTGGAATTCCTGTCGCTACTACCAAACCATAACTGTCTGTTGCTGAGGATAGCTAATCCACCATTAATTCCTGGGCGGACAAGAAAGCTGGTAGATTGGTTTCCCTCGACATTTGCGTAAAGCAAAGACTATCACCTGAGTAGATGTTGCGTGTCCTTCCTAGCGAATCCATTGTCTTATAATCTACAGACTGAAGGGCTAGCGAGATCAGCTAGCCCGTGCCATATCACCAAGCTCCTTTGTATCACTCTTCGGATTTGTGATTGTCTATTTAATTTAGGATTGAAAGGCGTAATTATTAACCTTTCCATCGTTTTGTTAGGCGGTACTCACGAATGGTTATTCTCATCCAATCATCATCAGTTTTTCTCGAATTTTGGGACTGAGACCAATTATGTCATCAATTGTTCTAATTTCAACATTCGGCTCATGCCGCAGTATATACCATTCTTTATCATCCGCCTTATGCTTGTCGAGGTAACTTAATTCGTCGCCTGTCATTTTTAAGAAGAGATAATAAACCTTCTTTTCATAGAAGTAGCACTAAATATGTTATTATCATAAAGTGTGGATATTGACATATTGTTGCAATAATGATACGATAGATTATCATGCAAACGTTGCGCCACTATACGTAATCAAAATATATTCTAAATAAGGTATGGCTAATCAGAGCCAATTACCGCAGGGAAAATAAAATAATAGAGATGAGAAATCAGATGTATGAGGAGATAATCAGCCGGAACTGGGGGTTTTTAACCGCTGAAGACCAAGCCAAGATAAAGGATTCCAGAATATTATTGGCGGGGTGTGGGTTGGGCAGTAATGTCGCCCGGTTAGCCGCCAGGACTGGATTTAGCAGATTCGTTCTGGCTGATGGCGATAATGTAGAAGCCAGCAACCTCAATCGTCAGGCTTTTCGTTCGGAGCATATCGGTAGAAATAAGGCCGAGGTATCGGGTGAGATGGTTAGGGAGATAATTCCTGAGGCCGATGTAAAGATATTCCCGCATTTTATAACAGACAAAGAAGCTCACGACTTAGTTACCGAGGTGGAACTTGTGGTTAATACCGTAGACCCGGGGCCAGCGCTCTTCACCATAAATTCAGCTGCTCAATCACAAAACAAGATAGTGTTTTTCCCCATGAATATCGGCTTTGGTGGGGTGGTGCTGGTCTTCACCGCAGACTCTATGACTCTGGAGAATATGCTGGCAGGAGATGTCCCCCAGGATAAGATTTTCCTCCGTTTAATTGAAAGAATTACCGTGTACGTTCCCTATATATCCAGCTACCTCAAAAAACTCAAGACATCGATTGATGATATCTTAAGCGGAGTGCTACCCGGGCCGCAGTTGGGAGTAGCTGCATACCTCAGCTCCGCATTAGTAGTAACGGCTATGGTAAAAAGGGTCCGGGGGCAGCCGTTGCCGCTCGCCCCTGAACCGCTAACCCTTGATGCCTGGTTTTATAACCAATAGTATAACCAATAATTAATGAGGAGGAATCTAAATTGTTGACAAAAGAGCCAATTTTTCAGAATGGGGACCCGATAAAAATATGGCAGAAGTATTGTGGGTTTCTCGACCTTTCCCTTCAGGAGTTTAAAGAGATACAGGAAGAGCTCCTTATGGAGGAGATTGAGCTGGTGGCAGACAGCTCTCTCGGCAAGAAAATTCTGAAAGGGAAAAAACCCAAGACCGTAGAGGAATTTCGCCGGGTAGTGCCATTGAGCACCTACGATGATTATGCGCCATATATCGGTGAATGCCAGGAAGACTCTCTACCGGCCAAGCCGGCGCTATGGGCCCACACCTCAGGACGAGGTGGCCGGTTCAAGTGGATACCCTACACGGAACGAGCGTTAGAAAGGCATGGAGACGCGTGTTTAGCCGGCTTCATACTGGCGGCGGCGAAGCACCGGGGTGAGGTGAATATCAGGGCGGGCAGCCGCTTTCTTTCCATTCTGGCCCCGCGGCCGTATTTCTCCGGGATATCTTCGTTATTGTTAATAGAGCGGTTTGGTCTGGAGATGATACCGCCACCGAAAGTAGCCGAGAAACTGGACTTTCAGGAGAGGATTGCCGCCGGATTCAAGATAGCCATTCGTACCGGTGTTGACTTCATCATGGGCCTAGGTACGGTATTGGTCAAGATGGGGGATAGGTTCACCGAACACCCCGGTGGGGGAGGATTTTCTATATCAATGCTGCATCCGGTGGCTATGGCCCGACTGATTAGGGCGCTTTTGCGGAGTAAGTTACGGCATAGGCCCATGTTACCGGCGGACATCTGGCGAAGCAAAGGGATTATGTGTTTCGGCACGGATACTGCCATCTACCGGGATAAGATAGAACATTACTGGGGACAGCCTCCCCATGAGGTCTACGGGTGTACCGAGGCTGCTGGGATATTGAGTACGCAGAGCTGGGCCAGAAAAGGGATGGTCTTCTATCCCTATGGCTGTTTCTTTGAATTCATCCCGGAAGAGGAATGGGTTAAGATCAATGAGGATGAGAAATATCAGCCAGCTACCGTTCTCATTGATGAAGTAAAAGAGGGTGAGATATACGGAGTCGTTATAACCAGTTTTCATGGTATGCCGCTGTTGCGCTACAGGGTAGGCGATTTGCTGAGAGTCGTCTCTCTAGAAGAGTCGGAGACAGGGATTAAGCTACCGCAGTTCAGTTTTCACTCCAGAGATGACGGACTCATTGATATGCATAATATCGTCAGGTTGGACGAGAGAACTATATGGCAGGCCATGAACCACACTAATATCAGTTATGAAGACTGGTCGGTACGTAAGGAATATGAAGAAGACTGGCCCATACTTCGTTTATATGTTGAACCGAAGCAGGAAGTAACGGCAAAGGAACTGGCTAGGCGGTTCCATAAAAGTCTCTTGGTGATTAGTCCGCTATACCAGGAAGCGGTCTCAGAGACGGAGAGAAAGCCCGTAAGAGTTACGATTCTGCGCAGTGGCAGCTTCCAGCGCTACTATGAGCGAAAAAAAGCGGAGGGGTCTGACTTGGCCCAGCTGAAGCCCCCGCATATGAATGCCAAAGATGCGGTTATTCAAGAGCTTTTAGAGTGCAGTAAGAATATCTAGAGGGAGGTAGGCGTGACCTTCAACCTTATCGATCCCCTTATTGCTTTACTGCTGTGCCTTATTCTCTTTGTCTTGGTGTTGCATAGGGATTTCAGGAGCATGAGCCATCGCCTATTTGCCGTATTCCTCTTAGGTATGGGGCTCTGGGGGGGGCTCATGTTGGGGATGCGGGCCAGCCCGGGCCCACAGCAGGCCCTTATCTGGGAAAGAGCCTTCGTGCCCTGGATGATACTGGCGGCGGTAACATTTCTTCATTTTTCCTTTATCATAACCCGCCGCCGCGCTAACCGGTGGCTTTTACGCGGGATGTATTTCTTTTTCGCCACAGTAGTCATTCTTTCCCCAACTGAACTTGTAGTTAAGAGCATGGGAGAGGATGCCTATGGCTTCTTCCCTATTTTCGGACCGGTGTTTTACCTCGCTGTTATATTTCTCTATATTTCGTATCCATATGGAATAGTTAACTTAATCAAGGGTTATCATGCCTCGTATTCATATGAAGAAAGAAATTCCTATATTTACATGGTTGCCGGCGTGGTGGCCTTCTTACTGGGGGGATTAATCGATCTAGCCTCTATCTTGGGTGTAGCAGCAATACCTCCCCTGTCTTTGTGGGGGAATGTTCTTTTCTGCTTCCTGACCAGTATAGCTTTATTGAGATATCATCTCTTGGATATTCAGCTAGTGCTGCGCCGGGGAACTACATATTTCCTAATGAGCGCCTTTATCGCCTTGCCCTTTGTCAGTTTTATTTTCCTGTTTCATTGGCTATTTGGAAGTGAAATACCTTTGTGGACTTTCTTGTTGCTAATCATGGTGATAGCCTTTTCTTTCCAGCCTATATGGAGTAAAACCCAGCAATGGGTTGACCGTTTTTTCTATAGAGAACGATACAATTTCTTTCAGGCACTGGAGGATTTTAGCCAGGAAGTACACGATATAACCGATCTTAAGCAGCTATGCTCCTCATTAGTTCAATTAATGAGTAAAGCCTTACAAAACTCCGGTGCTTACATCCTTCTGAAATCAGGGAGTGGAGATTTCAACATTATATCCTCTGTTGGTGAGGGCCCCGGGTCATTTACCGTGACAAGTAGTAATCCACTCGTGCATTGGCTTCGCCTATACAGGGGGCTAACCTACCAGCGGGATTTAGATAGTATTCCTCAGCTACAGGCCTTATCTCAAAAGGATACAAGTAAATTTAAAGAAATAAATACTGAGCTTTTTGTTCCGATGAAAACCAAGAAAGAGGAGTTGATCGGCATCTTGATTCTTGGGAAAAAGCTCTCTCATCAGCCTTACTCTCGAGAAGAAATTAAACTGGTGCTAACCATAACTGCTCAAATAGCTACAGAAGTGGAAAATGCCCGTCTCTATGATTCGGAAAGGACCATGCGAGCGGAGCTAGAAAAGCGGGATGAACAAAAAACGGAGTTCTTATATAGTGTCGGCCATGAACTGAAAACACCCCTAACTGCTATCATATCTTCATCCGAACTACTGAGTGAGGACTCATCAACATCTCATAAGCTTAGAGAAAGGCTAATTGCCAATATTAGAACAAGTGCTAATTCTATGAATAGGAGAGTAACAGAGCTATTTGATCTAGCCCAAATGCAAATTGGGGGACTAAAGATTGAGTCAGAACCCCTGGAAATGAACCCTGCAATTACTGAGGTGGCCTCTCAGCTACGCATTCTTTTCGAAAAGAAGGAGCAAGCGCTAACATTGGAAATACCGGATTCATTGTCAAGGGTGAACGCGGACAAAGGGAAATTGGAACAAGTATTGTTCAACCTCCTTTCAAACGCGAATAAATTCTCACCTACTGGTAGCGACATAACTTTGAGGGCAAGAGAGATGGATAGGCGAATAATTGTCGAGGTGGAGGATTCAGCACCAGCAGTGACTGAGGGAGAGAAGATGAGACTTTTTGATGCCTACTACCGTGGTGAGGATGTTGGCAAGAGAGAGCGGTTCTCCGGGCTTGGGCTTGGTCTTACTATCTCCAAAAAAATAGTGGAACTACACCAAGGCGAAATATGGGTTGAGAGCAAACCTGGGAAAGGTAATATCTTCGCCTTCTCACTGCCTGTTTTGGATCAGAGAACAAATGGAATCAAGTAATTCCTTGCTAATTACTGAAAAGAGGAGGTCGAATTGAAAGTACTGATCATTGAGGATGATGCCAACGTGGTGGAAGCGGTGTCACTCTGCCTCCAGCTACGATGGCCTGAAGCCACACCTTCTATTGCTGCTGAGGGAACTAAAGGAATAGAGATATTGGAGTCCGGCTCCTTCGACATCGTTATTCTGGATATTAACCTGCCAGACATCGATGGTTTTGAAGTTCTCAAGCGTATTCGTTCCTTTTCGAATGTTCCCGTCATCATCCTTACTGTGAGGGGAAAGGAGGAGGATCAAGTCAGGGGACTGGAGATGGGTGCTGATGACTATATTGTTAAGCCCTTCAGGCCTAGGGATCTTATTGCAAGGGTACATTCCATGCTCTGCCGCGCTGATGTTCCTAAAGTCACCACGGGGCAGCCCCTTGTCGCCCAGGGCAAACTAATCCTTAACCTCATCACTAATGAGGTGCGGCTTGGAGAAGAAATAGCAAAGTTGACACCGAATGAATCTAAGGTGTTTTATGTCCTAATGAACAATGCTGGACACACAATAAGCAGTGAGAAGATTTCACAAGAGGTATGGGGAAAAGAATATATTAATACTGATCTCGTAAGGACATATATCCGAAGACTCAGAGATAAGCTAAAGGATAAGCCGCCTCAGATAATCCTCAGCAAACGTGGAGAAGGTTATAGAGTTGTCAGTCCGATGTAGAACCTATTCCCCTTCTTCACCATTTTAGGGAGGCAGGAAATGCATGATGAAGAGAAGACAAAAGAGCAAGTCATGAATAAACTGGCAGAGTTGCGCCAACGGCTTGGTGGATTCGAAATATTAGAAAACGGGCTCAAATGGGCGGAGGACGAGTTGCGTAAAAGTAAAGTATTCACAGAAAACTTAATCGCTTGTATGAAGGATGGTTTTTCTGTATCGGATAATCAAGGTGTTCATCTTGATGTCAACATGGCCCTTTGCCAGATGACCGGCTTTGCCTGGGAAGAGTTAACGGGAACTCAGCCCCCGCATCCCTATTGGCCGGAGGAGGGATACGAAGAGATGCTCACAGCCTTCCAAAAGGCTGTGAGAGGCGAATTCGAAGACTGTGAACTGCCATTTAAGCGAAAAAATGGAACGCTTCCTAGTTATTGTGAGCCCGTCTCCTATAGGTGACAAATATACCAGCTGGGAGAAGACCCTTTTGATTTCCTCACCATATTTCAGAATGAAATTACAGATAGTGCTGTGGTCAACCCGCTGATTGGCACTTAGATATATGTAGTTGGGGTCCCATCTCATCCGGTCTTCCATCTCCCTGGAGGAATAGACCCCTTTGGCGTAAGAGTAAAACAGGACCTTCAGCATCATCCTGGGATGCACTGCCGGGGCTCCACCTCACTTCAGCCCCAAGATACGGTTCGTTTGCCAGAAGGAAAGCCCCAATTCTTGAGTTCGGTTTTACCCCCGGACTGGGTTCGAAGTCCTTTACACAATTTGCATTTTACACTTACGATTCTTTTTCAGCAAGAAGAAGAACCAACCGGGTCTAGCATTGAACTTTCCGCTATTTTGTTGTGTGGTCGTACGCGACAAAGATTCACGGCATCGGTAGGTCAAACTGTAACAATTGTCCTCGCTATGAACTATCGCGGATATTTCGCCATGGAGCTGCGACCTATGTAATAAAAAGCCTTCGTTTAGAGGTATTCTAGCCCTTTTACTGCTGGGAAATATTGAATTAGCTTATTACCTTTACCTTCATCAGTTGCTAGACTCGTATTCTGCACATATTTATTTTTTATATAGTGGTAATAATGGTGACGTCTTCTCTCGCCTCTTTTCTTGATCTGCCCGTAATATATTATACTGAGGCATCGCCCTTCATAATATTTAGAACAATCTCTACAACTCAATACTTCCTCATTGCATTCACCTTTAGCTGTCCTCTCGATAACTTCATCACAAAAAGTTATCCATGACTGACAAGTCTCGCATCTGTAGATATGTGGCACACCAGCAGTAACGACAGGAATCCCGGTCTCACCAATAAAGTGATTGGCTTGTTCTATTTTCCCTTGCTGGAGGCTGAATTGGCCCATACCTCCACCAACTTCAATCCCAACTGAATTGCCTCCTCGTAGGAGAACTAAATAGTCCGGGGGTGCAATTGACTTTAACCCCTTAAAGAGTCGTTGATTTAGAAGCAGAGGAACGACATAACCTATACGCCGATTGAGTAAGTACAGATATACAATTAATTCAATTGCCGTTCCAAGCGGCTTCGGAGTTATCGAATCCATCACTTTGTATAGAGGCCGAGTTGGCCCAGTGACCGAGACCATCCCTTCGAATGCTTCAAATTCCCTATACCTTTTCAACTCTTCCTCAGAGTTGAAAAAACCTGCGATATCCTGCTTCCGTAACTTTTTAAGAACTTTTTGACGTTCAGGAGTACGGTAAGAAAAGACACTCTCTTGTATCAATATGAGATTAACTATATATAATATAATTCTTAGAAAATCTCTGTACTGTTTCCTACTTTGTTCTGCAAGCCAGTAACCTCGACCAGTGATAATATATTCTAATAAATCTCCGAGGACCATCTGACGTCTCTCTTGGCCCTGGTACAGGACATTCAAGAAATCAGAATATGACCGTATGGAAAGCAGCTTATTACGCATTAAATGATACTCATTATCTGCTGAATCTAATAGAGAGTCTGTAATAGATAACTGAAACGCTGTGTGCTGGATTCTATCAAATGTCTCTTTCATGTCAAATTGCCTTAATGAATTAGTAACAATAGAAAGGAAATGATATTAAAGCTCAGCTTGGTATGCTTCGGGTGGTGGTTCGATCTCTAAATACTCTTTATATATCCTATATTTATATTCTGCTCCGATTTCATTCACTGCATCAATGAACGCTTCATACGTTCCGAGTCCCCCTATTTTTTCCCAAAATTCTTCGCCAATCAAAACAACTTTATCTTCCTTCATATTGAACCACCGGGCAGGAAAACTCCAATTATAATTGCTTCTACTACCATAAGGATTATATGGAAGGGCGTAGAACGCATCGTCAATCTGACGCGGCTCCATACTATATAGCTTGAGAATTTTCTCTTTACTTACTTTCGTTTGGTCACTATTAGGAAGGGGTGCTTTTAACTCAAAAGCATATCGCTTTCCATTCTGGGTATCTTCAGCGTATACGTCACAAATTACTGAGACAGGGATATCTTCTCCACCTCCAGCCAATGTGTAGCTTAATTCTGAATCCCAGTCTGGCGATGTCTTTTGTTGTCCCTTTTCAGAGTGCTCTAATTTGTTTAGCACTTCGGTTATCCTGCGTAACCTCTCAGATTTCACTAAACCGTCGATCCTGTGGCTCTCTATTCCCTTACCTAAGCCTGCATTCGCTGCAACAACCGCTAAACTTTGCCACGCATTCCCGAAAGGTGTTACGAATCGTCTCTCAAAGTGAGAACCTTTAAATATCTCATCTGGGACAAGAGCAGCGTACAAAGGTCTTTTCGCTCTATGTTCCTCTTCAATAAAAGGATCAGTAACCAAAACCCTATCCATGACTCTATCCATCATGCTTTTAATGACACCCTGAATAGCATTTTTCATCTCTTTCTTTTTCATGGCATCTAACTCATAAGAAGAAAGATTTACGGCTTCCGCCAGATAAATATAGATTCGAAAAACTCGGACGAACGCCGCCCAGTCCGACGATTAACGTGGCGATTAACTGTTGCGACTTCTTCGACTCCACACATTGAGGCTATTTCAGGATAGAGATCAGCAGAATCATGAACAACAATAATGAGCTTTCCATCAGCCTTCATAGATTTAACGGCTTTTTGAAACACTCGAGCTATATTTAGCTGATATTGCCTCTTTGCAGTGACGCCCGAACCTTTTGATGCCGGCCCTATCTCGGCATAACGACGGTCCTTTAATCCTAGTAGATGGTAAGCATATGCATGTTGTTCATGATAATCGATTAATCCCACATAAGGAGGGCTTGTTATAACTCCATCGATCTTGGGAAAACGAGCAAGCCGACTGTCTGAATGATGAATCTTTACATTTGCGTCTGAGCGAATTAATGAAAACTCCTCTATTCTACGGATTGTATCTAGACTGTATCTTTTTATAAATTTAAAGGCTTCTTCCGTTGGGGAACATATACGAGAGTGTTTATAGCATTTATAAGGTCCAGTTTGAGGCTTCTTGGGAAAATCAAGGTCGTAATGTGTAGTAAGTCGAGCTGACCGCGCAGAACGTGAAAGAATTATCTTTAGAATGTCCTTGTACCGATACTTGGTGTTGTGAATTAAGGAATTATAGGCAAGCAATTCATTGAGAGCCTTTGGAGCAAACCACTTGTGCAAATATTCGTTATCTGTTGTTGGTATATCCAGATTTACCAAATCATTCTTCCATAGAGTAGTGTGGTCATGGTTTTGAGTAAGCTGGCTTAACTGATCTAATACATCGAATATTTCATTCCGAGCTCTTTTAACATCATACTTTTGAGTCTTAACACTACTAAGCAAAACATTGAACGCAGATATATCATACCCCACGGCATCGATTGACAATTCATTGGCCTGAACCAGAGTGGTGCCGCAACCGCAGAATGGGTCTAGTACTGTTTGGCCAGGCTGGAAAAACTTCCGAAGGAATATCTCAACTAACTGAGGGATGAACTTACCCAAATACGGATGCAATCGGTGAACGTGCTTAGTGCGTTCTTTCTCCGGAAGATCTCTCTCCCTCCA
>Ga0307379_10012335_pt1 | contig 11146 bp, 10 predicted proteins | sample UN2MG_FD_202237 | JGI IMG/M metagenome (GOLD analysis project Ga0307379, IMG submission 202237) | Soil microbial communities from Risofladan, Vaasa, Finland - UN-2 | ecosystem: Environmental > Terrestrial > Soil > Coastal area > Acid sulfate soil | place: Finland: Risofladan, Vaasa | collected... | reverse complement strand
GCATTGTTATCCTGGAAAAAAATCAATTTTTGGGAAAAAAGCTCCTTTTAACTGGTAAAGGAAGATGTAATTTAACCACTGCAAAAGAAATCCCTCAAATTGTTGACGCCTTTGGTAAAAAAGGTAAATTCTTGTACGGTGCTTTGACTAGGTTTTCAAATAAAAACCTAAGGCAGTTTTTTGAAAAAAGAGGCGTCAAATTAAAAATAGAAAGAGGGGATCGGGTTTTCCCTCAAAGCAACAAATCAATTACGATCCTAAATTGTTTAAAAAAAGAGCTTAAAAAGAAAAATGTTCAAATTTATTTTAAGTTTAACGTTAACAGAGTAACTGTTAAAAACAATTTGTTTAATCTTGTCAGCAAAAAGGAAACTATTCTCGCCAAAAAACTAATTATTGCCACTGGCGGCCAATCATATCCCCAGACTGGATCAACCGGCGATGGTTATAATTTTGCCCAATCATTCGGACACAAAATCATCAAACCGCGCCCTGCTTTAGTCCCGCTTATTGTTGCTGATAGGAATATAACTTCTCTTGCCGGCTTATCATTAAAAAGTGTTGATTTATATTTTTCAACTGAAAACAAAGTTTTTTCAAAAAATTTTGGCGAAATGTTATTTACTCATCAGGGAATTTCCGGCCCCATTGTTTTAAAGTCCTCTAAAGAAGTTTACAAACAGCTAAATAAAAGAAAAAGGGTTTTGGCTCAAATTGATTTAAAACCAGCTTTAAACAAAAATGTTTTAAAAAAAAGAATTCATCGTGAAATCCATAAAATGCCCAAGAAAGAATATCAAAGCCTGCTTAAAGTCCTTTTGCCCAGGCTCTTAATATCATGTGCCTTAAAAATAACAAAAATTGACAAGCGCCAAAAAAACGCTGACCTAACTGAAATTCAAATTAATAATTTAATTAACTTTTTAAAAGATTTTAGCTTTGAAATTACCGGAGTTAGGCCTCTAGAAGAGGCTATTGTCACTAGCGGAGGAATAGACATTAATGAAATTAACTCAAAAACGATGGAATCAAAAATTGTTCCTAATTTGTTTTTTGCCGGTGAAATAATTGCTCTAGATGGACCAACTGGAGGCTATAATCTACAAAAAGCCTTTAGCACTGGCTGGACAGCAGGAAAATCAACCAATTAATCCCCAATATAAAAAACTTCCCACGGCATTGTCAAATTAGGCTAGGTTTGGTAAAATAGGTCGGGCAAAGATGCCTAGAGAAGAAGGACTACCATTTCCCAGTCCTGAACCAGAAGAAGATTTTGATGAAGACTTGTTTTTAGAAGAAATGGTTTTTCTTTTGAGAAATAAACTGGGAATGGAGGGGGCAATTGAAAAATTTGAAAATGAAAGCTGGCGTTTTCGGAATAACGCTTTTGCCGCCGTTTCATTTTGCCTGCAAATTTGTCCTGATGAGTTTAGACGATTAGTAGACAACTGGGGATTTAAGAAAAACAGAGGCTAGTTTAATTGACGGGGTGTGGCGCAGTGGCAGCGCGCGCGGTTTGGGACCGTGAGGTCGTGAGTTCAAATCTCACCACCCCGACTAATAAGAATGAATAAAGAACTTTCTCCCACCCTTGTTTCTTTTGACGTTGACGGAACCATTTTTCATGGCCCTTGGCCTATAACTCCCTTGACTTGGCGACAAAGGCAAACTGAATCAGTAAGAAAACGAATCGCTCCCAGGCTGGCGACCTGGACTCATGGCTGGCGAAAAGTCAAGCCTGGGGTGAGAGAAACAATGGATTACCTCCACCAACTAGGCATACCCATGATTGTTCTTTCGGGCCGACCTGGTCATCTTTTACCTTTAACGGTGCAGGAATTAAGAAAAAACGACCTTCTGGACTACGTTGAAGATTTTTTCCTCAACAAGAATAGCCGCCCCTCTCACCAACACAAACAAGAATATATCGAAAGCCTAATGAACTCTTTTGAGACTCTTCATTTAGCTCACTTTGAAGACGACCCGGTAGCAGCCCAAGCAATCGCCAATATTAACCCAGAAAGAATCACTGTCTTTTTAATGGCCACGCCCTTAAATGGCCTAGGGCTTTTGACAAGACAAGGTATCAAATTGCCCAAAAATGTCATCAGAATTCCTGGGATGAAAAATCTTGGACATTTAAAAGAAGTCTTTGAAAACCAAAAGGACAAATCCCAACGGTCAGGCAGGACAAGCCTATAAAAGAGACAACACTTCGGCTAAAATTTTAATGCTCTTAAGGTATTCTTTTAGGTCTAGATGCTCTTTCGGAGTGTGGTTTAGTTTTGAATCTCCTGGACCGTAGGTTATCGTGGGAACTTTATAAAAGGGCGCGATAATATTCATATCAGAAGTGCCTAATTTTTTTGATAACCCAGCCCTGCCTTTATGTTTTTTGATTACCGATCTAAACACACGAATCAATTTTGTGTTTAAATCCGATAAAACAGCCGGATCCGATTGAGTAAATTTCAACTTTCCTTTGGAGACACCCTTTATCCACTCTTGTAATTTCTTGATATTAAAATCTGGAGGAATTCTAACAACCACCGAAACCTTACATTCCTCTCTTATGCCATCATTTTGGGAATTTATCTCTCTAATTTCTGCGCTTGGACTACCAAAATTACTTTTCTTTTTATATAAATTTATTTTATCAATTAAACTCTTGCAAAAACGAATTGCCATATTTGTAGCCCGCTCACCGTTAGGGGCGTAGTGAAGGTTGGCTTGCGTGAAATGGGCATTAAAACTCAATATACCTCGATAGCCAATGGTGATATTTTCCCAACCGCTTGGCTCGCCAATGACAACAAATTCAGGCTTGTAATTTCCTTTTGCCATCAAATTTCTTGCACCTTTAGAAGAAGGCCCTTCCTCCTCAACAGCACAAACAACAATAAATTTTTTATTTTTAAAAATTTCTTTTGGTAGTTTAGAAGTAGCACTTATAAACGCGGCCAGACAACCTTTGGCATCGACCGAACCCCGGCCAAAAAGTTGGCCTTTTTCTATCCTGACCGGAATTCCTCCCGGGTAAACATCCATATGGCCGACAAAAAGAATCTCTCTTTTGCCACTGCCTATTTCACCAATGACATTACCCACTTTATCAAAATGAGCCTTAAAACCTCTTTTTAACATTTCTTTTAAAATGATTTCGGCCACACCTCTCTCTTGCCCATACGGAGAGTAAGCTTCAACTATCTTTTGCAAAAAAACAATATCTTTATTTTGAGTGCGCGAGAAACAAGCTTGCTTATTCACTTAAAACCTTCCAAAAATCAACATGATTTTATAAATTTTCTTGAATAAATTCTTTTAATTTTTTATCAGTAAAGGGCCCGTTCATCGAGGCCGCTTCTCTCACCATTAAGGCGATCCTTTTGACCTCTTTCTCGCTAATATCCATCTTCATTTCTTTCTCGACGAAGTAGGCCAGGCCGTGGTAGCCGGTAACACTATGGCCAATATTCAGCCTTTGAGTAAAACCAAAATCTTCAGGTTTAATTAGTTGATAAACGCCACCCTTCAACATGCCATCAAGATGGGGACCAGCTGAATGGCTAAAAGCCCAGGGATTAAGCGGATCCCGACGGCTAATAGGGATGCCTATTTGTTTTTCAATAAATTTTACTAACTTGGCGTAGGCAGATATTTTATATTTTTTCTTACATTCTGCTTTATTAATGACATATAAAATAGACAACACGTCTCCATGCGACAAAATGCCATTTCTTTCGCCAAAACCAGCGATAGAAATATCAAACATCGCTTTTCTTTTTCCTGCCTGAGCCAGCTTAAGTAATTCGTAAAAGCTAGCTGCCGCTAAACCGTGGTCATTATGAATATGAAACTGAATTGCCATTTGGTTAGGAATTAACCTATAGACACTTAAAGCATATTTTTTTAACTTTTCCGGCAAAGCAATCCCAGTCGTGTCTGCCACGCCAACTCTATCAACTCCTTCGACTGAAGCAATTTTTTGGTAGGCTTTCTTAGCTTTTTCAAGGGGAGTGGTTAAAGCATGTTCTAGACTGACTCTCAATTCTATCTTATGCTTTTTAGTCAGTTTTACAACCTGATAAAGATTTTCCAGAACCTTTTCAAACGGCATACCATGGGCTTTATAAGTTCGGGGATCAATAGAAACTAGGGTATTGATTGACTTTACTCCGGTATCTATAGCCAATTTGACATCCTGAGCCAGGCATCTAACATGAGTGGCTACTTTAGTCTTTAAACCCAAGTTCACTGTTCTTTCGAGCTGTCGATAAGCTGACTTAGAAGAACCTGGATGATTGAGTTCAATATATTCAAAGCCAATTTCATCGATTAACTTGGCCCAATCAATAGCAGCTTCTTCGGTGATGTGAGAACCCTCTGATTGCCGTCCTTCGCGTAAAGTAGTATCCGAAAAATAAAGATTGTCCAAATTTAGCTTCATGGTGAATTAAATATTATGATGGGTTGGGATGAAACTTTAGGTTTGAAATTTCCAATAGGCCAATATTTATCATTCTCCCCAATCTTCTTTAACTTTAACCTCTTCTAGTTTAATTCTCTTTCCCATTTCTATAACCTCCACTTTTGCCTTACATTCAGCACAGCTTAAAATTTTATTAAGCTCTATGTTGGCTGGTATTTTGACTTTTCCCCCACAGACGGGGCAATTTGCCTTGCTTAGTTTATTCATATAATTCTCTTAAATTATAGCAAATTTTAGGCTGTTTTCGCAAACTGGGAAGTTAATTAAAACTTAAGGAAGTAGTAAATTTTGGCCTTTTCTTGAAGCTCTATAAGCCAAGGTTGAAATTTCTCACCAATTTTTTGCTGTCTAAGTTCTTCTCTTAGTTCGTCTTTTTTATCTTCTAAAGTTGTGCCTTCAGGAAGCAATTCTTTGCTTTCTTCAAAATAATCTTTTAGCTCTTCATCAGTAATATTAATATCCTTAGTGAGAATCTCTTCGACTATCAACTGAAGTTCAATTTGCTGTTCTAAATCTTTTCTTGTTTGGCCTTGGGTCGCCAAAACGCTGTCAAGCTCTTGGCCTTGGGCTTCTAACTGAGCCTCTATCTGGTTAATCTTTCCTTCTAAATCTTCATTGCTGATTTCTACTTTTTGCTTTTTGGCTTCCTGACGGACTAACGTTTGGCTAATCAAACCTTCAAGCACTTGCTTGCCCATCTGCTTTTCTAACTCTTTATCTAAAGCGCGACGAGTAATTGGTCGGCCACCAACCATTGCCGCAATAAAATAATGTTTTATATTGAAGAGGAGGGCGGCCAAAAAAGCGGTAGCGAAAAGAATAATTAAAACTTTCTTTGTCCTTTTGTCCAGTTTTAGTTTAAAAGCTAATTTTACTTTTTTAGCCATGGAAAGCATTGTATCATACTTTTTTAAATAATTGCTAGTAGCAAAAAATTGAAAAAAAAGGACGATTTTGTTAAAATAGTAAAGCTTGCGGGAGTAGCTTAGTTGGTAGAGCGTCTCCCTTCCAAGGAGAAGGTCACGAGTTCGAATCTCGTCTCCCGCTCATTGCTTGACTTATTTTCTTACTTGTGGTATTCTATCCTATAGAAAAAGTAAATAGGTTTTGTTTTATTAATAATTACTGTCAAGAGACAGTTTTTTTATGAAAGAAGCAATCATCTATCGAGCCTCATATCCCAAAGTTGGAGAAGTTTTTGTGGCTCGCAAAGAACCAAAGTTTAAATTAAATAGCCGGTTGCTGGCTGGTCTTTTGGTGTATTTTGGCATTACCGCCACACTTCTTTTCTTAAGCCCTTTTGTTTTGATGGAGGCCAAATACCGACTGAGCCGTTTCATCAATCCTCAAAAAAAAGCTTTGCCTATCCACCAATCAGAGTTGGCTGAAGTAATTTATCTGACCAACTTAAAGATGCTTAAACCAATCAACCCCCAATTTTCTTTAATCATTCCCAAAATTGGCCTCAATAGTGAGGTTATTGCCAATGTCCCGGCTGGGGATGAAAATCAATATAAACAAGATTTAAAACAAGGTGTGGCCCATGCGGCTGGCAGTTTCTTGCCTGGTGAAAACGGTAGTATTTATCTTTTTGGCCATTCAACCGATTATATCTGGAATATTTCCCGGTTTAACGCTGTTTTTTATCTTTTAAAAGAGTTGAGTTCAGGTGACCAGGTAAATGTATTCTATAAAAACCAACGATATGTTTACAAAGTAGTTGAGAAAAAAATTACCAACCCCGGAGATTTATCTCTGTTAAAACCTCAAACTGGTGAAGAAAAATTAGTCCTCCAAACCTGCTGGCCATTGGGAACAAATTGGAAAAGAATGGTGGTAATTGCCAATAAAGTTTGACAAAACAAAAAAACTATGATATCCTATAGCCAAAGTTATAAAAGTAGATGTGGGATAATTATGAAACTTAAATACTTATTAACTTTTTTAATCTTACTAACTATAGGTCTGGCGGTAGGACCTAAATCCGCTGGTGCTTACGTTACTACCTACTATGGAGAAATTCCTCCAGCGGGCTTAATTGAATTGTATAAAAAAGTGAAGGATCCGTCAGCCAATAGTTTTGTCGATAACCTGGGAGTTAATGATTACAAATTTGCCCCTGGCGAGGAAATTATTTTCCAAATTAAAGTCAAAAATAACGGCAAGATTGATTTTGAAAATGTTAAAATCGCCGATTATTTACCTAGCTATGTTGAGCTTGTTTCCGGTCAGACTGAAATTAATTTTCAGGACCTTAAACCAGATGAAACTCGCGATTTTGAAATTAAAGTCAAAGTAGTTACCGCTGATAAACTACCCAGCCAACAAGGTCTTTATTGCCTAGTTAATAAAGCTGAGGTGGTTGCCGATAATCAAAAGGCGGAAGACACCGCTCAAGCCTGTATTGAAAGTAAAGTTTTAGGTGCTGCTGTCCAACCCAAGGCGGGTGTCAACCTCCTAGTTTTAGGAAGTTCCTTTTTGGGACTTTCGTCTTTGGGTTTCCTGCTCAAAAAAAAGATAAAAATTAATTAAACCTCAGCCGGTTGAGATCGGTTGGTTGAGAGTAAGAACTGAATTTTTGCTTTCAGCCATTGTTCTCAACGCACTTTAAAAATTAGGCACACAGGGAGGATCGATTTAATCGATCCAATTAAAAATTCCTAATGTTTATTGGGTTAGGGAAAGATTTGCTTTCCTCCGACACCCGATTTTTGGGATCAATTGAGCCCATGATTCCTAATTTTAATTGGTTTCAGAAATCGGGTGTTGGGGAAAACATACATAAAGGGGGAAGACATGCAGACTCTGAGGAATCTAGGTATCGCACTGTTTGTGGTGGTCGTGGCTGCGGCGGCGGTTATCGGCATCTATTCTAGCTTCCACTCGAGTGTCACTCTGGAGCGTATTGAGAAGGATATGCCCCAGAACACAGCCAGGAAGGTTGTGGAAATGATGCCAACAGCCGATGAGATCGCGGCAATGGTTGTTGGGAAGCTACCGGAATGTGTCACGATCGAACAGGTCGCGGCGCTGGCTAGCACGCCCATTACAGGAACAGTTCGAGTGGAGTTGACGGAGTGCATCCGCATTTGCCCAACTGAGGCAATCACTCCCACGACCACTCTGACAACCACCTCAACGATCAGTCCAACGACCACCCTGACCACAACACTGGACTGCTCGGATATCTATTTCGCTCCTGGTGAAACGAAAACCATCCAAAAGGGATTCGTGATCGCCGGCGACGTAGACGTCTGGGACAAAGACGCGTGGAAGCCGCTGTACGACTCGTTGGAAAAGACCGGTTTGATAACCGTCTTGACCAAAGAGACCAAGGTACGGGCTCTCTGGGGAGCAGATGCGTCCAGCTGTCACAAAGTGGACAACGTCAAGGCAGGAATGATTGCCGCCGGCTGTAGCGAAGGCTGCGACTCGGTGGTTGTCATCAACTGGCCCAACTAACAACTTTCCCCACACCCAAAACGAACATTAGGTCTCTGTCTTGAGATAATCTTTTTCTCTCCGGAGAATTAGAAAAATCCCTGTGTGCCTAGTGTTCGTCGCACGTTATCTTTAAACTTACGTGCCTGATGAGGCTGGAAAGCCGAAACGAAAAACGAAGGGTTACCCCAATTCAAATGGACGGCGATACATCCGATGGGGTCCTTGATTACGAATTCCCTTACTATATAAAAGCCAACCTGTCTGATCGGTTTGCCGATCTGAATCAGTCTCACTTAATAATGTCGGGTAACTGTTCCAAACATTTCCGTCTTTGATCGGAAATTGAGGCTGGGGGAATCTTAAAAGTATTTGGGTTTGATCCCAATGAATTGCGTCTTTAGAGGTCGCCACATAAAAACCCAAATTGCTTTCAAAAACCGTCAAATAGCGATTTGTAAAAGAGTTGTAACTGGCTCCTGGTAAGGCAGCATAGGGAATTTCTGCTCCGTCATTAGGAGGAAGAATTACCGGAACACTTGCCCGTTCATCACCGAAACGTCCAAAGTCACTACCGTTCCACCTTTGCCAGGCAACAGGCTTTTGAACAACTTCAATTTGTGCCCGAGCTAAGTGAATCGCCGCACTATCAGTTCGCCAGTCAATAAAATAGAGATGAACCCAATTATCAATTATCAAGGCACTGGGTTGACCGGCTCCTGAAGCCCGATTTTCAGGCGGGTACTCCGGTTGCCCACCTTTAATGATAGTTTCTTGATCTTCCCAGGTCACCCCGGCATCGTGGGAAAAAGCAACTCCGATTGAAGCAGTGTAGGGAAACCCATTTTTTTCAGAAACCCAGTTCTCCTGGTGATAAAAACCAATTAAATCGTTAGGCTGGACGCCAGGAATGACTGAATGCAGGGCTCGATATCCTTGAAATCCTTTTTCCGTCGTGATTTTTTCCGGACCGAAAACTAATTTTGGTTGGCCTAGCTGATCTAAAGAAGAACCCTCCAAAAGATAGCTTATAGGGCCACCCTGCACCCAAACCCGAAAATTTCCACCGGGCATTCGCAGCATAGAAATATGACCGTCGGGCACCCAGTTTAAACCGGAAGGAGAAACCATTTCCTCATCGCCTAAGCGAATTTTTAATTCAGGAGTTTCCTGAGATTCGGGAGTTAAGGTCGGTCTCCGTGCATCCTTGCAGGCAGCCAAAGCCACTCCTATCCCGGCCGCCGCGGTAATTTTTAAAAACTGACGCCTGGTAAGGCCTGAATTGACCTTGCTTTCACTCATCTTGTTTATTATACTTCGTCACTTCGTTAGACTCGTATAATTCTCTTAAATTATAAGCGTTTTCTCTTCAAAATTCATCTTGGGTTTTTTCTTGAAAGAAATTGGGGTAAAATAAACTAAATGAATAAGTTAATTAGTTTTTTACGAAACAATTTTTTTTCTCTTCTTTTGCTTGGAATCACCGTTTTCCTTTGCTGGCAAAATTACACTCCTGGTACCTGGCTTTCAGGTTGGGATACACTTCATCCCGAATTCAATTTTCCCTTAAATCTTAAACGAGTGATTGCTGGTGTATGGCGGGAGGAACAAGGACTAGGAGCAGTAGCCGCTCATGCTCATATGGCCGAACTACCGCGAATTTTAATACTTTGGTTGGCCTCCATTGTTTTACCAACTCATTTTCTGCGATATTTTTATGTTTTTCTTTGCTTGATTTTAGGACCTTTGGGAGTTTACTGGTTTTTAATTAAAGCGGGAGAGAAAGAAGGAAAAAACCTCATTACCAAACCGGTGGCCTTCTTAGGCGGGCTTTTTTATCTTTTTAATTTAGGCGCCTTGCAGCACTTTTACGTTCCTTTTGAAATGTTTCCCACCCAATTTGCTGCTTTACCTTGGTTGTTTGGGTTAGCCACTCTTTTTATAGGAAAAAAAGGGGGATTGCCGAAGAAGTTCGGCATCTTTTTCTGGTTTGCTTTGGTGACTTTTTTGGCCACTCCAATGGCCTATGCTTCTCAGCTTTGGTACATCTATTTCGGTTGCTTTGTTATTTACCTGGGCGGTCTGACTTTTCTTGGTAAAAACGAATGGCAAGCAAAACTGAAAAAAACCACCATTCTTATTTTAGTGACTTTAGCGATTAATTCATTTTGGCTTTTACCTAACCTTTACTTTCTCGCAACTCATGCCAAGAATGTTCCTTTGGCCAAAATCAATCGGCTCTTTTCGGAAGAAGCTTTTTTAGCCAACAAAAAATACGGGACAATTCCTGATACGGTTGTATTGAAAAACTTTCTTTTTAACTGGAGTGAATACGTCGGCAACGGAAATTTTGGCTATCTTTTAGATGAGTGGATCCAACACCTGCGTCATCCCGGAATCATTTTAATCGGCTACGGTGCCTTCCTGATAATTATTTTAGGGATCGTTATTTCCTTACTTAAAAAAGAAAAGCTTGGCTTGGCACTTTTACCCGTATTTCTGGCCTCCTTTATTTTCCTAATTAATATGAACCCGCCATTCGAGTGGTTTTTTGCCATATTTCGAGAGAGGTCCTCCTTATTTCGTGAGGGATTGCGCTTCCCCTTCACCAAATTTTCAATTCTTTTATGCTTCACCTACGCCATCTACTTTGCCCATGGCTTAAATACGTTTCTTTTTTTACTTCGGAAAAGATTGCATTCTATTTTGATCCCTATGTTTTATGTTCTATGTTTTATACTCTTGTTTATCTATGTGCTTCCAGCTTTTTCGGGAGGCTTCATTAGCCCCTCAATGAGGATCCAAATCCCCCAGGATTACTTTGACATGTTTGCCTGGTTTAATCAGCAAAAGGATGAGGGTCGAGTAGTTCATTTTCCCTTAGCCAGCCCTTATGGATGGATTTATTACGATTGGGGTTATCAGGGCGCTGGTTTTGTCTGGTTTGGGATCAAACAACCCTTTTTGGATCGGGATTTTGACCGCTGGAATCCGGCTAATGAACAAAATTATCGGGAAATTTCCCAAGCAGTTTACAGTCGAGATCTTCCTTTATTAGAAAAATTATTCAATAAATACCAAATCCGCTGGATTATTTTAGATAAATCAGTGATAATTCCCGGCAAAGAAGCAGCCCAAGATGTTCTGTTTTATCCAGAAATTGAAAAACTTTTTAATCAATCAACCAAAATTAAATCGACGAAAGACTTTGGATTG
>Ga0307379_10012333_pt1 | contig 11147 bp, 13 predicted proteins | sample UN2MG_FD_202237 | JGI IMG/M metagenome (GOLD analysis project Ga0307379, IMG submission 202237) | Soil microbial communities from Risofladan, Vaasa, Finland - UN-2 | ecosystem: Environmental > Terrestrial > Soil > Coastal area > Acid sulfate soil | place: Finland: Risofladan, Vaasa | collected... | reverse complement strand
GCGCGAGGTTTGGGTCACACGGATGATCAGTGGAATTCCTGGGGACGCATACCGTGATCCCGCAACGAGCAGCCTAGAACGAGTTCTATGTCCTTCGAATCCCCATGCGCCAGTCGACGGCCTGGGGCGTCAGGAAACTACAGCTTCTTCAGCCGCTTCTCGATCAGCCCCTTGACCTTCTCGAACGACGGCGGCGGGCCGGTGCGCACTTCTTTCCCGTAGATGAACAGGGCGTCGGAGATTCCCCACTTGAGGAAGGTCTCTCTATCGGCGGTGTCGATCTCGTTGAAGACGACGCGCTCGTCAAGGGTCGCGGCCGCCCGCTTCGCCCTCGAATCGTTCGTCCGAGCGGGCGATCTCGAGCAGATCGCCGCTCCGATCGACTTCCTCGGCGTCAACTACTACACACGTCACGTGGCTCGCAGCGACGTAGTACCGGACGGGGAGAACGCGCCACGATCGGTCCATCCGAGAGACGAGGTAACGGACATGGGATGGGAGGTCTACCCCGAGGGCCTGTTCGAGATGTTCGGTCGTCTCGGGGCGGAGTATCCATTCTCAGCCTACTACATCACGGAGAACGGTGCTGCGTATCCGGATTCCGTCGACGGCGAAGGTCGCGTGCAGGACCACGAGCGCGTCTCGTACCTCCGCCGCCACTTGCAACAGGTCACGCGAATCGTCGACGACGGGATTCCCCTCCGCGGCCACTTCGTCTGGTCGCTCATCGACAACTTCGAGTGGTCCTACGGCCTCCGGAAGCGCTTCGGCCTGATCCACGTAGACTTTGAGACTGGAAAGCGCGTCCCAAAGGCAAGCTTCGATTGGTACAAGGATACGATCGCACAGCATAGCGTCCGTTGCCAACTGTTCTGACAGCTTGACGAGAGTTTCTCTTCACCGAACACCTCCCCCCACTGTCCACGGACATTTCTTCTTTGGGAAGCACGTATGCTGTAGCAAACTGCGATTTTGCCACTCGTAGACTCACAAAGTATGATTTTGGGAACGCTTAACAGGAGAGACAAAATGACCGGAACAAACGGCACGTTGATGCGGGTGTCCGATCTCAAGAAATACTACGGCGAGGTCCACGCCGTCGATGGAATTTCATTCACGGTTCCACGGGCGAGTGTGTTTACCATCCTTGGTCCAAACGGCGCCGGCAAGACAACCACCCTGGAGATCCTCGAGGGGATCCGCGAGCCGGACGCCGGCGAGATCGAGGTGTTCGGGGTGCGCCTCAAACGCGTGGATCGCGCCACCAAGGAGCGGATGGGTGTGCTCCTCCAGGACGGAAACTTCGAGCCGTACCTCAGAGTTAGAGAAGTGGTGCAGCTGTTTGCGGCCTTCTTTCCCAAGGCGTTGCCGATTGATGACGTCCTAGCCAGAGTTGCGCTAAAGGACAAGGCCAACGCGATGATCAAGACCCTCTCCGGCGGCCAGAAGCAGCGCCTGGCAGTCGGCATTGCCCTCGTCAATGACCCAGAGTTGATCTTCCTCGACGAGCCGACCACCGGCCTTGATCCCCAGGCCCGTCGCAACATGTGGACAATCGTCACGGACCTAAAAGGACAGGGTAAAACAATCATCCTCACCACCCACTACATGGAGGAGGCGGAAGCCCTTTCGGACTACGTGTGCATCATGGATCACGGGGTGATCATTGCGGAAGGAACGCCGCGAGAGCTCGCCGCTGGACTGGGCAAGGAGACGATTATCGAGTTTTCCACCCCCGCACTGAAGAGCGAACACGTCGCGCAGCTTGAAGGCTACGGGGTGGCGGCACGGACCGACGGTGAGATCGTTACTTTGGAAACCGATGACCTCGTTCGCACGATGGAGGAGCTTCTTTCCTGGTCTCGGAAGCGTCAGGTGCCGCTCAAGAACATGGCCGTTCGGCAACCGAATCTGGAGGACGTCTTCCTGTCGCTCACCGGGAGGAGGCTGCGGGAGTGACCGGAACCCTCCTTGTCGCGAGAACGCATCTGTTCACTGCGTTCCGCGAGCGGATTACGCTGTTCTGGGTTCTCATCTTTCCCATCTTCATCTTCACGATCCTCACGTTGATCTTCGGTCGCATCGGCCAGGAGGGCGAGATCAACTTCTCGATCGGCCTGGTCAACTTCGACACCGAATCGACGGCCGCGTGGGAGTTTGGCGCGATGATAGAAGACCTGTTCGAGGAGCTGGGCACGCCCCAGATCGAGGGAAAGGAGCCGCTGTTCACGCTGTTCCAGCCGGAAGGCGGAGAGGATCTGGAGGCGTTCGTTGCCCGTGAACAGGAGGCGCTTCGACGCGGACAACGTGCCGCGGTGATCGTGATCCCGGCGGGTTTCAGCCGACGGATTGAACAAGGGTTTGCACCGGCAGGTTTTTCCGCTGATTCCCCGACCTCCACAAGCGAAGCTCCTAAAGGCACTCTGTCCATCAACTACAGCGAGGGGAATCCGTCCTCGGAGATCGCAACGGGGATCATTGAACAGATCCTTGCCGGCGTCGATCGCGAAATCCTCAAGCGAACCGGGCGCTTCAATGAGGAGGCGGCCGTGCCGGCTGAAACAGTGTGGGTCGGAGAAGCCTCGGAGATCCGCTACGTGGATTTCCTCCTTCCCGGCGTCATCCTGATGGCATTCTTCACCAGCTGTCTATTTGGAATTCCTGGCGCCATCCTGTTCTCCCGCGATCAGAAGATTTTGCGACGCTACTGGGTCACTCCCCTGTCCGTGCCCCGCTACTTAGCCGGCCTCTCCATCGGGCACATCGTCGTGGGACTCATTCAGTGCGTCTTGTTGATCCTGCTCGGCAAGTACGGGTTCGGTGCGTCGATTTCGTTTGTGGCGCTCCAGCCGGTGGCCTTCCTTCTGCTGGCACAGATCACGTTCATGGCATTCGGCTTCTTGATCGCCTCTGTAGCAAGAACTGCCAACTCCGGAATGGCGATCGCGAACGTCCTCAACATGCCGATGATGTTTTTGAGCGGTCTGTTCTTTCCGGTGGCCGGACTCCCCCTCTTCCTCAAGGCGATCGTCTACGCCAACCCGGTCAGCTACTTGGCGGAAGGGTTGCGAACGAGCCTGGGTGTCGAAGCCGGAATCTTCTCCACACCACTTGTCGTTGGAGTCCCACTTGCCTGGATTGCCTTGTCGATCGGGGTGGCCTCACGAAAACTCCGCTGGGACGTGGAACGATGAACGCCTTTCGAGCGCTACTTGGTACTGAATTGAGGGTCTTTGTGCGGGATAAAACCACCCTCTTTTTCACCTTTCTCTTTCCCCTGATCTTCATCCTCATCTTCGGATTTCTCATGGGCGGCATGGGCGAGGAAGAACAGGCAAGCCTGGGAGTGATCGTTACTCCTGATGCGGACGCCACGGCGTTGGAGAAGGTGTTGACCGAAACTGGCTTAAGAGAGATCACGCGCTATGAGACGACCGAAGCGCTCAAAGAGGCAGTATCCAAGCGCAAGGTGGATTTTGGCTTGATCTGGAATGGCGAGCGTCTGCAATTCGTCTACGATCCGAGCAGAGTGCAGGAGAACTACGCGTTCGAACAGATCGCGCAGGGTGTGTCGGCCGACTTCAATCTTCGCCATCAAGGCCTCTCCCCGATTCTGGATGTGGAGATGATTCACGTCGGCACCGAGGCAGCGACGGATTGGTTCAACGTGATGGTCCCCGGAATCATCGCCTTCTCCATCCTGTCCGCGGGGTTGCTTGCTGTCTCTGGGCACATCACCGCGATGAAGGAGCGCAAGATCCTCGATCGGATGATCGTGACCCCGATGCCACCCTTGGCGCTGCTTTCCGCCGTGATCACCATCCGTCTGGCCGTCGTGTATGTTTCGACGTTGATCACTTTGTTTGTCAGCATCGGGGTGTTCGGGCTTACGTTCTCTATCGATTGGTTCCGTTACACGATCTTTGTTGCCTGCGCCACGTTGGGAATGATGGGATTCGGCACGCTGATCGCAATGGTGGTCCGGCGACCATCGAGCGCAGCCAACATCGCCAGTGCTCTATCGATGGTGATGATGTTCCTCTCCGGAATCTACTTCCCGATCGAATTCATGCCAGGATTCCTCCGCGCGATCAGCAAGGCACTGCCCCTCACCTACATGGCCGAGGCGATGCGTTTTGCTACAGGCGTTGCCGATATGTCAGTCTGGCGCTTTTGGGCGATCGCGCTGTCGCTTGTTGGGATCGCCATCGTCCTGCTCCCCTTCCTCGCTCGCTACGTCGTGAGCGCCGACCGCCGCTAGGGGGGGCTCACTCCGCGGTGAACAAATGGATCCCGCTCAGTGTGAGCGCCAGCACAACGACCCCAGCAATCAGCACCCCCACGGTGATCAACGGAAAGGCCCGCTTGGACGGGATCCCGAACAGAAACGCGGCAATCGCACCGGTCCAGGCGCCGGTGGCCGGAAGCGGGATCGCCACAAGCAGAACCAACCCAATCGCGCCGTAGCGCTCGATGAGCCGGCCTTTTCGCCGCGTCCGCGCAAAGACCCAATCGAGTGGTTGTTCCAAAAGAGACCAGCGGCGGAGAAACCGCTCGCCCCAGCCCAAGCCAAGCAGGATTGGGAGCACCGGGAGAAGGTTTCCGGCAATCGCGAGAAAGAACGCCGCCGCCGTTGACATTCCATAAGAAATCGCAAGCGGCAGTCCACCGCGCAGCTCAGCCACCGGCGCTGCCGAAACGGCAAGAACAGTGACAGCGTGTATCGCGGACATAGACACTCAGTGTAGCCTGTTGCAGGCCGCTATGGTAGCCTGCGCCTCCTTTTCCTATAATCCGAGCAAAGGAGGTGGGGACCGATGAGACTCTATAACACCCTCACACGCCGGGAAGATCCATTCGAGCCACAAGATGGTAAGACCGTGAGGATGTACGTCTGTGGCCCCACCGTTTACGATCACCTACATATTGGAAACCTACGGCCGATCATCGTCTTCGACGCGTTACGTAAGTACATGGAAGCGTTCAAGGGCTGGGAGGTCCTTTACGTACAGAACGTGACCGATGTCGACGACAAGCTGATCAACCGGGCAAACGAGACGGGCGAGTCGGTGGAGACCATCGCCGAGCGCTACGCGCGGGCCTACTTCAACCTGCTTGAGAAGCTCGATGCGAAAGAGCCCACAGAGAGCCCACGTGCCACCGAGCATATCCAGGGGATGATTGACCTGATTCAGACTCTGGTCAACAAGGGCTACGCCTACCAGCGTGATGGCGACGTGTACTATCGGGTCTCCGCATTCAACGACTACGGAAAGCTCTCCGGCCGCCGCACGGAGGAACTCGAGGTTGGTGCACGGATCGCCGCCTCGGACAGCAAGGAGGACCCGCTCGACTTCACGCTGTGGAAGGCAGCCAAGCCCGGCGAACCGAAGTGGGATTCACCATGGGGGCAGGGGCGGCCCGGTTGGCACACCGAGTGCGTGGTCCTCTCGCGTCAGTACCTCGGCGAGTCGCTCGACATCCACGCCGGCGGCAACGACCTTATCTTCCCGCACCACGAAAACGAAATTGCCCAAGCCGAGGCCGCAACCGGCGAACCGTTCTTCCGTTTCTGGCTACACAACGGGATGCTCAACTTCAGCGGCGAGAAGATGTCGAAATCTCTCGGTAATTTCGCCTACGCCAAGGACGTCTTGGAGAAGTTAGACGGCGAAACGGTGCGCTACTTCTATCTTTCGCGACACTATCGAAAGCCACTCGACTACTCCGAGGATGGCCTCGAGGAAGCAAGGAAAGCGCTCGCGCGCGTACAGACTCTGATCAATGACGTGGAGGCTGAGCTTGGGAGCATCGAGGAAGCAGCCCCGAGTTCGGGAGGCGAAGCATTCCTCACGTCCCTCCCCACATACCACGACCAATACGTGGCAGCGATGGAAGACGATCTGAACACCGTCAGCGCGATCGCCGCCATCCAAGAACTCGTGGCCGAGGCCAACCGCTTCCGCGCAATCGCGCAGGGTGTCGATCGACTGGCCCTGAGGGGCGCCGTGGCCCTCATCCGCGAATTGGGGTACCCCTTGGGTCTGTGCCAAAAAAAGGGACACGCCCTCACGGACGTGCAGGATGCACTGATCAAGATCCTGATCGAACTGCGTGCCGAGCTTCGGGAGAAGAAGGAGTTTGAGCTCGCCGATTCAATCCGCGATCGACTCACCGAATTGGGAATCACCCTGAAGGACACCGCCCAGGGGACGATCTGGACGTAACGCACTACCAAGGAGGCAGCAATGCCCGAAAAACGAGGCAAGGTCGCTGGGACTCACGATACACACCACGTGATGTTCTATGGCCTGTCCACATGTGTGTGGTGCAAGCGGACGCGAAAGTTCCTCGAGGAACACAACGTGGCGTTCGAGTTCGTCTACGTCGATCTGCTCGAAGGTGAAGAGAAGAAGGCCGCGAAGGCGCAGATGTGCAACTTCAACCCCAAGGAATCCTTCCCAACACTGGTGATCGACGGCTCGCCCTGCGTCGTCGGCTACAAACCGGAGGAGATAAAGAAGGCGTTGGGTCTATGAGCAATGACACATCAATCCCCAGAGAGAAGATCGATGCACTGTACGAGCGGCTCGATCGTGAGGCCGAATCAAGCGGCTACCACTTAAATCCTGATCGAGAATTCACTCGAGAGCTAGTGGAGGGACTGCTCGTCAATGAACTCCGCTACGGATACTGGGCCTGCCCGTGCCGCCTAGCGTCGGGCAACAAACAGAAGGACCTCGACATCGTCTGTCCGTGTGATTACCGCGACCCCGATCTGCTGGATTGGGGCGCCTGCTACTGCTGCCTGTACGTCTCCGAAGAAATCGTCCGCGGAGAACAGGAGTCCCAACCGATTCCCGAGCGCCGCCTGCCCGAAGGCCAACGCCCTCAAGATGAGACATCAAGCTCTCAGCTCAAAGAGATATCCATTGCAGAGAAACTGGCTCTGCCAGGTCAGGCAATGCCTGTTTGGCGCTGCCGCGTCTGCGGCTACCTGTGCGCCCGCGAACAGCCACCTGCCGTCTGCCCCATCTGTAAAGCCAAACAAGACCGATTCGAGCGGTTCATGTGAGAGGGTTCGGTTGTCGGAAGATCCTTAGATCCTGATCCAGCGATCCAACACGAGGCGCTAGCACCCAGTGACTAACGCTTTACCCAACTTCTCAATTCCCTCGGCGATCTTCGTGGGCGTCACGTAGCTGAAGGCAAGGCGCAGGAACTGGCCGGTCAGCTGCTCAGCAAAGAACGGATCGCCTGAGAGAATCATCACGCCAATCTCTTTGGCTCGCTGGGTGACGTCATTCGACTTGAGATGCTTGGGGAGAGAAAGCCAGATAAAGAAGCCGCCATTCGGTTGGGTCCAGTGGACGTCGTCGGGCATGTGCGTCTCCAAGGCCTCAAGCGTGCTGTCGCGGCGTGCTCTGTACACCCGGTGAAGTTGCTCGATGTGCGGTTCCAACAACCCTTGCTGACAGTATGCCGCAACAGCATTTGCCGTCAGTGGGTTGGCGCCTCCACCCATGCAGCGAAGACCACTTCCGATCATCCGATCGATCAGCTCTTCTGGTCCCATCGTCCACCCCAACCGCAAGGCAGGCGAAAGGAGCTTGGAGAAGCTTCCCACGCGCAGCACGCGCGAGTGCTTATCCAGTGCGTAGAGAGACGGTGGCGGTGGGCTATCGAATGAGAGATCGCGGTACACGTCGTCTTCCACCACCAACAGATCGTATCGGTCCGCTACCTCCAGCACCGCTTCGCGGCGGTCGGCGACCAACGTGATTCCAGTGGGATTCTGATAGCAGGGAATCACGTACAGCATCCGCGGGTGCTCGCCACACTGAACAAGGTGCTCCAATCGCTCCCGCAATGCTTCGACCTGCAGGCCCCCTTCATCGGTTGGAATCTGCAGCGGCCGCAGGCCATGATCGCGGAACAGTTGTAGCGTCTCGGAATAGCTCGGGGTTTCGGTCAGTACGATGTCCCCGGATTGGGTGAACAGCGTGCAGATGTGATCGATGGCCTGCGACGCGCCACCGGTGATGATGAGATCTGCCCGCGTAAGCCCCAGGCCCTCGTCGCGGTCGAACTTCTCTCGGAGATAGTCGATCAACGGACCGTAACCCTGCTCAGGCCCGTACTGCAGTGCCAGAGCCGGCCTGTCTTGCAGCACCTCATCGAACACCGCGCTCAGCTCCTTCACAGGAAATGTGTCGGGATCCGGCAACCCATAGATGAACGATATCGCCCCCGGTGGCCCGGCCGCCTGCACCGATGCTAATGGATCGTACTCAACGTTCAGTTAATCCTCCTTTGAAATCAATCTTATCCAACTTCTGACGTTTTCTTAACAGTCGTAAGGGAGCAACCCTTCGGCTTGCATCCTTGACAATAGCCTAGTCGGGCTACAGCTAAAATCAGCTGCTGCGCCAAGAGTGATGCTGAAGACCCTATCGAAGGCATCACATTGCCCACTTTCTTGCTTGGAGACACCTCCCAGAACTCATACTATTAGTTTAAAATGAGGGCCTCAACCCCAACCAGGTCTTACGGAGATCTGGCGTGCGGCGGTTTGACCAAGAGACTGGTGGAGGTGCTTTGATGGCTGAGGGATATTTGCATGTCGAGCTGCTGAGCGAGTGGGTGACAGCGCTGCTCTCCGGAGTGGACGAATTGCTCGATGACCCAATGAAGGAACAGTTGCTTGAGTCGTGCGGACGGGCGTGTGCACGTCATTACGGTGCTATCGAGATGGCCCAATCCATAGCAGAAAGTACGGCACAGATCGATGAACGATTGGAGCGGGCCAATCAAGGGATCCCCTGGTGTGGCAAGTGGGTGAGGGAAGATGACTCAATCTACGCAGTGTGCGAAAGCTGCGGTTGTCCCCTGGTCAGAGAAGGCCTGATCACGTTGTCGCCGGCGTTCTGTGATTGCTCGCAAGGTTATGTCAAAGCGGTCTTTGAGGTGATCTTGGGCGGGTCAGTGATCGTAGAACTCGCTCAGTCCATTGGCCGAGGCGACCCTGTATGCCGCTACGTTGTGAGATTCCAGTAGACGTCGGCAAAGGACTCCGTACCGCCATCTCCAATCGGCAACGCGATCCTTTTAGCTATCGTGGCGGGAGCCTGGAGGCCCCACCACTTCTGCAGGTATCGCCGCAGCCGGGATTTCAGAATGCGGAGTAGAAGACGATGAGTATCGATCCCCAACAGGCCTCAACAATCGTCATTGACTTCCTGAAACGGAAGATTCAGCAGACCCACTCGGACGGCATTTGCCTCGGATTGAGCGGTGGGGTGGATTCCGCCGTGCTGGCAACACTTGCCGTCCGCGCCGTCGGGGCATCGGCCGTTCATTCGCTCCATCTTCACGACAGGGACAGCAATCCCAGGTCTCTTGGCTTGGCAAGAGACCTAGGAAAACAACTGGGGATTCATTTCGAAGCCAGAGCCATTACTCCCATCCTGAAGGAACAGGGCGCCTATGCGTCCCCTGTAGTGCGGCTGGCCGGCTGCTCTCCCAGGTTGGCAAGGGGAGTTATCTGGACCGGGTGGTACGTCTATCGCTGTTTGGCCAAAGAGAATCCGTTCAACGTCGTGCTCCGGCGCGGTGAGCCTTTCAAAGGTAGGCTGGCCCGCGGGATCTACAGCGCACTTGCCGACTCGGTTGAACGCAGCTTCAGTGTCAAGCATATCACCAGGCGGAGACTACTAGAGGACTACGCCGTCGAGAGGAACCTCCTCGTTGTGGGCGCTGCCAATAGGACGGAGTGGCTGACCGGATGGTTCGTCAAAGACGGGATCGACGACCTTCCGATCGAACCCCTGCTGGGGCTGTACAAGACGCAGGTGTACGAGCTGGCACGCTTTCTTGAGGTTCCCGTAGCGATCATCAAGCAGGCACCCTCTCCCGATATGCTCCCCGGGTTGACCGACGAGGCCGTCCTCGGCTTCCGGTACGAGAAGCTGGATGCCGTCCTGCATCACTTAGAACACCGAGCGGAGGAAGTGGCAACGCTTTCCCTTGACATCTCGCCGTACGACGTCGAACAGATCCACAAACTGTGGGAACTGTCCGCATGGAAGCGCAGCACGAAGCACGAATACCCGGGACTGCACAAGCGATGCTGTAGGTCAGGATCAACGCAGGAGAGTGAACTGGAAGGCTTCGAAAATGGTTCGGGCTGATCTGCAAGCCGAGGCCAGTTTCAAGCGACCTCGAAGACTTAATGAGAGTCAACGCCAATATCGGCGTTCGCCTAGGCAAGGGCGCCCAGCTTCGCCTGCGCAGCGCGGGTAAGACCGGAGACGACAAGGTCGTAGGATTCGTCAATCATATCCTTGAGGACATCGTCGGGGACACTGCCGTCAAGAGTGACTGTGTTCCAATGCCGCTTGTTCATGTGGTATCCGGGGTTGACTGCTGAAAACGTCTCACGCAGGAGCTCTGCGTGGAAGGGATCGCACTTCAGATTCAGCCGCGGCGGATCATCCTGCGCCCAAATCAGGGCGAACATCTTTCCCATCACCTTGTAGGCCGGAAGTTCAGGATCAAACGGCCGATCCTCCACTGCTCCAAGCTTACCCAGCAAGTATTGATGGAGGGTCTCAAGGTTCATCAGCACACTCTCCTTTAGTGAAAAGCATCCCATTCTAACCGATAGCCAGAGTAGAAGGCGTCTCTTTTGTTGCCACCGGGCTCATTTTACCGCTTGACATCCTGCGCAACGTTTGCTATAGTGCAAGAGCCATGACAAGCATTTGTCACAGCGCTTTTGTCCGTAGACGTACGGCCGGGTAGAAACCCGGACTGTATGTCGCTTTTTCTTCTCTCTTCTCAATTCCAAAAACGCGTGTACAGCCGGGAACGCTACCCGGCCGAATCCTCAAAAGGGTTGCCCATTTAACGTTTTGTAGTGCGTTGCTTTATCACGTGGTAAGAGAAATAGCTTGATGAAGAGAGGAGAAGAAAATGACAAAGTGCGGCGGAAAAGTGGTGTTGGCGTATTCCGGTGGATTGGATACCTCAGTCATCGTTCCATGGCTCAAGGAAAACTACGGCTGTGAAGTGATCACCTTTACCGCTGATCTCGGACAGGGTGAAGAAGAGTTAGTCGGGTTGGAAGAAAAGGCACTTGCCAGTGG
>Ga0307379_10012331_pt1 | contig 11148 bp, 9 predicted proteins | sample UN2MG_FD_202237 | JGI IMG/M metagenome (GOLD analysis project Ga0307379, IMG submission 202237) | Soil microbial communities from Risofladan, Vaasa, Finland - UN-2 | ecosystem: Environmental > Terrestrial > Soil > Coastal area > Acid sulfate soil | place: Finland: Risofladan, Vaasa | collected... | reverse complement strand
AATGCAGACGCTGGCACACGCATCGACCAGTTCATCTCAATTCCTTTTCCTTTGCGCCTTGGCGCCTTGGCGAGAGTCCTTTTGGAAAGAAGGTCTGTGTGATGGTAGGGGTCAAAGAATTTGATCGGCGAATCGTCTCGCTTCGTGGTTCGGTGTCGGCTGCGCGATCACCGCCTCGCCCGCCGGCGGAGCAAGACGCACGCTCGGCGGACCGCCAAAGACGGCGGTGGCGGTCGGCCAGCACCCACTCCGAGAGCCCGCTCAACAGGCAAAACGCGCAGCCCTGCGGCCCGTCGAGGAACCCGCGCTTCCATACCAGTCGCCGGAAGACCTCGCGGACCGGCGCAACCCACGCGTCCCAGCGTCGCGGCGCACGGCCCGCGGCCACCCGGGCTTGCGCCTCCAGCATCGTGTAGCGGTGCATCTTGGCCAGAAACGCGTGCAGGTCGGGGAGCGTCTCGTGCCCAAGCCCCGCGCGGAGTCGGCCCACGCGCCCCAAAACGTGCAGCCGCTCGTGCACCTCGCCCACCCAACGTTCGCGGTCGCGCCGAGCCAGACGCACCGGGCAGTCGTCCTGCGTGCCCGATGCCCGAAACGTGCGCCCGAAGATCGAGCTGCGGATCGGAATCCGGAACCCGGCGTGCCGGGCCGACGCAACTTGCCGCCGGATCTCGGCCGCCAACCGCGGCGTGGGTCGCTCGTCGGCGTCGATCGAGAGGACCCAATCGCCGCCGGCCAGCGCGAGGGCATGGTTTCGCTGTCGGGCGAACGTGTCGAACCGGCGGAGGGACACCCGGGCGCCGTGCGACCGGGCAATCTCCGCGGTCCCATCGACCGAGCCGCCGTCGACGACCAGGATCTCGTCCACCCAAGCCAGCCGCGGCAGAAGCTCCGCCAGGTTCCCCGCTTCGTTCAGCGCGATGATCGCCGCCGTGATCGTTGGCCGGTCGCTCATCCGCGTCCTCCCAGTCGCCGAGCGACCAGCACGTACCGCGTGATCCACCGCACGTTGTAGTACGCCGCCACGATCGCCAGCTCCGCGGAAAGCCAACCGGCGAGAAGCGCCGCGGCCAACAGGTGCACGCGGACGTCGGCGTTGCCGGGCAGGTGATACGCGGCGCGAACGACGCGGGCGGCGCGTGAAGCCGGAACAGGCTCCACGTCTTCTTCGGACCGGCCTGCCGACGCTGCCCCTTCGCGCATCTGCCCCTCCGTCGCCATACCGTGCATGAACAGGTACTTGCCTGCCAGGAAAGCCCCCAGCAGGAGCCACGGGATGCCGGAAGCCGTCTGCCGCACGGCCGCGGCGGCCACGGCACCGTGCAAGCCCACGTCCAACAGCTCGTCCACGTTGGCGTCCAGCCACGCTCCCCAGGCGGTGACGGTATTCTGCCGTCGGGCGAGCTGACCGTCGGCCCGGTCGAAGAGCCAGGCGGCCAACACCAGGACCCCTGCCACCGGCGCAAGATGCGGCGCCCCGACGAGCACCGCCGCCGCGATCGCCCCCACGGCCAGGCCGCAAAGCGTGAGATGGACCGGACGCACCCGGGTCGGCGTCAGAACCGCCGCCAACCAGCCCGCCGCCGGACAGACGTACCACCGCGAGATCGGATGCCGGCGAGCACGCCGCCGTGCGTCCGACGGTGCGGCCGGGGCGCACGACGGCCGGCCGGCTTCCGTCGTCGGCTCGCGGGAGGACGGGTTGTCTGCGGTGGTGCTCACAGCGGGACCTCGACTGCGGTCGGATGGGCTGCCGCGTGTTGTGGTTCCCGTTGTGGGGAGGATGAACGTTGTCGCGGGAATTCTCCCGGCAGGCCTCCCGCCGTTTCTTCCCCGAGGAGTCGGCTCGGGAAAAACCGCCGGAAGAACTCCCGCTCGCGACGAAGCGTCCCTCGCGCTCGAAACGGACTCGACCGCAAGGCACGCCGTCGGGCCAGCGCGGCCGCAAGCGCCCGAGTGAACGCCCAACGTCGTGCCGGCGGAGCCCAGGCGGCGCGAACCACGTCGAAGGCCAACCGTATCGGGAGGCCGGTCAACTGGCGCGCCCAATGCGCCGGGTGCCGAAGGTTCTTCCACTGAAACAGGAGCGTGTTCCGAAGCGCCAACTGCTCGCAGCCCGACTCGCCGAACACCCGGCCGAACGTGGCCGCACCCCGGTGATAGGCAACCGCCTGGGGCACGTACCGGGCGTGATAGCCGGCCATGTAGCCGCGGAAGGCGAAGTCGAGGTCTTCCAATCGCCCGGGCAGGAAGAGCGGATCGAACCCGCCCAGGGCGGCGAACTTGTCGCGATCCACGGCCAAGGCCGCGCCGGCGGACGCCGTCAGCCCCGGGCGGAGAATCCCCGCCTCGCAGCCCGGAAAGAGCGCGGTCGCCTGGACCAGCCCCCATCGCCAGCGAACGGCCGTCTTGAAGCCCTCGTAGGTCGCGCCGTCGAAGAGCCGGCACAGCGGCGCGGTCATGAAGCACGGCGAACGGCCGTCCGTCTGCGGTTCCCGAAGCGGCTCGACCAACGGGTCGACGCACCCGCGGTCGAGCTTGATGTCGTTGTTCAGCAGGATGGCCACCGGGCCTTCCAGCCCCGGAACCACGTCGTTGAACGACGAAAGCCCGCGATTCGGCCGGCGGATGACCCGGACTTGGGGAAACCGGCTCGCCAGCCAGGCGACCGAGTCGTCGCGGGAGTCGTTGTCGATCACGGCCACCCGGCACCGGTGGCGCGACGCCTCGGCCGCGTCCACCACCGACGGGAGACACTCCGCCAGCAGACGGCGTCCGTTGTAGTTCAGCACCAGAAGGTGTATGAGCATGGCGAGGCGGGGTGCTTCCCTGCGGGCCTCGGGACTGCCTATCAGCCCGTTGAAAAAGGCGACAGTGGCCGATACGTGTGCCACTGCTTGCAAGCAGTGTTTTTCGCCGGGTTCTCAGCGGCACTGCTTGCAAGCAAGCAGTGGCACTCGACTTCCTCAACGGGCTGCTATCACGAACCGAACACCATAGGGTCGGGTGGCGTTCGGGGTCAAGACGACTGTGTGGAACCTGCCGTCGAATCTTCCGCAGAACCCCCAGCTTTCCCTTCTTCTGGGGGCTGAAGCGACTCTTGCGGCTCGACGATCCACCAACCGTAGGCAAAAACCAGCTCGCAGTCAGGCGGCACCCGATACCAGGCGGCAAACTCCGCCTCGGCCGTCTGCCTGCGTTGCGAGCGCCAAAGCGTCCAGGCGGCGGTCGTCGCGGCCAGCGGGGCCATCAGGAGCAGGTAGGCCCGGCCGGCCCAGAGTCCCGCGTCGCCGAGGAGCAGTTGCCCGATCGCCAGCGCCGAGAGCACGTTCATGATCACGTGCGTCTCGCACGCCTTGCGTGCGGACCAGGCGATCAGGCGCAGGGGCGTGCGGGGCACGGGCGGCTGCGGAGCCGGGCGCGCTCCCCCGCCCCCCTCGACGAGGAGCCGGCCGCGGACGCGCTTCAGACGACGGATGAACGCCTTGTACCGGGCGTCGTGCTGGAGCGTGATCAACAGGAGCGACACCCCCCACGCCAGCCCGCCCAGAAGCCAGAGCGGCTCGGCGTCAGCGGCAAACAGGCCGAAGCCCACGCCCAGCGGCACGAGCAGGTTGACCGTGTGGTGCATCAGGTAATCGAGCTGGACGCCGTCGAGCGAGGCGGTGCCACGGAGCCGGGCGAGCTGGCCGTCGACGTGGTCCAGCAGGTACCACGCTTGGAGCAGGCCGGCACCGACGAGCCAGCCCCCAACCGTTCCCCCGCCGAACGCCGCGGCCGCGGCCGCGCCGCAACCCCAGGCGGCGAGCGTCGCCGCGTTGGCCGTAATACCCCATGGAGCGACCACGCGCGTGATCCGCAGGGCCACGGGCCGGCTGATCCGCCGGGCCATCCAATTGCCCACCCGCCGGTGGTCCGGCTTCTGGCACCGGCGCTCGAGTTCGGACAGAGGGGGGATTGTACTCGTTCCCAGGCTCTGCCTGGGAACGCAATGCTCGGCAGGCTCTGCCGGCCGTCCGTGCTGTCCGATTTCGTACCAGGTCATCGTGGCTTCCGTTGATCTCGTTCGAGGCGGAGCCTCGAAGTAGTGCGTTCCCAGGCAGAGCCTGGGAACGAGAGGAGGGGCGAAGCCGCAAGCGGCTGTGGGTATTCTCAGATTATCTCGTGGGTTCGCTCTCGGACCTCCACGGGACCGCGGATCGCTTCGGCCCAACGACCGTGATGCCATCCGGCCCAGACGGTCAGGCACCAAACGACCGCCACCATGCCGGCCTTCGCCAGCGTCGTGACGAGGTCGGCTTCGATACCCGGGTGCAGTCGCTCCAGGATTACCGCCAGGATGACCGTCGGAGCAAGCATCAGCCCCAGCATGGCCAGGTAGCGCCGCCTGTGGGCGCGATCGAGCTCGGGCCAGAGGGAGATCGACACGATCAGCACCCAGTACGCCGCGTGGGCGATCGCCGTCGCCGCCGCAACGCCGACCAGCCCGAAGCCGCCGCGAAGCGCCAGGTGGTTCCCTGCGGCCGCCAATAGCGTCGCGATCACCACGGCCGCCAGCGCGCGATTCTGACGATTGACCGCGACCAGATACTGGGAAGCCGGCAGCGTCGCGCACAGGACCACCACGCCCGGCACCAGCCACACCAGCGGGGCCAGGCCGGCCTGGTAGTCGGGCAACAGCCGCGCCAGAAGGGGCGGGGCCACGACGATCGCCATCGCCGCCGGCAGGGCCATCGCCGCCGCGCAGAGCTCGGTCGCCCGGGCCGCAAGCCGGGCCACCTCGCCGCGGTCGCCCGAGCGCCCGTACGCCTCGCCGTACCGCGGGCCCATCACGATGGAGAGCATGTTGCCCAGGCCGTAGAGTTGGACGGTGACCATCAGGGTCGCGGAGTAGCAGCCGAGCTGATACTCGCGATCGCTCAGGTAGCCGAGGATCATCAGTTTGTCGAGCGAGCGGAAGAGCGACGAGACGGTGCCCGCCAGGAGGATCGGGCCGCCGACGGCCACGAGCCGCCGGATTTCGCCTCGGTCGCATGCCCAGGCCAAGGTGACGGCCCGGCGCCGCCAGACAAATCCCAATCCGGCCAGGAGCACGGTCAACGTTCCTACGTAAAGACCCCAGAGGCCCCATCGCCAGGTGGCCAGTCCGCAGGCGGCGAGCGTGAGCACGGCCTCGAGGATGGACAACTCCGAGGTGGTCCTGAAGTCCTGCTTCGCCCGAAGGATGGTCACGTGGAAGGTGACGTAGCGGCTCAACACGGCGAGCATGCCGACGACGGCCAGCCCGACGCCCCAAGCGCCGGCCCAGGGCCCGACTCCGGAGAGCCCGATCCACGCGCCCGCCCCCACGAGCACGGCGGCGTAGACCAGGCTGGTCAGCGTGTTCACGGTGAACGCCAGGTCGAGCCCGCGCTTGGCCTGCGAAGTGTCGCCCTTGCCCAGCGCGATGGTGAAGTCTCGCGTGGCCCCTTTGCTGATGCCCAGGTTGGCGTAGTTGCCGTAGCTGAGGAAGAGCTTCAGGGCCTGCCAGATCCCCATCTGGGCCGGGTCGAGGAGCATGCGGAGGAGGAGGCTCGTGGCGGCTCCGAACACGTGGCAGACGGCCGTGGCCCCGCCCACCACGCCCCAATCGGCCAGCACGCATCGCCAGCCGGTCACGGGAGCGGGGACCGCCGGGGCGCGCGCGCATGCGCCGCCGGCCGCCGCCGCGGGCAGGGCGGATGCGGCTTGCGCCGGGGCGTCTAGGGTCTCTATACCTGCGGCCACTTCGCTTTCGTCCTCGTTCCGGCTAGGTGGAAGCGGACAGGGTGTCCACGGCAATGGGTGACTTCGGCTGGGACGTCTCTTGCACGGGGGATTCCGACTTGGCGGAGGGGCTGCCTTCCCGGGCAGGTTGCCGGGCTGCCAGAATCGCCTCCGCGATGGTCGAAGCGGCCGAGCTGCCGAGGTCGGCGAACACGTTGGGATTGGGAGCTGACTTCGATGGGCGGCCGGTGTGGGCGTGGGTCTCGCTGCGCTCGACCCACCCTACCGCCTTTCGGCGAGTGTCCAAGGCTTGGAGGAGCAACGGCGTGAGCTCGGCTTCGGAGCGAGCGCTGCCGAGCATTCCCCACTCGTCGTGCGGGAGGACGTCGCCGGAGCCCTGCGGCAGGAGCTGGATCACCGGCACCCCGGCCAAGGTGGCGTCGATCCCGGCGCTGGAGAAGCAGCTCAGCACGCAGTCGACCTCGTCGAACCACGGCTCCACCGCCCCGCTCTTCACCACGCGACGGCGAACCGCGGGAAACTCCGACAAGACGGCATGCGCGACCGGGTCGTCGGGGGCCCGAGGGTGCAGCTTCACGATCAGCTCCGCGCCCGGCATCGCCGACACGGCGGCCAGCGCCGTGCGGAGCATCTCGGCGTAGGTGCGGCCGGTCAGGTGCAGGGCGACCGCATCGGGCCGATCGTCGTGCGGGGGCGTGGTCGCCAAAAGAAGGATTCGCGGCCGTGCGTCCTGGTGGCTCGCCGATCGACCTTTCGCGCCGGCGTCCGTCGACCCCATCCGCTCGACTTGCGGCGGCCCGTCGTCGCACCGCTGGTGCCGCGCCGAGCCGACCACGTCGATTCGCTCGGCCGGCACGCCCCACCGGGCCAATTGGTCCTGGGACGATCGCCCCCATACGAGGATCCGATCCGCGGAGAGCGGGGCAAACCCGAACCGGCAGACGGGGGCCCCGTGCTGCACGACCAGCGAGGCGGCCCCGTGTCGCCGGGCCAGCGCGACCGCGGCCCGGGCCATCGGGGTGGCGTCGTCGGTGAGGACCACGGCGTGCGGCCGCACCCGCCGGAAATGGGCGTCGATCCGTGCGACGATTCTCGTCTGGCGCGGCCCGTAGGTCCTCTCGCGGTCGGCCAGCCACCGGCGGACCGGCTCGGCCAGATTCACCCCGCGGCATTCCAATCGCTCGGGAACCGCGTGGGTCAGTCGATTCCCGCCGGCGTCGCTCGATTCGCAAACCAGTTGTCCCACCCCCAAAGGGCGCCAGCGAAGCCACGACCGGATCGCAAACCGATCGTAAAGCCACCAGACGCGGCAACCCCGCCCGAGCAACTCCCGGCAGACGGGATCGAGAAACCTCGGATTGCCGCAAAGCACGACCCGATGGGGCGCTTTCGAAGCGGACCGCGGCGGGTCGAGGAGTCGGCAGAGCCGTGCGAGCCCTCGCCGCCACCGGCCGTTGAGAGGAAACGCTTGAGGTTGCCGCTCGGGCCGATCGATCCACTCGACGCGACACGACGCGCCGGCCAGGCGGCAAAGCTCCGCCATACACGAGGCATAGTCCTCGTCGCGGCACCGCGCGGCAACGAGCCGCACGCGATCGCCCGGTTCGAGCGGCCGAATCTCGGTGAAGTAGGCCACCAGCCGGACCAGCTTCGCCAGGTAGTAGCGCAGGGCGAGGGCGTTGAGCCAGGCGGCGTTGATCGGAGGGAACCCGGGCTCTTCGCCATCGGAAGAAAACAGCGGGGCGCACGCCTGTTCGGCCAGCCGGGAAGCCGTGCGGTCGATCCACGCGAATCGGGCGTCGATTTGGTCGTCGAGCGACGAGGGGGAATCGGGCGGCGCGCCCTCCGGCCACGCCCCCTCGAAGAGCACGGCCGGCCCGTCGAGAGCCGGCACGCGATCGACCAGGTCGTGTCGTGCAAACAGGAGCAGCCGGTGGGTCGTGGCGGCGTCGCGCATGTCGTCTCAGCCGCGGCCGGGTTGCGAGGCGGAAGGGCCAACCAAGGGGAGGATCTCTTCGAAGCGCGTGATGAACACGTCGGCCTTCGCGTCCGCGTCGTAGTTGAAGGCAATGGTCGCCATGCCGACGCCGGCGGCCCCGGCCAGCTCTTCGCGATCGTGGCCCACGAAGGCGACCCGATCGGGCGCAAGCTCCATGGCCCGAAGCGCCGTGCGGTAGCAGACCGGATCGGGCTTGATCCGCTCCAGGTCGAGTGAAGAGACCACCGTGTGGAACATGCCCCCCAGGCCGAGCCGCTCGAGTCGTTCGCCGAGCACGGCGGCCGGATATTCCGAATCGCTGAGCACGCCCATCGTCACTGCCGCCGCGTGCAGCTTGGCGAGCGTCGGTTTGACGCCGGGCAACAGCCGAGCGTTCCACTCCCACTCGTTGCGGCGTCCCTGGCAGGCGGCCTCGACCTCGTCGATTTGTCCCGGCGACAGCCCCACCGACAGCAGGAAGGCCTGGAACGCCTCGCAGAACTCGCGGCGGCCGCGGTAGACGTCGTCCAGGAAGTCGTGATCCCAGACGTGGAAGAAGCTGCGATAGCTGGTGTGCACGCCAAGCTGGGAGAGGACGCGGAGAAGCCAGCGGCGCCAGAGGGTGGCGTCGTACAGGACGTCGCCCATGTCGAACAGCAGCCCCTCGACCGGCCTGGGAAGCGTGCCCAGAGGGCGGGCCAGGCCCAGGGAAACGTCGTCCACCCGCGTCGATGCCGGGAATTGACTCACGCCCATCGGCTTTCGATTCCTTTCGACTCGCCGGCTGGTCCGCTCAGCCCTTGGCGTGGACGCGGTTGAGGGCCGCCATCCTCTTGCGCAAGTGGGGTTGGTGGACCAGCAGGTCGGCAATCCGTTGCCAATCCAGGTCGTCGGGCCCAAGGGCTTCGAAGATGGCCAGGGCGTGTTCCCAGTCCTCTTCGAAGTCCACCGTCAAACGCACGTCGTCCCGGTCGATCTGCTCCGGGGCGGGGATCAGGCGGATCTTGAACCGCTCCGGGTGGCGGTAGAGGTATCGCGTCGCCTGCTGGCGATCCTCCGACGCTCGGGCCTTGCGCGCCGCCCGACGCAAAGCGCTTGCGCGAAACCACTCGGCAAAAACCCCCACGGGCGACAAGATCGCAGGGCGACCGTCCCGGGATCGGTACCCGACGTAGTCGCACTCGGGGTCGGCCTCCGCGGTGCTCACCAATCGATCGATGAGCACGGGGTCGATGAAGGGGCTGCGGGCACAGATCCGAACCGCCGCCTCCGCCGGATAGTCCTCCAGCGCGGCCAGAAAGCACCGCAGCGCGTCCTCCTGGCAGCCGGCGAAGACGGGCACGTCCAAGGGGACCAATTCGGAAAGGAAATCGTTCTCCGGCGCGCTGGAGGTGACCACGATCACCCCGTTGAGCCGCTGGCAGTCGGTGGCTCGGCGAACCACCCACTCCAGGACCGACTTGCCGCCCATCTTTCGGGCAGCTCTCGCCCTCGAGCCGCGCGATCCGTAACACGCGTCCACAATTCCCAGGGTCTTCAACATCCGGCACACCCTCGAATCCGTGTTGTCAGCAGTCCCTTCCGACCGGCAGCCGGACACGGCACATAGGGCCAGTCTAACACTCCGGTTCGTGTGCAGTCAAGGTGAGCGTCCCGGTGCTGCGAAGTTCCCGCCGACCCCTCGGCCAACCACCTCCGTCCCGTAACAGCGCGTTGAAAAAGGGTGCCACTGCTGGCTTGTCCAGCAGTGCTGGTACAAATCCACGCGAAAATCACTGCTGGGCAAGCCAGCAGTGGCACCCTGCAACCTTCAAACTGCGCGGGCTGGGGGACTTCTGGAAACACGCAGGCTTTCGACACGCCCGTCCCCCGAAAAGAGTGCCAGCACTGAAAGCACGGTCTCAAGACCACCCCCCTTCGGCGCGCCAGCCCGTCCCAGTGAACTCGGCTTGGCCCGGCTTCCGGCGCCGGATACAATCCCCGCCGCCCGTATCGACGGGAATGCGACCCGGACAGGACGTCCCGCCCTCCACTCAACCGGGCACAAGGCCATGGAATACAACTGGCAAAGGAAGCCGGATCCCGAGACGCTGTTGGTGACCGGCGTCGAGGGCCTGGTTGGGGCCAATCTGGCCTTGTCGTTGGCCGACCGATTCGAGGTTCTGGGGCTGTTCGAGAGCTACCCGGTCGCGCTGCCCGGCTGCGCCACGCTCTCCTGGACGCCGGCGGATTCGTCCGATTGGATCGACCTGATTCATCGGGAGCGGCCCGACTGGATCGTGCACTGCGGGCTGATGGCCTGCGGGAGTTGGGACGTCCCGGAGTCTTGTCCGGATGGCGAGCAGGAAGCTCGCACCTGCGCGCTTCTGGCCGAGGTTTCGCAGGAGGTGGGGAGCCGGCTGACGGTGATCTCCACCGACGCGGTTTTCGCGGGGCCGCGGCTCTTTCACGACGAGCGGGCGGCCGCCGCGAGTCGGCAGCCGCTGGCCCGGGCCGCCCGTCAAGCGGAAGCCCTGGAGGCGACCGGCGCGCTGGTAGTACGAACGCACCCATACGGCTGGAGCCCGGCGGGCACGCCGCCCGGCTTCGCCGAACGCGTCTGGGAGGCGCTCATTGAGGGGCGATCCACCCGCTTCGATCCCGATCGGCACGCCACGCCGATCCTGGCCACCTGCCTGGCCGAGCTCCTCCGGCTGGCCTACCATCGCGGCCTCCAAGGGCGATACCACGTCGCCGGTGCCGAGCGGGTAAGCGCGTATCGGTTTGCCGTGGAGCTGGCCGCCGCGTTCGGCCTGAGAAGCGGCGACACGTTGGCCGACGAGGCCCCGCTCGACCTGGACGACTCGGCTCACCTCCGCGAGACGTCGCTCTCGACCCGACGGGCCCGGCGCGAGCTCGGCCGGCCGATGCCCATGCTCCGCGAAGGGCTTGATCGGTTCGCCGAACAGGCCGCCGACGGATATCGCGCCCGGCTCCAATGCTGCGTGCCCCAGGCAGCCGTCGCGGCAGGCGCGGCGTAGGGAGCCTGGAGAAGCGGGGGCTAAGTTTCTTGCGCCGGCACATCGGGGACGGCGGCCAATCGGGCGGGGACGGGGAGCTTGATGGTGAACTGGGTGCCGCGGCCCGGTTCGCTCTGGACCCGGATCCGGCCGCCGTGGGCCTCGATGATCTTGCGGGCCGTGGGCAGCCCCAGGCCCGAGCCGCCGCTCTTCGTGGAGAAGAAGGCGTCGAAGATGTGCGCCCGCGTGCTCTCGTCCATCCCGCGGCCCGTGTCGATCAGGTCCAGGGCGACCCCGTCGCCGGTGGCGCTGGTGCGAACCATCAGTTGACCGCCGTCGGGCATCGCTTGCTGGGCGTTGAGCACCAGGTTCAAAAGCGAGCCGCGGAACGATTCGCGGTCCAAC
>Ga0307379_10012330_pt1 | contig 11148 bp, 6 predicted proteins | sample UN2MG_FD_202237 | JGI IMG/M metagenome (GOLD analysis project Ga0307379, IMG submission 202237) | Soil microbial communities from Risofladan, Vaasa, Finland - UN-2 | ecosystem: Environmental > Terrestrial > Soil > Coastal area > Acid sulfate soil | place: Finland: Risofladan, Vaasa | collected... | reverse complement strand
CCCGCAACAAAAAAGCAAGGGCAGCCAAGTGGCTGTCCTTGCTGGACTTACGTGGTAGCGGGGGCAGGATTCGAACCTGCGACCTTCGGGTTATGAGCTACGTCAACGGCTCGCCCGCAAACCCCTGTCAATCCGTAAGTTATAGGATTGACAAGCTCTTAGGCTTCAGCTCTTCGATCACCAGAATAGCCAATTTCGCCAGGATGTGCAAGGTTTTAGTTGCACTTTAGTTGCAGCGCGGGCAAAGCAAGTGCACCAGGTCATTAGTGGACCGTTGGGTCTGCTGGTTCTCCCCGGTCATGACCGGATTCCGGCGGATGCTCTGCAGGAGGCGCTGCAGCGTTGGCGGGGTCCAGGTATGTCAGGTTTTCGATCCGTAGGAACTCAAACCTATCTCTGGAGAAGGGGCTGGCGTACGGATGCTCGTGGTCCATGGGCGAGTCAAGACTTTGCACGAGGGGATCTTGGCGGTCAGCCTGTTCCTCGGCCCACGCCATCCATTGGGCAAGGCGGCTTTCCGGGTGGATTTCGCCATACCGTTCCATCGCAGCGTCTCGCATGGATTGAAGGTACGATCGGATGTTTTGGCTGGTGATCCACCCTTTGACTCCGGCAAGAAGCCATTTAAGGTACTTCTCTTCTGTTTCACGCCGTTCGGCCAATTGCCTCCTTTGACGTTTCCGTTCTTGGTACTCCCGCTGGCGTTGTTCGGCTTCCAGCCGTTGCACCTTGGCGACCTCGGCGGCTTTCATCAGACTGGTAATGACCGAGTCGAGGCAATCCTCGATGCGTTGTCTTACACCATTGCCAAAGGTGCTACGATAGGCGTCCCTTATGTTGTTGACGATGCGGAGTTCGAGTTGTTCCGAGGCGAAGTAGTCAAACTTCGGGATACCCCAGGAGTACCCTTCAGACAGCTGCCGCTTCTCCTCACGAGTGGGACTGTGGTCCCTGCGCCCTTGTTTGCTGCTGAGGCCTATTGTGACCGGCTCGCTCATAATCGTAGCGACCGTTGAGCGACTGCTCTCGGTGTCGACAACTGACACCGCGTGACCCTGCGATTCCAGCGCTTTGACCAGTGCATCCATTACACACATAGCCCTTCCAAGGGAAGCCCTACACACGGCGACGTCCAAGCACTGCTTTGCCTTGGGCCTGACATAGCCCTTCTCGTCAGGTGCCGCAACTCTAAGGCTCTTCTGAGTGCGTTTGACTAGGGGATGTAGATCGGCTGGCGCCTCGGGTACGGGTATGCGCTGTTCTGGATGCGCATCTGCTTCCCGGCTTGAGACCTGCTCACCATGCACGGTCTCTGGCCAGATGACTCTTCTTATGTGGATTGCCTGTAACGAGGGGTCATCCACCACGGGCAATTCGGGCTGGTCCACCTTCTTGCCGTGCTCCAGCCTTGCCCAGTACCCTCGAGGCGGCGTGGGGATCGCGTGCTTTCTGCAGATCTTGGCCAGCCCGACATCGGAGATTCCGAACTCCTTGGCGAGGCGGCACATGGGTGTCTTCCAAACCTTCGTGTAGAGGTCTTCCCGAGAAAGCACGGTCACTTCACCCTGCTCGGCTAGCTGCATTGTGCGTCCTCTCTCTTCCGGTGGCCTCCCAACTCTGCTCAGTGCAAACGCGTTGGCACAGAAGGCTGCTTCGAATACCGTCATCGGGTTCGGGCTATGGCAACTCACGCAAGGCGTGGTGACCACACAAGGGATGTGGCTCCGGCAACTGTTCCGGCAAGACGCCGAAGTGCCAGCCCGTCGGTCTGGCCGCCTCGCGACCGCTTATCGTACCGTTTGGGACTGCCCAAGGCCAGTATGACCGCAAGCCATGAAGCAAGTCGTGAGGCAGGTTGCTCAGCCGGATTGGCAACTGAGTATTATGGAAGTCCTGGCACGGACAGGTAGAATGTCATCTGGAATCTGCGGAGTTCGCGACCGGACTCGGTGACAATGGGTTTCTTGGGTCGTGACGTATTCAGCTCTCGCTCCTGGGGGCAACCTCTGCGCGGGCATGCGGTCCTGTCTGTCGGTTGGTGTGCCCAGAGTTCAGATTCGTTTGGATGTCGTCTTCTTCAGACGCTATAGCGGGATAGCCGCAAGGAGAGGTAAAGATGGACGACTGGTACAAGATACTCCTGCCCGGTGCAACAAGTGAGCAAGATAGTGTCTTGCTCTACTCCATGCCCACCGAGATTGGGGAGCTCCAGGTGCTGACGACTGTGGCGACCTTCAGGATATCGTTCGTGCGAGAACCGAAGGCATTCGCGCTGGCCCTCGATGGGGTTGAGAGCGACAGGATTTTCAAGGATGCCTGTGACGCGGTGGTCGCCGCCAGCAAACACAAGTCCGGCATCACTCGGTGGGATCGGCATGGGCAGCGACTCTCGGACTATCTCCCTGGCTGGGAAGTCCGGGTAAGCCAGTATCTGATTATCAACTACATCGACCTGTGGATTCAACGAAACCCGCAGGGCTCGCTTCGGGAAATGGTCGACTACTTTGAGCACGACCCCACGCATCTTGTGAATAGGGGAAACATTGCCGACTCCTTAAGGCAGATGATTGTCAGTGGGCAAGTCAAGCGGCTGCCGCGCGATTGGATGACGCCGGCGGAATTGGACGGTGTCCTAAGACTGGCAAGAGAATACGGAGTTGAGGTGTCCGGGAACCGCTATGCCTGACGGAAGAGGGTCTTCGTTACGCCCGACCTGCACAGCGACTTGATTCCGGGCCATTCATATCTTCCGGCTTGCCTTGAGGTTCTTCTTCAGTTGCTGATAGGCCTGCCTCTGCTTCTCTATTGAATCTTCGAGCTCTTTTAGGATGATCTGCGTCCGTTTGGCCGCAGGGAGAGATGCCACCGAACGCCGCTCGGTTCGAGACAGCCAGTCAATTCCTGTATTGAGCCAACCATCGAGTGACTCGATCATGTTTTTCTCTTGCTTTGAGAGGTGTTTGGAGTGTTCATCCAACCAATGTTTCTCGTCGCCAAAGCGGGCGGTCAGGACGCCAGCCAGGAACGCCACGCATGCCATCTTTTTATCCGCCACATAAGAATCGCGCGCAAACGTAAGCCACGGGTTTTTCATCTGATCAGCTGTTCGCTCGACCATCATGGGAAATTTTACTTGGTCTGATCGCATTGCTCGTAGGGCTGCGATGGCTTCATCCAAACGGCCCAGCGGCCTCGCATTGGCGGGTAGATTTGCCCGCGCGGCCCAGAGCCGCTGGATTAAATGACAACAGCGTCTCTGTGCTGCCCGTTTCGCAGCGGTGCTGGTTGCTGCCTCCGCGGGGAGAATCAGTTCGGCCAAGTAATGGGCCATCCACTTGGCCAGTGTCTGGCACGTCTCGTCAAGATTCAGTTCGTGAACCAGGCGGCGTCCTAAGTCGAGAACGGCCTTCGGCCGTCTCGATGGTTCCGTCCGCGTGGACAAGGTAGAGGCGCGCTTGCGGGGCATATTCGTTCTCCTGATCGCCGAGGTTATATCGCTTCAGGTGCCGATTGATCACACATTCAATGATCAGGCCCCAACGGCCCGCCCGCAGGAACTCCAGCAGGTTATTGCGGTTGATCCACAGACGGTGTCCCTCTGTCTGGAACTGCCGGGCATACCGGCTGCGTGGGCAGTCACTCCAATGCTCGAAGATCGTCACTGGCGTTCGGAGCCGGCCTTTCTTATAGGACATGTAACGTCCCTTGCCAAAGGTCAGGTTTGCCCACCGGCTCATCGCTCTTCCTGGGACAACAAGCACACGCCCAAGCCCGTACCGTAGCGGGTCGTGCTGATCCAGGCCTTCCGAATCGCCACCGAGCCCTCGCGTCCATCCCTTGAACACAAACCGCATGCCATTCGGGAGTATCTCATCAATCTGAAGATCGTCTCCCTCGGTGGGGATTCGATAGTCAGAGTGGTGCTGGCACTCTGCCAGTGCATGTAATAGTGCCTGGGAGGATTCCGAAGACACCAGAGCAGTAGTTACATCAATGCTCTCGTAATCATCGTACTGATACCGATGTTGTCGTGCCTCGGCGATCAAGTAGCCTTGATGCAAAGGTTCGAGAAGCCCAACAGCGCGGTCAAAATCAGTGTCCTCAGGTGTTTTGGCCCATTCTTCACCGTAGATCTTTGACCAGTGCCAAAGGTGACGCTCGTGCGGCGTCCTTTGCCGCCGGTCCGCCAACCATTCATTTTGCCACGCCAAGTCCCATCTGCTTAGCCAACTCTCCCAGGGGTTTTCCTCCCAGCGATCCCCGATTACGGGTCTTGTGGCAACGAGCCCTGCCATTACACACTGCATGGCGTTGAATTCGAGGTACGTCTTCAGGTCCTCAATGGTCGGTTCGGCCCCATGGCTATTTGACCGTAGGGCCCAATCGTAGTCACTAACTTGCCACTTGCGTACGGGATCAGATTCCCAGACCGCGCCTGTAAATCCCCATTTGTCGCAGACCCACCGCTCTGCGGCTTCGCAGAAGTCGTTGCCCATGATGCCAAATACCCTTCCTGCGGGACTGTACCAATAGGGTAGTGTGTCGGTGGAATCAAAATGGAAACGCTTTGTTGATGCTCGGCGGTAGTCGTCGGGCCAAGGCGACCTATACTTGTGTCTCGCCTTTGCTTTCTTCCTAAGCGGCAAGAGGGAAGAAGCGACCTCATGGACTTGCCGGGAGCTGTACGGACGCGCTGCATGCTTGGCGAGTCTAAGCGCTGCTCTCTTGGCAAGACGCATGATCAGCGCATGAGGCGTTTGCGGCTTTACGGCCTCCTGTGCGATCAGTGCGCTTATCGGTAGCACTGCCTCGGGCAGTTCCGCCGACAGTCTGTCAACAAGAAGGAAGAACCACTGTCTGGCGCCAAGCCAGTAGAATGTTGTGCCGGGTATGACGAACGGATGCCCCCGACCTGCCTCCAGCCACTTGCTTAACTCAGGAATGATTTCGCCTTCGCCTAGGCGGACCATGCGTCTGGCGGCATGAACGGCCTTCCAGCGAACTCGCTTGTCCGGGTGGCCAAAGAGGAACCAGAGCACGGCGGCAGCCAAGCCAGTGCCCGCGTCTGGAACAAGGGATACGTCCATGTCGTGGCACGCCAGCCCGTCCCGTTTGACGCGAGCCCTGTACTCGGGGATAGCTGATCTAAGGAGTTTCAGGGCAGCCCCGGCGGGTAGGGAGGCAACGAGTCCTCTTGCGAGGGCGTAGACGGATTTCGCGGAGACTTCGCGCAGGTGCTCGGGTAGAACCCTAACGATAGCCTCGAACATCTGGACCTGCGCAACGCCCAGACTTCGTTCCAGCTCGTCAAACTTGTACAAAGTAAAACCTTCGCTCCAGAAGAAATCATGAAAACGGTACTTGGCGAGAAAACCGGGAAGATTGCCTTTCCATTCCCTTACTAATTGGTGGTAGCCCCAAGAGGTCAACCTGTCCTTCAAAGCTTCAATCAGATCTTCAAGAGTTAGCAGCCCGGGATCGACAGCCAGCAGGGCATCCAGGTGTTGACAGAAATCGCTTGGATTGACGCATGTCTTGATCTTGGTCAGAAGTTCTCTTGGCAATGCGGTCCTCTGCGACCAAGGAGGGTCATCTTTCTTTATCAGGTCCTCCAATGTCCGGAGGGCGCCTTCGACTTCTGGTGCCTCGCGGAAGGCGCAAGACCCCAGCAGTTTGCTCCAGTCCACCATCATGAGACGTGTGACATCGGCGTCTTTCGCTCCGGGAACGGCCGGCGGACTCGGTACCGTGGAATACTCTGCTTTCGGTTCATCCAGGCTCTTGAGGAAATCAAGGAACTGCTTGAGGTCCAAGACGGCACGATGACCGCCCATGCTATTTGCCTTGGCCCACTCCAATACTTGCTCGGCAAGCCCCCTTCGATCTTGCAGCGGTGCTAACCTCACGGCGTAGTCGACGAGAAGGGAGACCGCGTCGATCAGAATACCGCTGTTCCCGGAGGCGCGATCCTTCAGGACTGTAAGGCCATCCAGGCTTGTCCGCATGGCCACATCACTTCCTAGTGGAGACAGGACGTTCCAGGCAACGGCTGTAGCCGGCGAGAAAGCACGCACGGAGAGCCCTGTCTTCACAAGATAGTTGACGCCATGTGCGAACTCCTGTATGCCGCGCTGATCCCAGCGGCCGATGACCGCGGCTGAGGCCTTCGGACTTAAGCGTGTGAGGCCGTCGATGCATTGGGACCAGGGAAAACCCTCGTAACCCTCTAGCCGCCAATGGCAGTCCTCTATGACCGTGGCAAAGTCTGTGGCCAGACTGGCTTCGTTGGTCGCCGGGTCATCGGCAGAGGCACGTTCAGCAAGCGTGGAAAGTAGCTCCAGCAGACCGAATGCCTCCTCATCGATCTCAGAGGCGGCCTCAACGGCTTGTTCGAAATAGTGCAGCCCTAACTCACCGTCAACTCGCCCAGCAATGCGACTGCATTTTACGAGCAAGTTCACCAGCTGGCTTGCGGGCAGTGGGTTGGCTTTGATCTGTTGCGACACGCCGTCTAGGATCTCCAGCGCCGCGCCGTGAAGAGGCCGCACTTGAGCGGCCTTTTCAGCAAGGGCAACCGCAAGGTCCAACCAGCCATCTTTGCAGTAGTGCTTGTAGACCGTCTCATAACCTTCCTTGGAATCAGGCCCGGAGCGCACAATGGCGTCTGCAAGAACCATGGCCTTTAACTTCGTGGCACCAAGCTCGCCTCGGTGCAGACCTGAAGACCATTCCCAACCACCGGCACCTATCGCAGCTCTCAAAAGGTCCGGCAAAGACCCCGGCTTCACTTTACCGCACAGAATCTGTGCCCGGAGGAGGTACGCTGGAACCAGGAAACCGTAGAGCCCCTGGAATTCCTTACGGTCCTCCTCCCACCGCTGCTTGGCAGCATGGTCCTTGTCTTCGGGCTTTTTCTGCAGCCGAGATGGCAAGAGCGATGCGTCGTCGCCGCTCAAGTTTTCGGAGTTCATGGCCGACATGAGGCTCTTGGCGCGAAGCCAAAGATCATAAGCGCGGGTGTCTTCTTCCGAATAGAACGACCCACTGTGCTCTGGGACCGCAGGGGAGAACTCCCCTAGGAGTTCAGTCAATTGCGCAGGGCTGTCCAGGCAAGAAGCAGCCGCTTCACAGAGCGACACCCCGGGGCGAACAAGGGAAGGGGCTAACTTGAGTCTGGCACGCCCAATCCTACGCCAGACACCAATGGCTCGATCAATCAGTGGTCGTGGGGGCATCAGACCGAAGTTCATGGCGGCGTCGAAGATGGCCAACAGTGCGTCGGCGCGTACTCGTCTTCCCTCAAAAAGATCGAAAACGCTATTACCCTCTGCTGCTACTAGATTGTGAACCATCTTCTGCGTTGCTTCCAGAACCACCGAGGGTGGTCGCCACCCTCGGAGCCATCGGTCGGCTCCAGGATATCCCGAGAGTCGCAGAGCGGCCTCTGCACCTAAGGTGATGTCCTCGGCCGTCATCGACCATTTCTGCCGCTCATCGTCGGGCATGCGGGACCAATGTCTGATCCATGCCTCTGCGGCACGAAGGTGCTCTCTTGCGCGGTCGTGCGTTTCCCTGTTGCGGGCGAAATTGGCGGCACACAAAAGGTGTGTTGGGCCGTACCACTTGACCCGGTCATTCTTCTCGCTCAAGTACAGGCGCTGGACCGTAGCCGGGTTACCGTAACGGCAAGCAAGATCGGAGTTTTTAAAAAGCAAGTTCTCAACCGCCTGATCTGTTTTCGCTGCTTCGGCAACGACGAACAGCAGATTGAGCAGTTCAGTCTGGTCGCCATCTTCCAGCACGACCTCCAACGCAAGCCGTGCCCGGCGAGCAAATACCTCGGCTCGCTCAACAGGATCGACGACTACCGTGGGTTGCCTCTCGCGGTACACCAACTGGACAATCTCGCCACGTTTCCCTGCAAGTTTGAGTACGTCAGCGAGATGAGCGGCAGCATACTTATCAGAAGCGCTCTTCCCAGCCAAGACGTCGGCTAGCGATTCGAAGTCTGCGTTGGTGGGGCTGAACCGCTCCCGTAGCCTGTTCTCAAAATCCTCATCCCGAAAACCGACTACGCCACCCTCTAGGGTCAGGCCTGGGCGCAGGTCCGCACAGAAATCCGCCACGGCGCGGCTGTCCTCGTTCGCGAGGAAGGCGACGTACTCCAGGGGAACAGGCCGCGGGAGAGCGAGCAAGGCCGGACATATCCTCTCCGCAAAGCCTTTCACCCCAATTCGGCTAGCGGCCTCGGTGAGCTGGGCGTCGATTAAGCCATCGAGCGTCTTGCCTCCTGGACGCAGCAGCGCCAGAGCCTCAGCCATGCTAGAGCCCGACTGGGAGAGGACATATCCCTGCAGTCGTGGGGTGCCGTTTGACAGGCGGTGGAATTCTGCAATCTGCTGATCTTGGGCGTCAGCAATGCGGCGGCGGATATTCGCCTCGGTCTCTTCAGGCGTGAAGGGGGCAATCTCACAGAGGACTTTGTCTGAAGGCAAGCAAAGGCTGTCCACACGAGAACTTCGGGCTGCAAACACCAGGCGACAACCTTCCGGTACTTCGGCCAGACCACGAACAAAGGACTCCTCACCCCAAGTTGCAGCACCAACCACGCTGCTATCCGCCGCATCAACGACAACAACTACCAGAGCTTCGGGGTTCTGCGCTCTGACGACACGCGATGCGAGTTCAAGCCGGCGACGGAGTTCGCGCAACAGGTCTTCAGGGGGCTGCACGCGATTCAGGAGAAGCTGAGCGCCGGTTTCTGTTGCCAACTCGTTGGCGATTTCGGTAATGGCACGCGGGTAGCCATGCCGGGCTTCCGACCGATTCAGGTAAGAACCACCGCCATAGCAGTCAAAGAGCACGACAACAGAACCCCTGGGAAAGTGATTGGCCATGCACCGAACGAGAGTCGTCTTGCCGGTGCCGGCGCTGCCGTGGACACAGACGGGTCTCTGCCTCGCGCTCACAATTGCCTTGGCGATCTCGGCTGCCTGCGTTCTCTCAACAGGGGCATCGAGTTTTTCAAAGTGCGAAGGGGCTGGGAAGAGGTCGCTTACGCGGGGGATGCCAAAGATTGGCGCAATGTCATCCGCAGTCATGATCCCCGCAAGCCGACCCTCGGGCATCATCCGGCGGGCAATGGCGCTCTTGAGCTCGCTGTATTGTCGGCTTGTCTCGGTGAAACCAAGGCCGCCAATCTCGCGGACAAGGGCTATGTCCTGATCCAATCGGGACTGCTCTCCGCAACGGGAGAGGTCGAGAACCCGCAGAAAATCTGTGAACTCGCGAGAGTTTAAGACCATACTGCCGTTCAGCAATACCGTGAGGCGCTTGACATCGCCCTTTTCTGAGACGTCGAACAGGTCTGCAGACCGGATCTGTTCAGGGTGATTGCTCAGCCGCGATTGTGCTCTCGCGAGGACCTTGGCCAAGTCTTCTTCGCATGGGCGGTTGCTTACGAGCTGGATGGATAGCTTCGCCAATACCGCGTCTCGTCCGAACGTGTCCGCGTATGCCTTGTACACTTGGGCGAGACGGTGGATGATCGAACCGCTGTGCTTCTTCCGCTTCCCTTGAGCAAGGCGTGCTGCAGTCCATGCCTCATTCGGACGGCGAGTACTGTACTTCAGCTGCGAATAGACGACTTTGGACGCTTCTGCGAACCGGGTCCCGCCAAAGTACTCGGCAAGATCGATGCCAAGCAGCTTGTCACCGGTGGGATCGACCTCCACCCTCTCCTCTGGCGGCGGACCCTCCAAGCGCAGGCCCTTCAACTCGGCTCTTGGATGAAGCAGCCACAGAGCCCGCCTCGCTGCCCAGAGCAGTGGGAAGTCGTCCCCCGCGCTCGACTCAGGGGCGCCCGGTCGTGGCTGCGCTTTCTTTCCCATTGGTCCGCCGTCCCCTTCCGTGCACGTGGGAACCTAGCGCTCGTCAGAGGATCAGAGGCGCAGCCCGCGTTCACTCCGAAGGTCGAGCACTCCCTTCTACCGCCAAGTCACCGTAAGGGCTCGGCGTGGCATGTGCCGGACAAACTGTTGGGCTAGATGCCATCGCACACATTGACAGCACGTTTATAGCACAGCCGAAGGACCCGGTCAATGCTCGCAGGTCCTCGGAAAGCCACGCGCGGTCCCGCGTGGGGTTTCCCATGGAGAGGTCGAGGATCTGCGCGACCGTCTCCGCGGCGTGGCCATCAGGTGCACCTTGTGGACGGGCAGCAGGCCCTCCAGACCGTGGGCCTGGAACCGCCGCTTGTACTCATGGAACAAGGGGAGACCGATTCCATGGGCATCTGAGGTCTTCTTCGGTCGGCCAAACGTAGCTAGGGCTGGCGGTCGGGCTCACAAACTGGAGCATGCCTTCTACTAGCGCAGTAACCGTCGGGTACGGGTCTCGTCTTCCAAATCATCGCTATTCCACCGGCTCTGCCGGTGGAATAAATGTCCCTGCCACGTGTGCCGAGTATTGCCAGGTCGAGCAAGTCTGTCGCCGTCTGTGTTGCCGCAAGCTGGCCACCGCAAGCTAAGCAGGGCGCTAACCACCCGGTCAGGGGTTCGAAACTTGTTCGAGGAGCTAGTGCCACCGCTTCTGGACGGGTAACTTTCGGGGTTGTGTACCCGACGAGCCTACGGCAAGCGCGTTCTCGCCCAGGTTTGCCACCCGACAACCGACTGGTCCCTCAGGAAGACGAGAGTGGCGGCCCAGTAAGAGGGGGGTCCACTCTGGCCGAAAGCGCTCACTAATCCTGTTCAAGAAGTCTAGGGATGTGGCCCCAAATTGTGCATTTAGTGTACACCCCTTCGCACCGTAAGCCATTCAACCGCAACGGTTTATCCCCTGTACACAAAATCGACTATATTGAGGAGAAGGAGAATATCTGGCGATGGCAATCCAAGGTCCTTCAGAGGGTCCCCATGGGATTGCCAAGCGGCGTTCTGTTCTGCGGGTCTTGTGTTTGCGAGCCGTCGCTCCGGGCACACGTAGACTCTTTGTCGTAGACCTTTCCCCCTGTGTGGGTCGACCTGCGGGCCTGAAGGTTCATCGGGGGGGTTGCCATATGGGCCCTCCGCTTCGGTGCCGTGGCGATTCGCTACGAAATGGGCGAACCGCCCAAGGCGGTGTGGCCGGAGGTCTTACCATGAACGT
>Ga0307379_10012329_pt1 | contig 11148 bp, 22 predicted proteins | sample UN2MG_FD_202237 | JGI IMG/M metagenome (GOLD analysis project Ga0307379, IMG submission 202237) | Soil microbial communities from Risofladan, Vaasa, Finland - UN-2 | ecosystem: Environmental > Terrestrial > Soil > Coastal area > Acid sulfate soil | place: Finland: Risofladan, Vaasa | collected... | reverse complement strand
CGGTTGTAGCGTGAATGCCGGGTTTGACGGTTGTGCGGGGTGTGGCCGGCCAGGGCCTCGATTTCTAACCGTGCTCTTAACCGGGCGCGACTAACCGTAGGGAAAATTCAGGGTGAAAACCGGCAGGGAGAATTGTTGGCCCGTTCTGTTCTCAACCGCCCGCCCGCTTGCTTGCCCGCCCGCGTGCTGCTCGGCTTTGCCGGTCGATCACACCCGTCTGCGTGCTGCGTGGCTTCTTATGTCCGATGCGTGTAAACGCACTGTCTATCTGATTGCCGGGCTCTAAGTCAATGGCCCGCTCGCTACCATGCTTCCGATGCCCAGTGGATGCCCCTCCCGTCGTCAAGCCGCCGGCCTCCGTCGTCAAGCCGCCGGCCTCCGTCGTCAAGCTGCCGCCGGCCGGCGTCGAGGGCCAGGTGGCCGGCGGCCGGCGTCGAGGGCCAGGTGGCCGGCGGCCGGCGTCGAGGGTCAGGTGGCCGCTCTCGGGCCGGCGATCGGCGGCCCGCGTCGAGGGTCAGGGCGACCGCTCTCGGGCCGGCGATCAGCGTCGAGGGCCGGGGCGGCGGCCGGCGGCCGGCGTCGAGGGCCGGGGCGGCGGCCGGTGATCGGCGGCCAGCGTCGAGGGTTAGCGGCCCGCGTCGAGGGTTAGCGGTCACGGCCACGGGCGGCCCGTGTCGGGCGACCGCTTCCCCGGGCCGGCGTCGGGCTGGTAAGCGCAAGCGCCAAGCGCAAGCGCCAAGCGCGAATCCGGACTTCAAAGCGCGAAGACCCCTCCCCTTTGACCCCTCCCCTTTGACCCCTCCCCTTTGACCCCGGCCTTTTGACCCTTCGCACAAAAGGGAACCCCGGCGGTTGGGCCGGGGTTCCAAGAACTAAATTCATAAGATGCAAGAACGGCGGGCTACGGCTTCATGGCGCACCTCTCTTTCGGGCAGGTTACAGTTTGCTTGTCGGTTTGGCTTCTCGGCCGGCCCGCCGGGGTTCAAGCGGCGGGCTGGCCACGGCAACGGGATCAGAGGGGGTGATTGCAATTGAACTCTTCGCGCAAAGCTTCCATTTGCCCGTCGTGGTCCACGTCTTGCTCGTCCACTTCTGTATCGCCGTGGTGGTGGACGGTGAACGGCTTGGAGTCGCCGATCAGCTTTTCGATGGTATGGCAGTGGACGTAGCAATCGTCCCCTCCGCAATACTCATACTCTTGATACAGTCGGTCGGCGGCGAAGTCGTCCAGGGCCTCACCCGCTTCAGTCAGAAGCACCTCATCCCAGAGGCGGATCAGATAGTAGCTTGGGGTCAGTTCGCAGCAGTGGGTGCGCTCGTTGCGGTCAAACAGGTACACCCCGCGAATCTGCCGGATGTAGGGCCGGTCGGCCTCACTGATGTAGTAGTGGTCGGTTTCGTCCAAGGCAATGACGTAGGCGTCAATCGGGGTACGCGGTTCGGTCTTGGCGGCGTCGATGGTCGGCATGGTTGCGTGCTCCAAAGTTGCGTGTTGCTTAACTATTCAAGCATACCACAAAAATGGCCAAAGTCAAATGGCTTTCTTGGATTTAGCAGTTGGTGGCTCGTGCCCACACTCGCGCCAGCGCGTGGCCGTCGCTCCGGCGGATGGCGCGTAGGTGCTCGGCTATTGCCTTGCGTGCCTTGCGGAGTTGCCGCTGTAGGTGCTTCCCCTCTTTCGTGTCGGCAAGGTGCGTAAGCGCGATATGGCGGGGGTGTTTTTTTTTCGGCGGGCCGTGCTGGCGGCCAGTAGTTGATGAGTCTTGTCTTTCACGCTCCGGCCCTCCTCTGTTCGTATTCGCCACGTTCAAGGGCCTTGTCCGGCTTGTGCTTGCGGTAGTGGGCCACAAGTGCGGCAAGAGCTTCCCATTGTTCGGCCGGCCAGCCAGCGGGGTCGAATTGCTCCCCGGCGAGAATGCCGCAAGCGGCGTAGATCACGCCCGCAAGGTGGCGGTTGCCCAGGGTAGCGGCGCAGCGCTCCCATGCCCAGCAGGTACAATTCGAGCGGTTGCGCCAAGCGCGTTGCATCTTTCCGGCGGCGTCGGCCGGCAAGTCGATCAGCGCTTGATGCAAGGCGTCGGCGTCGGTCGTGTCGAGAATCAGGAAATCGCCCTCCATGCCGTACTCGTCATAGGTCCGTTGCAGGATGTGCCGGAGGGCTTGTAGCGCGTCGCTCCGGTTTGCTTCCAGGTCCCGGTCGAATCGGACGGTAAACTCATGGCGCATGGTGGCGACCTTTAGCAGCGGTTGGCGATTTCTTCCATCTCGGCCCTGTACTGTTCCGCCCGCTCGGCTTTCAAAATCCGACCGATCTTGTGCAGGATGTGGCACACATTGCGGGCGGTGTTAGTGTACTCCCGGGCCGCGGCTGCAAAAGCCGGCTCGTCGCAAACAACTGCCCAAAGGGCCTGGATGGCGTCATAACGCTTATCCAGTTCCGTGTAAACGACTAGCAGGTCGTGGTAGCTTAGCCGTTCTACGGGCGGCGTGTTGCATTCCACGGCGGCCCGCAAGCTGCCTGTGTCGTCGCGCGTCACGTTGGCGTAGTGCCCGCCCTTCAAGGCCACCCGGGCGGTATCGTCGCCCAGGTTGGCGTCAATAGGGAAGTTGACGGAGAAACCCTGGTCGCGCAGAAAGGAAACCACTTCGGTGGTGGTGGCGTCAAGTCTCATGGTTGGGCTCCTTATCAGCGGCAGCCGGCCAGCCGCTTGCGATATGTTGCTAGGGCGGCCACGTCGGCATTGTAGATGGCCGTGGCATTTTTCACGGTGCGCCTGTGGCGGCCGTGGTAGTTGGTGATGTAGCCGGGCAGGTCCCCGCCGCAGTCGGCAATCCATTGCTCTTGCTCGCGGACTAGCTTTTCCCAGAGGGCTTTGCCTCTCAGCGGTCGGCGTGTGGTAATCATACGTCATACCCCTTGTCCCGGTAGTGTTGCCGCCAAAGGCCCGTCACCTCGATACTGCCGAAACCGGCAGCCGCTTCCGCGATGGATTCTTTGACGTAGTTGACACCATCTTGCGTCAACTCGCCAAACAATAGCCCGATCTTGCTGCCGTCCGGCAACTCGATTGTGTTCAGGCAGTGCTTCCCGGCGGCGCAGTGTTGCGGCGTGTCGCTTTCATCATTGTCGCCCGCCCGCTTGGGAAAATAGTCACTGTCATAGGTCCATTCATCGGCCGGGTCTGCCGGGGCCTTGCCCTCGCGGGTCAGACGTTTGCAGATTGCCCGGCCGCAATCGTCGCACCAAATGTCGGCTTGATAGATGTAGGCCATAGTCACTTCGCCCCCAGCTTCATTTGATGCCTCAGAAAGTGGACGGTGCTGCCCACCACACGAAAGCGGCGGTACTCATAACTGCCCGTTGTCTGAGTCACGGGGATACGCCGGGTCGCGTAGCCGGCCGCCTGCCCGCTTCCATCGTCGGGGTCGAGGGTGTAGGCGATGACTTTACCCCGCCCGTGATTCCGGTTGATCCGCTCAAGAGTATTGAGAAGATCGGCGTCGGGGATACTTCGTTTGATTGCGGATTGTGCTTTGAGCGCATCAATGCACGATGCTTTCAGACAAAGGCCGTTGCCTTTATTGCCGCAGATTGGACAGGTGAATACTCGCGGATAGATGTAGCTCATGGTTGCGTGCTCCGAAGTTGCGTTGCGTTTGCCTCACTACACAACCATACCACGAAAATGGTGAAAGTCAAATCAGGCAGGCTGGATTTCCGCCGATTTTGCGGTATCCAGCGGCGTGCCGTCGCTATCGACGGCCCGGGAGTCCAGCCACGCATCGAAAGCCTCTTGGCAACCGGCGCAGGCGTAGACTTTGCGGGGCTTGCTTTCGGCCACGTGCTTGACATTGGCGTAGCTGCGCGGCTCGCGGTTGCCGATCTTCTGGCGGCATATCTTGCAAATCATGGTTTCAACCCCAGGGCGGCCCGTTTCTCGGCGTAGGTCCGAATCGCAAGGCAGGCGTCAAGCGCCACGTCGGCGCGGGTGGCGGTTCCATTGGGCCATAGCACGATGCCCGCTAGAATGCGGCGCGTCCGCTTGTGCCGGCGAACAATGTAGGTTGCGCCGCCCGGCTTGTTTTCGACCTGGAAGCCGGCGGCCTTGGCGTCGGTCAATAGTCGCTCGCGTTTGGTCATTGCTAGTCGAGGGTAAAAGAGTGCCGCCGGCCCCACGCAACTAGAGCCGGCGGCGGTGGCGCAACGGGAGCAACACAAAGGGTGTTTGGGTAAGGGCGGCCGGCCCGCAGGGGACAACGGGCCGGCCGCCGGGGCAAGGGTTAGGCGTTGTCGGCGGCTTCGTCGATCAGCTTGCGGAGGGCCTCTTCCTTCTCTTCCTTCAGGGTTTCCACGTCGGGGTTCTCTTCGTCGTCGTCACTGGCAACCCCCAATTCATCATCGGCGGCTGCCAATTCGGCATCGGCAATCTTCTCGTCATAGTCGCTGATGATGTCGGCAGCCTCCTCATTGATCTTTTCGATCAGGTCGCGCCATTGGTCATAGACGGCGTTGCCGTAGGTGAAGGCGGCGCAGGTGCCAATTGCCTCTTTCGGCTGTTGACCTTCCCACAAGCCGCTGTCGGTTTCCTCATAATCGGAAAGCTGGTCGATCAGTTCGGCGGCGTCGGTCAGGTTGTATGACCTATCGACGTGGCTCTCGTGATGCCAGGAGTCCCCGTTGGAGTAGTCGTTGTAAAGATCGTCGCTGGCTTCGTCCTTGTCCAAAAGCTGCTCCAGGATTTCATCCGCGAAGTTGCGAACGGTTTCAGCGGCGTCATTGGCGGCGTCTTGCAGGTAGTTCTCGCTCATGGTTGCGTGCTCCAGGTGGTTGCGTTGCTTCACTATTCAAACATAGCACAAAAGTGGCAAAAGTCAAATAGCCGGCGGCGGATTTTCAGGAATAGCGGCGGCTGTAGTATTCGGCGTCTGCCGGCTGGACGGCCAGTGCTTGGCGCGGGGTCAGGTTCGGCCAGCCAAACCCCTTGTAGTTGCCGGTCTCGTGCAACACTTCCTCCAGCAGGGAGCAAAGGATTTGCTTTTGATCGGCGGCTAGGTTGGCTGTGGGGACGGCCAGCATACGGTTGACCTTGCCCCGGAGGGTATCGACGGTAATTGTCTTGCGCATGGTTGTGCTCCCTAGTTGGAATAGATCAGTCCATCGTCGCCAACGTACAGGTTGACTTCCCCATACTTCTTACAGGCGGCAGTCAGGCGCTCGCCCAATTCGTCGCCCCAGTCTCCATCCCAAAAGCCGGCCCCATGCCCATTGCGGGTCAACCAGAAGTCATGTCCTGCCCGCTCGGCGGCGGCGGTGTACTCGGGATGATCCGGCCCGGCGGCAATATCGTCGGCGTTTTCTTCCTGGAAGCGTTTGCAGTCGGCGGCGATGCTCTCCAGGGTTTCCGGGGTCAAACTATCCACGGCGTAGTTTGTGTCGAGGGGTTCCCCGCCGGCTGGCGTCGATTCATCATTTGTGCTCCAAAGGGCACACTCGATATAGGCCAGGGTGAACTCGTCAAGCCGCCCAATAAGCATCGTGATAAGCTGGTCTGTTGGCATGGTTGCGTGCTCCAAAGTTGCGTTGCGTTTGCCTCAACTACTCAACTATATCACGAAAGTGGCCAAAGTCAAATTAGGCAAGGGCGTTTTCTGTCCGGGAGTCAAACAAAATTGTGCGGCCATGCAGCAGAACCGGATCATCCGCTTCGGTTGTTAGGATCAGTTCCAATTCCCAGCCGTCCGGGTTGTGGTCCCATACCAGGACCCTCCCCAGTTTGCGGGCGTTGCCCTTCAGTTTGCGATAGGTGGCCCGTTGGCTTTGATTCATCCCCGCCCGGATGCCTGCCGGGGTGTAGGGCGAAGCGGCCCGTAGCGACTTGCTGCAGTGGATGCAAAGCTGCTTATGGGCCGGTCCCAGCCGTTCTAACTCGGCGTCGATCATCGGTCGGCTTACGGGCCAGCCCTGCGCATCATAGCGCGAATTGACCGACTCGAAAGCTGGTAGGCAGGCGGCGTGCAAGAAGCCGCAACGCCCCCGGATGCCATAGTAGTTCACTTTCATTAGAGCACCTCATATTCCCGCTGTTGCCATCCGCTAATTTGATAGGCTGCGTAACCGTCACCCGCGACGGAAAATCGTATTTTGCGGCCTTGTTTATGGATGGTGAAGGCGCTAACTGTGTCCCCATTAGTGAATGTGATTGGTTGCTTGAACCGGATGGTAGCCCCGTCGCCGGGCGCTTTGGCTCGCCGGTCAATTGCTTTTCGGCAATCATTGCGCCAGGCAGTTGCCCACTCATGGCTGCTTGTTCCCGATTTGGCAAACTCTTCCACGGGAGACAGGCGGCCGAGAATGCTGGCTGGGCATTCTTTTTCGCACGGCCCCATATCCTCGGTTATCGTCTTATAGGTGAACTCGCCCTGGCTGCGGTGGTAAAGGACAACGGTGCCGATTGTGAACACCTTGCGGTCATACATGGAACCTTGCCCGGCGGCATAACTCCGTTCCCATGCGATATAGGCCACGCCGGGCTTGCAGCAGATTGCCACCACACGGTCGGTTCCGCTTTCGTTAGTGAATGTTAATTGCTTGGTAATGATTTCCTTCGCTGGTCGGCTTGTGTAGATTCCCGTCCAACCCATGATTGCGTACTCCAAAGTTGCGTTGCGTGTTGCTTAACTATTCAACTATACCATGAAAGTGGCCGAAGTCAAATTAAATTGCGGCTTTTTTCGTGCAGGTCGAAAGCTGGTAGGCAGGCGGCGTGCAAGAAGCCGCAACGCCCCCGGATGCCATAGTAGTTCACTTTCATCGGTCGGCTCTCCAATTCTGCGCGGCCAGGTTGCGGGCGTGCTCGGCTTGCCACTCTTCGCGTGTCATGCCCCGCGTGTACCACTCTTGCCGGATACCCTTTTCGACGGACACCACGATGCCATAGTGTCTGGCCCGCAAGCGCATTGGCGGCTCTGGCTTGCCGATTATGGTGTAGCCGGCTTTCTCCAGTTGTGCGGCCACTCCCAGAGCGATTTCCCTCTTGACCTCCCGTTCGGCATAACCCGCGTCGTCGATGCCCCAAACGGAATCCTCGTATTCATCCCCCAGGACATTGACGGTGCAACGGACGCCCCACCACTCCCAGCCGTCTGAATACCAGTGGCAAAGCTGGTCGAGGGTCTGGCGGCGGGAGACGGCAACCGACTCGGCGGCCACTTGCCGGCTCGCGCCGTTCTCCCGGGCGTGCTTGTAGATGCCCCAGTCTTCACCAGGCTCTAACTGGATGATTACGTGCTCGCGGTCGCACCAGGCGTTGCCGCGCATAGCTTCGGCGTCGGCTTCATCCGGCATACGCCGTTCCGGCGTGGCCGTGTGCTCGAAGCCGTCGCAATTGGCCCAGGGTGTTTCGTTGAACTCGTCACGGATGATTTCCGTGGCATCCAGGATTTCCTCAAAGTCGATGGTGGCTGAGATGGATTCGACGGCGATCATGGTATCGCCGTGGCGGATGGTACTTCTCATTGTTGCGTGCTCCCTAGATGTATGCCTCTTGCAGACCGGCCTCCACGGCGGCCCGCTCTTCGCTGTTCAGCGGGCGCAGAAGATCGGCGTGGCAGTCGCCGACGTAGAGGCTAATGAAATCCAAGCCGTGGTAGTTTGCGGTTTCGATGCCCACGCCCGGCCCGCCGTCGATCCAGCCGGTAACGGTGCCGACGTTCAGGTCGTTCAGGTATTCCAGCGCTTCATCGACGGAGAAAAAGGGCTCATACTCGCCCATATCCCCGACTCGTGCCCAAATGGTTTCACCCTCAATACAAACCGTGTCGGTGGGTACTAGGATGGACCAATTGCCATCCCATAGCTCATACCCACCGTCGTTCTTTTCAACGCGCAGGTCCAGGGTGGTGCCGGCGTCGATGTAGCAGCGCTTTTCAGTCTTGCCGCTTTTGCTGGTCCAGGTGACGGTGCCGCTCTTCAGGAAAGTCACTTGCATGGTTGCGTGCTCCAAAGTTGCGTTACGTTGCCTCACAATACAACCATACCACGAAACTAGCGGAAGTCAAACGGCCCGGCAGGAAAATCCCGGCGGGCCGCAAAAAGGGGAGTGTCAAAGCCGGCATTATCGGAAGCCGGCTTTCTCCAAGGCTTCGCACAAGTCGATTAGCACCGCAGCCGGGTTGTCTCGCCAATCGAATGCTAGTGGCCCGATGCCATTTGGGGCATTGCGGTAGGCGTCCAGAGGGTAGGGCAGGGTCGGTCTGGCGGCTTCACACCCGTACTCCCGGGCGTACCGTTCCAGGTCCCCAAGTAGCTCGGCCTGGCTCTTGTAGTGCGGCCCCACGGCGGCGTTGCCGTCAAGCGCGATGATACGCCACAAGTCGGGCGCGTGCTGCTCATAACCTAACTCGGAGAAACGTGTCTTGCGGATACTCACGGCCGGCCCTCCGGCTTCTGGCCCCAGTAGGCCCGGGCAAAGTGGTCTGCCGTGGGCTGAAACTCGGGGTAATACTTACGGATCAGATGCACCCCGGCATGGTGGTCGGCATGCTCCAAGGGGTCAAAGGACTCTTGCCGGATGGCCAGGTTGGTAACGTGCCACTCCTCGGGCTCGTTCGGGTCGCCCAGGTTATAGCAACCCTGAAAGTAGCCCAGCACTTGCAGAATCCACTCCTGCACTTCGGGCGCGTCGAGGGCAAGCCGGTCTAGCACGCGCCACTTATCGAGAAGCTGGCGGGCTTGGGCGCGGGTCGCATCGTCCAGATAATCGCAATCGATGGCGTCCAGACTCATGCAGCCGCGATTCTCCACACGGCGGCGCAAGTCGGTCTGAATGTGGCAAGTGTGCATCGGATGGCCGGGCGGGCAAAGGAACCCGCCCATTCCCTCTTGCACAATCTTGCCCTTCTCTTTTTTTCGTGGTCATGTTTGTTCCGGTGCAAAGGTCAAGGGGTCAAGACTGTCTACAATCGCCTCCATGCCTTGTGAGAGCGGGATGGTTTTCATTGGCTTCTCGCAGTTGCGTCACTACACAACCATACCACAAAACTGGTGAAAGTCAAATCCTTTTTGTAATTTGACAAGCGCCACTTTTGTGATATGATGGTAATGAGGGCTAGATCGGCCCGGCGTCGGGCCGGCCCTCCCTGTCTTTGGAGTCTCTTAGTGCCAGAAACCGACCCGGCCCCTCTTACCCTGCTCGAACCCGGGCGGCGGTATGCGCTCATCTTTGCGCCCTGTCCCGATTGTCGCAACACGGGGAGATACTGCGCCTATGCTTGATGTCCTACTCGTGCTTCTTCTAGCGCTGGCGACGGTCTTGACGGTTGCCACGGTTGTGTGGCGCTGCGCGAATATGATGTTCCCGAACGGGAAGATTGATGCTCTTGTTTATGCGCATTGTCGCGTTCTGGAGGCTCAAAGCGGCCTTGCGTTCCCGAACGGGAGTGAGGGCGCTAGCGGTCTGCGCAGATGGACCGGATGCGCGGATGGGGCCAGTGGCGCGTGGGAGCCAGGTTGGAGGGGTACGAAGGGCCAGGCAGAAGGCAGGGATCGTGCGGACAGCAACGGTGGCAGGCCGGCGGGACGCTGGCCCAGGGCATCTTAACCGTGTGACTTAACCGGGGGTGAAAATTTCGCCAGAAAATTCTGGGGGAAACTTCAATCCACCTTCCATGTGACCAACCGCCCGTCATGTCCGGTCTTAACTCGATAGCCCGCAGCCCGCAAGATACCGGCCGCCTCGTCCACAGTGCCGGTGAAGCCGTGCTGTGCGGCGATCTCAACCACAGACTTCAGGATCACGGCCTGACCGCCGATCTGGGCCAAGCGCTCGTTGTACGCGGCCTCCAACAGGGCTAGGGCGCAGGCGTCTGGAGCACGGCTGGCGGCGTCTTGCAGGTCTAGGCGGTCTTCAGCATTGACGTTGATCTGTCGTGCCATCCCACCCTCAGCGCAAAAGAAACGGCCCGCGAGTGAGATCGAGGCCGTTGGAGATGCAGACCGTCTGCATCCGGGTGTTCACCGTGACCCCGACCCAGAGGGGGCATGGAGACCAGCCCTTCCATTTATGGTATCGTCAGGGGAGGCTGCCGTCTATAAGGTTCCTGGCGATTGGCAAAGGTCTAGGGCCGGAGGCTGTTAGGCTGTGCGGGTTGTTCCGGTTGGGCGACTTTGAGGGTGCTGCCGCAGCCTGAGTCTCTTGACAATGGCGTGTAAACGCCGTCGAATCTTCTGTCGGACGCCCATCCGATTCATGCTAAGCGCCTTGCCTAAGCGCGATCGGGAACTCAAGCGCCCTCGGCTGGCATCATTTTGACCCTGGCTGTTTGACCCTTCCTCCGGCTTGATCCTCTCCGTACAAATGGTAGGATTGATGGTATGAAACCACAATTTGCCCTCAAGCTGTTCGGCTTCCTTGCTGCTCTGTTCTGCTTCTTCATTGCGGCTCATGCGGGGGCACCGTTTTGGGAGGCGGTATGTTCCTGGGGTGACGATTCGGGAGAGATGCCGGTCAGCGAGTGGATTAAGATGGCTCCAATTGACCAGACGCTCCACGCCTGGCTGGCCTCGCAGGAGCGGGGCGAAGACGGGCTGGAGTATTGGGCGACCGAGAAGAGCTACGTGCATCCTGTCATGCTCTACACGGTGATGGACTACAAGGTCGTGGATGACAGGTCTTCTGTCGAGCGTGTGGTGCGCATCCACTCGACGACGAAGGGCGGCAGTCCCATCGTGCAGCTTTGGCGCATCACCATACTCGACGGGAAGATCACGTCGGTGGAGCCCGCCCAGAAGGATTGAGGCATCCGGCCCAACCCTGACGCATTGTCGCGGGGCATGGCTGACACACTGTTGCGGCCGGGTCGGATGCCCTTTCAGCACTTGCTCCGCACGTTGTCTGTGTAGCGTCTGGCCACTTCCACAGCGTCATCATAGTGGACGTACTTGGGCGGCACGAAGACCCGGCCCTTGTTGCTGGCCAGGTAGTAGTGGTGGGCCTCGGGCCAGCGGGAGATAGTAATAACCTCGTCGTCCCAGTGATCTGGCCACTGCATCTTGTCCTTCTCGACTGTGGCCAGAACGATTGCGCCCTTGCGGGACATCAGCCCTCCATTGCAGTTGACTAGGACTGCCTCGCCTCGGATCAGGTAGCG
>Ga0307379_10012326_pt1 | contig 11150 bp, 13 predicted proteins | sample UN2MG_FD_202237 | JGI IMG/M metagenome (GOLD analysis project Ga0307379, IMG submission 202237) | Soil microbial communities from Risofladan, Vaasa, Finland - UN-2 | ecosystem: Environmental > Terrestrial > Soil > Coastal area > Acid sulfate soil | place: Finland: Risofladan, Vaasa | collected... | reverse complement strand
TACGTAAAAATACGTAACGTAATTCTACATGATAGGTACCGCTACGGCGATGCTTTTTTAGTAAATTTTCCGCTAAAATGCAAAAACTATATAAATGATTTGCAATATAGTGGAATTATGTACCTTTCAAAGCTGGAGCTCAACGTCCTCGAACAAATCGCAAAAGGAACCAATGACATACCGACCATAGCACAACACCTGGAACGGCACAAGAGCAGAATATACAGAGTGCGACAGAGACTCATCGACCAGGGCCTCCTCGACAGATCATCGATAGCACTGACACCAAAGAAAACAACCCATGTCACCTTGCTGTTACAGCTCCTTGCGAACCATCCAAATCTCACGCGAAACCTTTCAGACTCCGGCTTTCAAATCTATACCCGCCTCCTCACACCAAAAACCATTACTGACCTCTGCAGAGAAACAGACTTCAAAAAAAGCATCATCTATAAAAAAATCCACCAAGGCCTGACCATCAGCGCTATCATACGTAAAGAAAACCACACCTACACAATAAACGAAAAACTATGGAACGATCTGAGAGAATGCCTACAGGAAATCAAAAAATTCGAAGACACAACAGACCCGCGGGTCCCGACAAACTCGACGATATACTATAAAAACACAAGAGAAATCGTCTTCTCAAACAGAGCAGATATCGACGCGACACCCACTGGTTTTTCAGCCTACGAACAGTACAACCTGAAACTCCTCCTCCCCATGCACTACTACTATCTCCCCAAAAAAGCATTGACAAAAAAAGAGGTTTTCCTCCATTCCCTCTCCATCACCGAGAAAGAGCAAGATATCCGCTATGTCACCTACCTCGCACTCTTCTATGCAAAATACAAAAAGGAGCTTCTGGATGTACAACACACGATCCTTGAGAATATCAAACAAATACTTCAAGGAAAACACATCAAAGGATATCCGTCATACGAAGAAATAAAAGAAAAGGCAGACGTCTATGATCTCAGACTTTAAACACATAGAAATGCTCTTCGAAGAAGTGGATCATTACGTAAAAACGAAGGTTGATGTCTACGTCATCGGAGGAGTCGCCCTCCTCTATCAAGGACTCAAACCCGCAACAAAAGACATCGATCTCATCATCCTGAGAAAAGAGGAATTTTCCGCGTTTGAACACGCATTAAAAAATGCTCGTTTTACAACTAAAATCCCGACGGCGTTGTACAAGAAAACGAATCTCAGCCAGATCCTCACCAGAGACGATTTCAGAATTGATGCGTTTCATGAAACCGTGTGCAGGAAATTTTCACTCTCCAAGGGAATGCAAAAACGAGCGAAAAAATTGGTTGCGTTCTCGCATCTTACTCTGTATTTTTGTTCAAACGAGGATATCTTTGTCTTCAAAACGTTCACTGAGCGGGAAGGAGATTTAGAGGATTGTATCGCTTTGGCAAAAAAAGGACTTGACTGGAACGTCATCGTTAGAGAGCTTCAAGCACAGATCCGACATAGCGGCGAAGACGTCTGGATAACCTGGGTCGGAGAACGATTAGACCTCCTGATGGAAAAGGGATTGAATATTCCGGTGATAGATGAAATTGATACACTTCGTGACAGATATTTTGAAGAACGCGAACGAACATGTTCAAAGAAGGCAGTAGCGAAGAAAAAATAAATCAAGGATGCTCCACGAGTATTGGGTAAGTATAGTGTACCAATGAATACTATTTTTGGTTAAATACATTATACCAATATTATCTTGTTCCTTCGAGAATATTCATTCATAGTATCCCGGTCTCTTAAACCATGGCATCTCACGAATATTCATAACTTTTTTTCTCCCAGACTTTTCCAATAGACCTAAGAAAATGAATTATGTATTCATTCTTATATTTTTTGTTTTATAAAGAACTGACACAAAATATTTATATCGTGTAAACCATAAAGAAATCAAGTCTGGAAGGAATATCTTAAGAAGTATCAACAGCAAACATCTCGGAGAATCTCTGGATATATTTCGACAAAGTATAAATACTAGTTCATATCATATAGTTATTAAATAATAACTATTGGTGATAACTATGTCAAAAACTACCCAAGACTACCGACTCGACCACTCCCCGACCCTCAACACGGTCCTTATGGTAGAACACACCCTTCAAACCATGAACGAAAGCCTCATCACCGTCGCAGGCCTCAAGAAAATCCTCCCAAAACAAATCAACCACAACACCCTCATGACCATCCTAACCTACCTAGAGGCAAGCAACAAAATCGCAGTCAGCCTCAAAGGACTCACCTGGATACACAACACCAACCCACGCCTCAGAAAAGCAATCATTGAGAAACTCGAACTCCTCCAATTCGCGGAAAAGCTTGCATCCCAAAGCAAACTCTCAGAAGAAGATGTTGCAGCATTCAATAAAAAGATCAAAGCATCGGCAACCAAGAGGTTCATGGGTTGAACATCGTTCATGATCGACAGAGACGGAAGGATCGTCTGGACCTGGAACCCAAACATGATTAAAAAGATACATTCATCAAGAGTGAACCTACGATGAACAACAAACTATTTATATTAATTCCATATTAATATGGTATTAAGGTGGAATTAATGGTCCAAGCATTTGTGAAACTGAACGACGAAACAAATAGAATTTTAAACATATTAAAAGCAAAATACGGTCTGAATGATAAAAGTGAAGCAATCAATCTTATGGCTCACCAGTATAAACAAGAAATTCTTGAACCTGAACTACGACCCGCCTATATCAAAAAAGCCAAGAAAATCATGAAAGAAGAACCGATTCCAATTGGTACTTCAGATGATTTTAAGAAAAGATATGAGAAGAAAAATGTACGCAATATCCGTCAAACCACATCTTGATAAATTATTTCATATCCTAGCAAAGAAAAACCCTAAACAATTAGATATCATCTATAAAAAAATAGAAGAAATTGCTCAAGATCCTCATCGATATAAAAATTTACGATACCCTTTAAACAGTTGGAAGCGAGTTCATATCGATACACACTTTGTTTTATGTTTCTCAATAAATGAAGAAAAGCGAACTATAATTCTAGAAGACTATGACCATCATGATAAAATCTATAAATAACTCCTTTGTGAATGAATTCGTTATATAATATAATGAAACAATTGGTGTCTAATACCAATGAAACAAAAATCACAACATTGTTTTAATAAAAAATTCCTTAATGAAAACCAAAAAGAACGATCCCGTTTCATCGACCAATGGGCAGACTACGTCCAGACCCATAGCGACCAGGATTGGTTACGACAGCAGAACGTCATCATCAACTCCGGGGTCTGCGTACCGCTTTCATGACAAAGGATCAGTACCTAGCGATGAAAAACCAAAAGGAAGGACTCATATTTTTTAATGTATAGAGAACCAACGCTGATCGTTATTTAAACCGTAACAGTCCGGCGACCGGCCCGATCTTCTGTAAGCGTTCATCCTGACTGAATTCGACGATCGCACTGGTGCGCTTGGCAAGTTTCACGATCTCCTCGATGATATCCACCTCAGAGGTGTTCTTCCCACAGGAGGGACACTGCAACATGGACCCTACATCAAGAAGATGACAGGATTCACACACCCACCCTTTCTGTTTTGCATCCTTTTCCACCAGCAACGCCTCCACCTGCCCGTTCTTCACCGCAGCCAACGTCTCCGCAACACCATACACGGCCAGCCCGTTCTTCAGAATCTCCGATTGAATAAGGTCAAGGAGCACACGATGCTTCTCCTTGCCTTTCTCTTTGAGGATCTCCTCGGCCTCATCGACCAACCCACAGGCATCATCAATAGCAACGTCGACTTCTGCGATCACCTCTTTCTGAAGCTGTACCGGTAGCATGTCACGAAAATGTTTTTTCGTTTCCCCAGGCCCAGCAAGAATGATGTTCTCAGAGGTGATTTTCTGAAGCGCCTCGACGACCTCGGTTAAAAACGCATGGATGCTACCTTTGCGTAATCGCTGGAACCGTGCCTGGGACATCCCACCTTTCTTATGTTTATTTATGATATCTGCTGAGAGATCCTTTTCGACAGAAAGCTCCCCGCAGGAGAAAGAAAAAATTCGTGCATGGTTCGAATTCAGCAACACAAGGGTATAGAATCCCCATTCATCAGCTAACTCAGCGATCTGGTGAACATAAGGAGACACATCCACGCTTAAAGAGTTTTTCACGGCAACAGGAAAGCTGAGAGCCTTGAAGAAATGGTTTTTATCAGAGGCGAAAATCGCGTAACTCCCTCTCTTTTGTTTCTTTAGATACGCCTGTATCGTCCCCATGGTCTTCACAAAATTCTTCAGCTCCTCATGTTTCAACAGCGATTGAATCACTTTTTCCCTCTGCGGAATAAAACGCTCATCCCTCCCATCAAAATACAGACTGACAAACGTATTCAAATTCTCAGGATCATACACATCAATAAGCTCTGGTAATGATTCATCACACGTCTTCATAAAAAAAACAATAACCATATTCTATTTAAAACATTTCGAATGATTTGATCCAACGCGGGATGAAACGATGATGATCTAGTGAGATTTCGAACAATATTTAATCGATTTCTTCTTGCTTTGCACTAATTTCGCGATGTCTTGTTTTTCCATCTCTGTTACTCGTTTTTTCTACCGTCACCACCTCGAATGTTCGATTTAGTCTCTTAAGTGCTTTATCAAAGAAAATAGGACCCACGTCTAAGTTGTTAAAAAAATACTTCCAACAACAGTACTACTTGGAAGACGATCACCATCATGCGAGTCCCAGTCCGCTCATATCTCTCAAATGCCTGCCATATCTTTTTTTCATTGTTTTGTAAGACCACCAGATAGGTCAAAATCCATGTGAGCAGCAGAGAAGCTGCAAAAACAGCTCCTCCAACGAGATAGATAGGACCAAATATTCTAGGTACGCCAAGTCCCGTCCAATCATAGGCAGGTAGCAGATAAATGGGAATAAATGCAAAATAAAAAATCAAAGCAATACACAGAGAACGCTTTCTACCGATTTGTACAGGCAGCGTCCGAAAACCAGCCTTAAGATCACCAACATAGTCCCCTGCGTTGACCATTATCTCTCTACCGATCTCTTGAACAAAAAGTGCGATAGCAAGGGGCAGCATCAAAAAAGGTTCAGAAGGAAAAACACCCAGCGCACCCCAATACGGAATAGCACCGACACCCAACGCTACAGCGATATTACCAAAAATTCCATGATATTTTCCATAACAATTATAAAAGAGGCCGACAACCATAACACCAACGGTGAGAAAACAACATCGCCAATTTAACGAATGACTATCTTTTATGTTTATGAGAAGAGCAACAATGATAGAGAAAAGCATCAGAAGGACCCCGATGACACATGCTGTTTTTACTTTGATACATCCGCTGGGAAGCGGTTTATGCGGTCTATTTATCTCATCTGATTTCAAATCAGTCACGTCGTTATGAACCATCAACCCTGAAGAAAGAAATACGGATCCAAGTAGTATCATAACGATCTGAAAAAATGAAATTTCTTCATGGAGATATACTGCGCAATTCAATGCTCCCACAAGCACCCCGAGACAACTTATAAAAACGATGGGAGGACGGATTATTCTCAACCACGACGATAGTACCTTCACAGGATATACAACAATACATCACTAGATTAGATTTTCTACCATCACCAGGGAATTGAAAAAAGAAAAGATAACTATTTATCTGATAAAAATCATTAGTGCGAGCTTATGTATCCTAGTACAATAAGGACATATTGTAAGCTTGGAAGAATACACTCAGCTGTTTTAACCGGGCTAGCACCGGTCTGTACAGCAGCAGCAACAGGAATTACCCTTTCTCTGTATCATTATCTCGAGCTCTTTCTCATTGGTTTTCTCTTTCATATGTATCTCTTTGTCTTCAATGAAGTCCAGGATGTCGAAATCGACAAATTTTCAAAAGATCTGAAAAGTAAACCACTCATCAATGGTTCGATACGTCTCAGGGGAGCACGAGCCGTCGTCATTTCATCATGTGTTCTTGTGCTCGTTCTCACACCAGTGTTCTTCTTCAACAAAGCAATGATTCTCATAGGCATTAGTCTTGTTGCATTTCTTCTAGGATGGATCTACGACACCTTAGGAAAAAAACTGCCTCACGCCGATTATCCCTTAGGTCTTATGTTGTTCTTCGTAGCATTATATGGAGGATTCTCTGTAACAACAGATTTCAATCCGTTTATGTATACAATAGCAATTCTTGCGTTTACTCAAATTCTGATACAAAATATCGTTGCAGGATTAAAGGATGTTGACCACGATTTTCTTGCAGGGGGATTGAGCACATCTCTTCGAATGGGAGTACGAGTAAACAGAGAGCGTCTTATCGTCTCAAAGAGGTTTATAGCCTATGTTTTTCTGCTGAAAATAATGCACATATCATTGATTCTTTTACCTTTTATTACCGGATGGATACCCTATGAAAGATGGCAGCTTTATATAGTGATATTGCTCATTACTATAACGATTGTTTTCATGATACGACTCCTTACGATGACGATATTTAACAGGGAAAAAATCATGCGTGCTATCGGATTTCATGAGATGTTCACGTTCATGATCATTCCAATTCTTCTCACGGGTTTTATAGGGTATATAGCTGCAGGATTCCTGATTGCCTTCCCCGTCATCTGGTTAGGTGTATTCCTAGTTACTCTGTATGGCAGACTGATGCCAGCGATTTAACACTACTTGTGTAAGTGAGGAAAATGAATCGAAAAAATAGAATACTTGAATATCTTCGACTTCCAAGAATCCAAACTGCCGCTGTCACAGCGGTCACTCCCATCGTAGGTAGTCTTGTTATGGGCCAACAAGATATTGTTCATCTTCTCGTTCTGTTCCTCATCGGTTTTTTGTATCACATCTACGGATTTGTTTTAAATGAGTACGTAGATGTTGAGGTTGATCGAAAATCAAGAGACCTCCAGAAGAAACCGCTTATCAGCAACATCATTCCCAAAGGGTACGCTCTTTTTATCTCGTTACTCTCAGGTGCTTGTTCCTGTCTTCTGACACTGTATTTCTTCCCATCCGTGCTTCCCTTATTGTTCCTTCTGTTTGCCATTCTTCTCGGTGGGATATACGACGTGTACGGTAAAAAAATACCAGGCTCAGATTTTATTTTAGGTCTTGGGTTTTTTTTCATGTGTTTGATGGGTGCCAGTACTGTATCTCATGAGTTTACTACCGTGACGTACATTGTCTGTTGCATATATTTTGTTCATATTGTTTTTAATAATGCGGTGGAGGGCGGACTCAAAGATGTCGACCATGATACCATAGGTAGTGCGAAAACATTGGCGACACGAATGGGAGTCACTGTACAAAACAACAGGTTGAAAGTGACGAAAACATTCGCAGTTTTTTCCATTAGTATTAAAATTATTTTTATAGGATTGATTGTCTCATTGTGGCTTCAACCAGAAATACGTGGTTCTCTTTCCTACAACCACGCAATCCAGATCACGTTAATTGTTTTTTTTGCTAGTGCAATAGCATTCACAATGTACAAATTCTTACATTCTTCAACATTCGATAGACCCAGATTAAAAAGATTGTTCAGTGTGCATGAGATATCCTCGTACTTTATACTTATTCTATCACTATATTCATTGATTGGTGTATCTTCTACAATATTCCTTATTTTCTTCCCGTTTATATGGTTCATTTTGTTTAATGTCATTCTCTATGGAAAACTACTGCAACCGCAAGTATAATGTAACCGAAAATACTACCAGATGAAAAACGAGGATAGAATATGGATATCATCACCTGGCTCCTAAAAGACATCACGATATCCAGAGCCTTTCAAACACAGATTTTCTACATATTCATGCTGTTCTTCACAATTTTTGCACTATGGTTATCAAAAAGATACCGATTATTCAAATTCTCCCTTCTTCTATGGTTTGGTGCAGCGCTCATAGGTCTCATTTGGGAAGTCGTGCTTTTTAGCATAGGACTCAGACACTATAGTTTTTTATCAGCAGCAGAACTACTTTATCATGCGATCACCGAGGGTGGACCTGGTTTGATAATTATGACAATTTTCGCAGATAAAGTAGGTCTCATAGACCTATCGGAATACAAAGAGGAGGTGAGAAAACGGGAATCCTAGAATGGCTGATGTCACCAGCGAACGTATCTCGTGAGGTCAACTATCTCTATTTTCTCGTGGTCCTTGGTATCACCTTGACGGTCTTGGGAATAGCACTCTATACAAAAAATAAACGGGCAGTGAAAATGTTCGTTTTTGCAATGGGCATCTGGGCGCTCATAGAAGGCATCGGTCTTGCAACAGGAATGCGGACCTATAACCCTGCTGAAGATCGACTACCAGTTTTTATTTTCGTCGCGTTCGTCGAAGATCCCGGTTGGGTCTGTCTTGGCTATATGACGGCTGAACAACTATTCAAAAGACTAAAAAGAAACAAAAATCAACAAATAGTACTGAAATAAACACGAAGGAAATGTACCAAATATTTTATAAGGCACTATAAGAGAGAGCAACAAAAAAATCAAACAAGAGATGAAACAGGGAAAAAACGTAAAAAAGTTTCCTCAAAAAGACACGGTGAACTATCTAAAAGACCTTTGAAGAGAGAATCAGCCTGGGAAATACCTTTAAATAAACAAAAACAATATTTTTCTATACGGATAAAAAAAGGGGCACCACTAGTATGAAGAACACAACCATCAAAATCATTACAATTGCAAGCATCCTGCTCTTCATTGCAGTAAGCCTAGCACCACTGCAGGCGATACCAACAGCAGAGACGATCCCACTCCCGGTATCTGACATCCTGTTCGATCAGAAGATCTCCTTTCTTATGAGACTCGCAGGATTCCCTGCCCTCTCCGCCTGCATCATCAGAGACGACCAGATTATCTGGTCCAACGCCTACGGGTACTACGACCGAGAAGAAAACAAACCTGCGACAACCGACACCATCTATGTCCTTGCCTCGGTCACCAAGACCGTAGTCGGCACCGCCCTTATGCAGCTGTACGACCAAGGCCTCTTTGACCTTGATGACGATGTCAACACCATCCTGCCCTTTGAACTCCGGAACCCGAATTTCCCTGACGAACCCATCACGGTTCGCATGCTGCTTTCCCATACCTCCAGTCTGAATACGAACAACCAATTGCAATACTACTGGCTGAACTTTTCAGGTGATCCTCCCTTTGATTTCTTCCCGGAACCCTACCTACGGGAATTCCTCTTACCGGGAGGGAGATACTATGACCCCAGCGTCTGGAGCGAGAAGTACCGCCCAGGGGAACAAGCGATGTATGCGAACGTCGGCTTTGACCTTATCGCCCATCTTGTTGAATTACTCTCAGGGGAACCCTTCCTCGACTACTGCGACACCCATATTTTCGCACCTATAGATATGATGAACACCAGTTTCAACCTCTCCAGACTGGACATCGATCAGGTGGCAATACCGTACCAACGTTACTTTGGTAAATACTACATGATCAACGAGCTCTCATCCTGGTTTGGGGAATTCACGCCACCAGAGAAATACTGGCGAGGACGGTTCTACCCAGCAGGAGGATTGTATTCCACGGTATCGGATCTGTCCCATTTCCTGATCGCCCATATGAACGAAGGAGTCTACAAGGACACCAGAATCCTTGAAAAAGAAACCGTAGACCTCATGCATGAGATCCAACCAGACAACGACATTGGCTATGGTCTTGCATGGATGCAAACCAACATCGGCTCGCGTTTGTCGACAACAGGCCATGGGGGAGACCTCTATGGGACCGACACTTGGATGCTCTATAATCAGACAGAGGACCTTGGTGTCATCTATTTTGCGAACGGCAACGCAGCATATAGCCTGTTACCACTCAAAGGGTTTGTCCCTTGTCAATTGATCCTTTATTCGTTGTTCACAAAACAAGGGACCCTCACAGGGGAGGCCCACCATCAAGTCCCAGTCCCATCACACCGGTTCTTTGTAAGACCTTTCCTAGTGCCACAATCCCTTCTTGGATGAGGCTATCACAAAAAAAAGGATGTTTTTCACCATTCATTCAACCTGATCACTCAGGCATACCCACCACACTAAGATACAATACGCTTTCATCAGTCCCATCAACATCGATGAGGGCGTTGACCTCGTCATCGTACAGCGCTGCGATCTGACTTGAAAGCGTCCATCGTTTTGTTTTTTGACATCGCCTTTCATAACGATCTGGATGCCTTTGTTTTCTTTTCCTTGATCATTATGATGATTATTGGCCATTTCTTGATCTAAAGCAGCCTGTGCAATCGCCACCTGATAATCACCTTTTTTAAGTTGATCAAGACGATGATGCTGGATATCATAATGGTACACCCCGGGCTCGATACGTTCAACACGATGAATCACACAATAGGTTTCGATAGGGTACAACGCTCCTGCGGAAGGCGCGCTGCGAAAAGCAAACCCCGCTTCTTTTCGCTGGATCCCAGAAGATACCCACAGCAGGTATGAGAGTTGCTCAGAGGTGAGTGTTTTTGTCGAAAAAGATCTGATGCTTCGTCGTTTCTTTATCACCTCATCAAGAGTACACTGTGAGAGAGGATCTGGTTTGGGAAGAGCAACAGAAAGAACATCAGGATAGGTTTTGTACTGGTCAGGTTGTATCGACCAGTCTGGTCCGTCACCAAAATGAGTCCGAGCATACTTTGTCTGCTGATGGAATCGGTCTCCGATGTTTTTTTCAGAAACAGGATCACCCCCAAGATTATTTGAAGATATCTTGTCAGTTTTTAAGAGTTATGTCTGTTTACAAGGAAAAATAAAATTCGCTCCATCTGAACAAGGGAAAACACAAGCGATATGCAATTGATTTCTTCCTGTTTTCCTTAATGTAGCGATTTCTTGTTCCTCGGTTATATCCTAGAATATGAAGAGTATGATTTGTATGATTTGAATGAAAATTTATATATACGGGTCGTACCTTACTCGGCGCCCGAGGGTACCACCATGATGAAAGAAATGAAATTTTACGGCAGCACAACAGTAGGCGAGCGCGGACAAATCGTCCTCCCAGCAAAACTACGAAAGGATTTCAGCATAAAAAAAGGTGACA
>Ga0307379_10012323_pt1 | contig 11151 bp, 7 predicted proteins | sample UN2MG_FD_202237 | JGI IMG/M metagenome (GOLD analysis project Ga0307379, IMG submission 202237) | Soil microbial communities from Risofladan, Vaasa, Finland - UN-2 | ecosystem: Environmental > Terrestrial > Soil > Coastal area > Acid sulfate soil | place: Finland: Risofladan, Vaasa | collected... | reverse complement strand
GAGTAGGAAATATACAACATACTTTTCAATATTATTCATCATTTTTAGATTTAGATTTATTGAGATTAACAATATTATAACTAGTATTGAATCAGAAATGAGTAAAAATACCGGATCTTGTATTATAACGATAAATATTGAAACAGGGTGCAATAACCCTACAATAATCACTAAACCTGTGAAAGTGAATAATAAATATGTTACCCATTTAATTATTAGATTGTTATTCCTTCGAATTAAAAGGACAATTACAGCAATTAACCATAATAAAAGACCTAATTGTGAATTAAAATAGAAAAACGGAATTAAAGCCATTAATGACTTTAAATAAAGATTCAATAAATTGGATCTATTTAAAACCCTTTTTAAATCTCCCAATCTCATTAAAACATAGTTTAAATAGAGGAATAAATTACAAATTAGCAATGTTATTAGAATTGTATTATTGATAGCAAAAAATGGCATTAAAATCATTAAATTCCAAAATGCATGAACATATAGAGATAATAAAGACCCATAAAATGATACAATCATAATCGAATTGATAGCTATATTAGGTCTTTCATGGATTATAATGACATTTCTGATCAAATTCATCGTTATAGGACTTAAAAATGAAAATACAAGAATTGATGTACTTAAAGCTATAAAGAAAGAGAGCACTGATAGGTAGATAAAGATCATAAAGCATGTAATAACTTTTACAACACTCCAAGATGATAATAACAAGATAGTCCTTGTCTTCTCAAACTCTATTTCCATGCTCTGAGTACCCAACATAAACAACAAGAACACTAATGAAAATAATCCTGATTGCATTATTACAGAATAAAAGGTAATTGAAGGAATTGGATAAATAATTAATCCAAGTAAAGGATAAACAAGTGTTGTAATTAAACCAGAAATTGCTATGATGATAGCAAAAAAGCTGAAATTTTTATAAAATTCATAGATCTTATATATCTTGTAAAAGTCTAACTTTAATTCTTGATTTTCGAAAACTCTTTGTTTTATATCATCAATAATGTTCAACGCATTCAAATTTAAGGTTAAAAAAGCGAGGGAGGAACAACAAAGAACGAGATAGAAGAATTGATTAATTTGAGAGGGATTCAAAATAAGAAAGATTTTGAAAGAAACTAATAGGGATATAGAAATCCAAATAGAGAGTTGAATAACTTTTAGAATTAATTTATTTACTTCTTTTAAAGTGATGTTATCAAAAACATATTCTAGATATTTAAGGAAAATATAGATGAGAATGATGGTTGAGATAATTACATAAAAAATGTCTATTTGAATTCCCAATCTAATAAACTCATATCCTATAAATGTTGGTAATGAGATAATCATTAAGGAAAGGAGGATTCCATTAATTACAAGTAATTTTTTGAACACAGCAATATACAGTTTTGATTTTAAGGCATAGTTTATTGCAATTAGGAATATTACACTAAATACTATAATCGGTATGATCCATTGAAAGGTGGTTCCCTTGGTTAAATATTCATATGATGCATATGAAAAAATCCCTGATGTAAATATCAGTGACATTAAATTTATCAATTTACTGAATGAAATTGAAAAAATTATGCCTTGGTTGGATAGAAGCATTACAAGAGTTCCAATGATGATAAATGAGAGGTAACAAGAAATCCAGAAATCTAACACGGTGAAAAGAACAAACATCGTTACAAGAAAAGCATAAATTTCAATGAAAAGAACTGAATATAAAATAATTGCTGTTCTTTTGGAAACATGAATAGGTTTCAGATATTTCATCTTAAAACCATACTTAATCAAATAGTACAGAGCAACAGTGATGTATATGACATCACCAATTAAAGCTAACATGTAAAAATCAAATAAATAATAGAAGAATACCGAAGATGTAAATAGAAATACCAAGAGTACCAAGAAATACAATGAAAAATAGATGTATTTATAGAATTTTTCTTGATTGATTGCATTTTTCTTCGCAACGTAATAAAAGGGAATATATGAGGTAATTGAAATCAAAATTAAAGAAAAATATAAATTAATAAAGTCCAATTCGAATGTAGGGGGAATAGTAGGGCCGAATAAATTAGACATGTTACCAATTGTATAAAACCATAATACCCCCTCAGCATAAAAAAGTGCTATACTTGTTATTTTTGTATTAATGCTATCAACAGATTTTACTAATAAATTGGCTAAATTTGTTAATCCACTCATTAAAAACATGGAAACCAGTATCGAAAATGATGGTTGATAAAAAGGAGGAGGTAAGTATCTAAGTGATAGTACATTAAATATGATAAAAAGTACTATTCCTAATGGATAATATATATTTTTTAAGAATCGTTGATAAAATTCATCAGTTAAATATCCAAATTTCACACCAACTTTAAAAATCCCAATATAACAACTTATTAAGGACATTACGCAAAATGATATTCCTAAAATTAATAATTGATAATCTAGGTTAGAAATTAAAAGATAATGGGTAATGAAGGAAAATAATGTAATAACAATTACATTCAGAGCAATAAAGATATACCCATCAAAAATTTTTCGTTTAAGTATTTTTATATAAGTTAAATAACCTATAGGTATAATTGTTATAATTGCTGTAGCAATTATAAGGCCATACAAAAATAAAGCTCCTTGATAGTTAAAAATAAAGTATAACCATTCTAAAACAAACCATCCATAACATATTGTTATGGCTGTTATCACGGATTTTACTTTTTTAATAAACGGACTTTTGGAAGAACCTCCTAGGTTAATAATTAAGCATGTTATACATGTTGAAAAAAAGTAAGCTATAATCCTTTCTAACCCAAGATTTAAAATGAAATATTGGGAAGACATAAAGAATGTTTCAGTGATTATTAAAAAACCATTAATACTGAATAGAACTGTGTATGATTTCTCCGTTATTTTTTCGATCCTTTTCCCTACTGTCAAAACTAAATGGATTAAGATAGATAGTAATACAAAATCTAATAATATGGCTGGCAAATCACCAAGTGAGTGAACGATTAATGAAGCAAAAATACTGAAGATCAAAACCCAGATTGAATTGTAAATATTATTTATGCAGCTTTCTCGAGTGAACAAATGGATCAAGTAATTAAATAATGAGAAAATTATGTAACCTACAGGAATCATTAATGATGAAAGCGCTAAATTTTGGTAAAAGAGCTCATAACTCTGCAGCTGGAAAGACCGAATATTGACTAAACAATAAATAATTGAAATTATTGATAAAAAATTAACCACAAACTATGCCCTTAGTATCTTCCAAGACTTCTTATAAAAGTGCCTTAGGTAAAGGAGATATAATGAAAATAAAATACCAATCAAACCGGGTAATAATATGTTGGAAACAAAGAGAATTAATAGATTATCGGTAAACGAAATAAATTCTAGAGTTAAGTTAGGGTATAAACTGTAGATTATAAAGTAGAAACCTACTACAGCCAAAATATTTTGAGCAATCAAAATATTCCTTTCCTTATAATAATTCATAGAAACGAATATTTGTAATAAAAAATATGAAGATATAAAAAAGATAATGAATTGGATGTTATAAGCTCCTTGAAGAACAGAAAATAATTGAGGAATGAGTATAAATGAGACTGTTGCTAACATTACAAAACTATTTAATAAATGAACATGTCTACTTAGATTTCTAGTAATAAACCCTTTCTTTTCTTCAGCACGTGTAATAATATAAATAATTGGTAAGAATAATAGATTAATGAGAGGTAATCGATGGACAAAAGAGAATGATAATATTAAACAAATTAATAAGAGTGATAAAATGAAGTTTTGTTTGAAGGATTTATTTTCTTGGATTTCTTCAGTTCCTAACCGTTGAAGTTGATTTTGATAATAAGTTGTAACGTAAAGAGTCAATTTAAAATTGATTATCAGGAAAATCAATGATAAAAATGTAGCATTGATGATATCATAAGGATTAAATGAAGAGATTCCTGATATCGCATATACCCCCATTACATCAAAAGGCAACTGGACAAGAAGGATAAAATCTAATGTAAGTATAGTTTTTACGAAATTACGTTTATACAATACTAGGTCTTGGAGTACACTTTCGTTTTTGAGGATTGAATCCTCCATTTTCTTTGAATATGATTTGGTTGAATTCAGTGCTACTGAATAAAAGATAATATTTGTTATTAGAGCAAAAAACCAAGTATACCAATTGTTATTAAATGAACCCGATAAGAAAACAACATGTATGATGTAATTTATTATAAGAATTATATTATGAGGTTGCTTCAAAATTTGTTCAGATTTATTGAAATGCTTAAACTCCTTCTCAGCCATGTTGAAATAATCAATCGGTTGATATGAATAATAGAAATACACAATATTGTATAATACTGCAAACCCAACTAATGGAAGTAGTTCAAATTCGTTTGTACGATAATCCTCAGTAAAAAATAAAAATAGAGGTGTAACTACCAACGAAATTATGGTTATAATAAACGTGATATGAATTCGAGATCGCGGATTATTTATTTTATTGAGAAAAATAGAATTTTTTCTGTATTTATCAAATGGTCTGTAAAAGAGCAAAACAGCGAATAAAAAAGTAACAATAGATAAACCAACCGAAATTATGATATCCTTTATGAGGAAATTGAAAATAAAGTATGATATAATCGCAACTAATGCAGGAAATACAATTATATATAACGAAAACCATAGAATTTTCCATAAAGATTCCGTTGCTTTTATTATCCTCTCTTGTGAATTTTCAGTTCTATTAGATTTCATTAGGAAAACCTCTTTTTTCTAATCTTGATTTATATAATTATACTGATACATAAATATTATGCAATATGTCATAATGAAAAATGTATCTTATTGATATAAAAGGATATTGTCAAAGATTTCTGGCAAAACCTAAAAGATACACCTAATTCTTATGCTTTTAGTGGTAAGGAAAATCGATTAATGGGAAAAAACTCCCATAAAATTTATAAGGTAGTTCCTCCTTAATCTTTTTAACATAATGTTTAATTCACATCATAATACTACATGGACTCATGCTGGCTATAAGAGAGCCATTATTCCCATAGTATTATGAAGAGAGAACGAATCCTTTTCTTTTACTCCTTTTTATTACCTTGTAGGGTTTGTTCTCTTGACATTATTACTTCCCACATGATATAAAATAGGATTAAAGATAGGGATTAATTTTCTGCGTGAATATCAAAATCAAAAATGGAGGTGAGAAAGACGCAAAAAGAATATGCAGAAAAATTTGATCCAAATGTTATTCTAGATTATTATAAAGACTGGAGTTCGGAAAATAGCCCAGTAATGATGGTTTTGGATAACTATTATGAATATCCTGGAGCTATAGAGTCAGAAGATCTGACAAAAATGGCATATATAAGGAAAAAATATCAGAAAACGTCAAAATAATACATTCCTTTTTAATTTCTTATTTTCTAATTTAAAAAATTATTAATTCTTTCTAGTGCTTCTTTTATCCTATCAATGGGCTGTGTTAGTGCAAATCGTACATATCCTTCTCCATGTTTGCCAAAACCAACACCAGGAGTTAAAATAACACCTACGTTAATGAGTTTCTTTACGAATTCCATGCTATTTAATTCATTTTTCGGAAGATGTGTCCATACATAAAAAGTTGCTTTTGGTGTTTCAGTCTTCCATCCAATTTGATTTAATCCATTCACTAAAACATCTCGTCGATCTTGGTAAATTTTTACGTTTCTTTTAACAATATCTGGTTTTTTATTAGATTTATAATCATTTAATCCTCTAATAATTGCTTTTTGAATAAAAATTGGACATCCTGAATCTATTTGAGATTTAACCTTTCGTATTCCATTAATTATTTTTTCATTTCCAACGGCCCAAGCACAACGAAACCCAGTACAATTGAACATTTTAGAAGCACTATTAATTTCTACATGATCTTTATTGATTTGTAACAATGAGGGAGCAATATACTCATCAAAAGTAAATTCTGAGTAAGGGTTGTCATAAACAATAAAAAATTCATAATCTTCTGCATAATCCACTGCTTTTTTCAGAAATGATTGTGGTGCAATAGCACCTGTTGGATTATTAGGGTAATTCAAGTACATCATCTTAGCTTTCCTTAGAATTTTAGTATCGATAATTTCAAAGTCGGGTAAAAAATCGTTTTCTTCATTCAATGGCATCAAATAGGGACTCCCATCGCATAATTTTGTCGCTCCATTTTCATATACGGGATATCCTGGAGTTGGGACTAAAACAATATCTTTGGGATTGATAAATGCTCGAGCTATATTTGCAATACCTTCTTTACCTCCTATTAATCCAGTGATCTCGGTCTCGGAATTGAAATCTAGATTAAATCTTACTTCATACCATTTCTGAACCGCATCTCTAAAATCTGCTTCCCCCATACTAGATGGATAATTCTGATTTGGTTGAATCTTTACCTGTTTTATTAACTCTTCCAAAATCACCGTGGGAGTCTCTAAATCAGGATCTCCAATCCCCAATGAAATTAGATCAACTCCTTGTTTCTTTTTAATTATTTTTAATTGTTCAATTTCAGCAAAAATATATTTAGGTAAAGTATGAATTCTATCAGCATATTCAATTTTCATGGTGTTCACAAAATTTTGAAATTGTTAGTATCTTAATTCCTTTGTATTGAAACGAATAACTTGTGTGGAAACTATTATCAAAGAATTATAATTTTAATTATGAATAAATAATTATAAAAATTTAGAATAAATATATATTTCATATCTGCGAAATAATTGATGTAATATGGGTCGTAATACACAAACTAGATTTATCAAACACCCCCCAAATAACTTTTACTTTCATCCTTTTAAGGATGATTCATCAATGATTAAATTAACTCTAGCAGAATTTGAAGCAATGAGATTAAAACATTATATTAATCTGTCTCAACAATCATCCGCTTCAAAAATGGGCGTTTCACAACCAACCTTTTCTCGGATTCTAGAAAATGCACATAAAAAAATGACTCACGCTTTAATAGAGGGAAAACAAATAACGATTCACGGTGGTAATGTGGATTACAAAAAAAGTTTCATAGGTTTTGGTTGTTTGAAATGTAATAATGAATGGGAAGATGAAACTGCTTTTAGAAATAAAAAAGGAAATTGTGTTAAATGCAATTCTGATAAAATTTATTATTTGGTCAGAGAACCTCTCTGAAATTTTTACGTTTAAATTTTTGATAACCTAATTATACATTAGGATTATTTATTTAATTATTATATGATATTAAGATACGTTAAATTAAAGATGGTATGGAAATTATGACAGAAACTCAAGAAAAAATATGGTATAAAGTGGCAAGAACAATAGTCAAGGCGGGTCAGATGCCAATGCCAATTAGCGACGCTTTAATCGAATTAATACAGAATATCATCACATTAGAACAAGCTCAATTCATTTCATCAATGTTTAAAAAGCCCTCTCTAAACATTGATCAGATCAAGTCAAAAACAACCCTAGATAACAATCAATTAACTCAAATGTTGAATGAACTTATGGATAATGGAGTTATTGTTGGTCTTCCAAGCAGAAGAACGGGTATTATGGTTTATAGACTCCTTGGACCATTTCCAGGAATGTTTGAATATACTAATCTTAAAGGTGAAACTGATGAGAAACATAAAAAAATAGCTCGACTCTTTGAGAAAATCTTTGTTGAAATGAGAGCCGGAACGCAAAATAATTATGATAATTTCGTAAAACAATTTGAAAAATTCCCTCCTGTCGTAAGAATAATCCCCGTTGAAGAGGAAATTGAAGATGTCCCAATTGAAATGGTCATGCCACACGAAGAAGTATCAAAAATAGTTGACAAATATGATGACATCGCTCTTGCTCATTGTTATTGTCGCCATTCTCGAGATTTGTTGGATGAGCCATGTAAAGTTACGGATGAAAGAGAAAATTGCTTTCTCTTAGGAAAAAGTGCGCAGTTTGCAATAGAGCACAAATTTGGAAATCCTGTATCAAAAGAAGAAGCTAAAATTATAATCAAAAAGGCATCTGATGAGGGTTTGGTTCACAAAGCATTTCATGTTCATCTAAATACTGAACTGGACGAAGAAGCCATCTGCAATTGCTGTTCATGCTGTTGTGGAATATTCCAATTATATTCCCGCGGGGTTATGCCATACCATTGTTATACCAATTACTTGGCGAAGGTTACCGAAGAAACTTGTATAGGATGCGGTACATGTATTGAAATTTGTCCAATGCATACTATTGATTTAGTTGATGATATAGCAAAAGTAAATGAATCAAAATGCATAGGATGTGGTCTATGCGCACATCACTGCCCTGAAGAAGCAATTGAATTAAAGAGAATAGAAAATCGTGAAGTGTTTGTTCCACCTCCTAAGATAACAGTTGAATAATTATAAGAGAGGTAATTTGATCATGCCCGAAAACATGTGGTATACATTAGCAAGAAAGATCCTTAAAGCTGGAGGTCCTCCTGTGCCAGTAAATGAACATCTTATAGAATTATTGAAAACATTAATCAATGAGGACCAAGTTAAATTTCTTTTACATTTTAGAAAGCCACTTAATTTTGAACAAATTCAAGAAAAGACTGGTATAGATGAAATAATATTAAACGAAATATTAGAAACTCTAATGAATGTCGGTTTATTGACGGGAATACCTAGTCGAAGCACAGGAATAATTGTTTATAGACTTGTTGCGTTCTTACCCGGTCTGTTAGAATTTACACTAATGAAAGGAGAAACAGGACCTAAACAAAAAAAAATTGCTAGAATATGGGAGCAGATTTTCGAAGACGCAACTGAAATGACTCAGAATAATTATGATATTGTAGTAAATGCTTTTAAAAATGCTCCCGCTATAGATCGAGTAATTCCAATTGGAGAGAAATTAGAGATCTCTGAAGATAGGGTCATACCAAATGGAGAAATTGAAAAAGTCCTTGATAAATTTGAAGTATTTAGTGTTTCACATTGTTATTGTCGCCATAGAAAAAATCTCTTAGAAGATCCTTGCAAAGTTAATGCTCCAATAGAAAATTGCTTGAGTTTTGGCAGAACCGCTAGATTTGCCATAGATCACGGATTTGCAAAAGAAATAACAAGAAATGAAAGTCTAAAAATCTTAAAAGAAGCAGAAGATCTGGGACTTGTCCATAAAGCATTTCACGTTAATGGTGATCCAAACTTAGAAGAACTAGCTATTTGTAACTGCTGTCAATGCTGTTGTGGTAGTTTTGGGAACTTCTATCGTGGGGCAGCACCAACATCCACATTGAGTTCACATATAGCTTTAATAGATGAACAATCATGTATTGCCTGCGGAACTTGTCAAGAGGTTTGTCCGATGAGTGCACCAACATTAGAGGGTGATTATTACATTATAGACATTGAAAAATGTTTAGGTTGTGGTGTATGTATCCAAAAATGTCCCGAACAAGCGATAAAACTGCAAAAAACGGAACTCCGGAGAGTTTTTATACCCCCCAAGAAAATCTCAATTCATTTACAATAAATCGAAAAATTTCTTTTCCCTTACTTGTAATCAAGGAAGATTTTTAGCGAAAAAATCAAATATATTGAGCAATCTATTCGTGTTAAGTTCCATTGCTAACCTCACGCATTCTACACTAGCTATTAGGGTTTTATCCGATTCTCTAAAAATCTCGTGTTGAAAGGTAATAGAGGATGTTCCTATTTTTTTTATCTGAGTTTCGACTACAACATAATCACCAAACTTAGCCGAACCTTGGTAGGTTATCTCCACCTTTTTAACTCCAAAGGCTGTGCCTTCGTGGACGGTTTCCTCTATCCTTTTTGGAGATAAAAGGCTATTCATGAAACTAACAAATCCATCGTCAAAATAAACCATGTAATTTTTAAAATGGACGATTCCCATCATGTCTGTATCATTGAATCTTACTTTAATTTTACAATGATCTTCATGGTTTAAGAGTCTGGTTTTCATTTCACTATTCATTATGATCTTCTCTTTTTTTATAATCTTATAATGAAATGCTTTTAATTATTTAACATGATTATATTTTTTAGATCTATGTATTTTTAGTTTGAAGTGTTAAAATCATGAAAAATGAAAAAATATTACAAATCCTTAAAAAATTAGCCGAAAAGAGGGCGCCTTCAGGTATAGAAAGAGCTCGTGGAGAAGTCTTTAAACACGAAATGGATATGATTATTGGAAATAGGGACACCCCAATAAAGGAGGATGCCTTAGGCAACTTCTACGTGAAATTTCAAGGTCAAAATGCGAAAAAATCAATAGCAATTTATGCACATATGGATGAAATTGGAGGGACAATTCGTAAAATTCATAAAAACGGGCGTTTAGAATTCTCTATGAGAGGGGGATATGAAACACGTTGGCTAATTTCTAGAAAAATACAAATTCTAAACAAGGAAGGAAAATGGATAAATGGCGTCATTGAAGGTCGATCAACTCATTCGACTCCTCAAGCTTTAAAAACTGCAGAAAAATTAGAAATGCATGAACAAAAGATATACGTAGGTGCTAAGAATAAAGAAGAAGTGATTGACCTTTATAAAATTCATGTAGGAGCACCATTTGTGTTTTTTGGAACCTTTGGACTCTTAAATCCTTCATTTAATGATGATGTAATCGCGGGATATTCATTAGACAATTTAGTTGCTGTTACATCATTAATCGTATTGACTGAAAAGATTGTAAATAACATGTTAGATGAATCCGGTGTTTTGAATAAAAATTATAATCTGTATATCGTCGCTACATCAAGAGAAGAAATAGGAACTGAAGGTGCCTTATTCTTTTCACGCAATAATGCTATTGATCACGTGATTGCTATAGATATTGGATTAGTAGCTGATTTCTCTGGTAGCGTGAATTCTGGTATCACATTAACTGGTGGACCGGTTATTATTTGGCAGGAACAACATGGGGCTGGAGTTTTTGATTATGATTCCTGTAGAGAATTTGTACGCGTAGCTGATGAGAATGAAATATCATACCAAGATGGGGTTTGTGAATATTATGGATCTGATGCTGGTAAAGCACAGAAATGGCTAGGAATTCCCTCGGTATTAATTGGAATCCCTGTAA
>Ga0307379_10012321_pt1 | contig 11151 bp, 6 predicted proteins | sample UN2MG_FD_202237 | JGI IMG/M metagenome (GOLD analysis project Ga0307379, IMG submission 202237) | Soil microbial communities from Risofladan, Vaasa, Finland - UN-2 | ecosystem: Environmental > Terrestrial > Soil > Coastal area > Acid sulfate soil | place: Finland: Risofladan, Vaasa | collected... | reverse complement strand
GCGAACAGCCGAACCCTTGGGACCTTCTCCAGCCCCAGGATGTGTTGGGCCGACATCGAGGTGCCAAACCTCCCCGCCGCTATGGACGCTCGGGGGAGATCAGCCTGTTATCCCCGGGGTACCTTTTGTCTGTTGAGCGATGGCCTTTCCATACGGGACCACCGGATCACTAGGACCTGCTTTCGCATCTGCTTGTCCCATCGGACTCGCAGTCAAGCGCCCTTCTGCCCTTATACTCGTCGCACGATTGCCAACCGTGCTGAGGGCACCTTTGTACTCCTCCGTTACTCTTTGGGAGGAGACCGCCCCAGTCAAACTGCCCGCTTAGCACTGTCCCTCGGCCGGATAACGGCACGGGGTTAGAGCCCTAAACATACAAGGGTGGTATTTCAAGGGCGGCTCCATCCCGACTAGCGTCGGGACTTCACGGCCTCCCACCTATCCTACACAGGTATGCCCAAGACCCAATACCAAGTTGCAGTAAAGGTCCACGGGGTCTTTCCGTCTTGCCGCGGGTAGGTCGTATTCTCACGACCACTGCGATTTCACCGAGTCCCTCGTTGAGACAGCGCCCTAGTCGTTACGCTATTCATGCACGTCGGAACTTACCCGACAAGGAACTTCGCTACCTTAGGACTCTCATAGTTAGAGCCGCCGTTAACCGGGGCTTCAGTCGCCAGCGTTTCCCAACACGAGGTCGGGATAACCGGCTTCCTTAACCTTCCGGCACCGAGCAAGCGTCAGTCTCTATACGTCCTCTTTCGAGTTTGCAGAGACCTGTGTTTTTGGTAAACAGTCGCCAGGGCCGATTCTCTGCGGCCTCTTGCCAGCGGAATGCCAGCAAGGAGGCACCCCTTATTGCGAACGTACGGGGTGATTTTGCCGAGTTCCTTAACGAGGGTTCTCTCGATCGCCTGAGGCTTCTCGCCACGCCTACCTGTGTCGGTTTTAGTACGGACACCCCTGTCGGTCCTTACGAAGTTTTTCTCGGCCAGCCTCGCGGAGACTCCGCTCTAAAACGAGCGTCGCCCTTTGGCTTGGGAGGTTTAGTGCGGCGGATTTGCCTGCCGCTTGTCCCTTGCCTGCGGGATTGCCATTTCCGATCGGCATCTCTCCAAAAAGGCCGGCGTCCCTCCGCAAGTTCAAGCCCTTCAGAGGTGGTGCAGGAATATTAGCCTGCTGTCCATCGCCTACGCCTCTCGGCCTCAGCTAAGGATCCGACTAACCCTGGGCGGATTGACCTTCCCCAGGAAACCTTAGGCATTCGGCGGACAGGATTTTCACCTGTCTAATCGTTACTCACACCGGCATTCTCACCTGGTAACGCTCCAGCACTCCTCACGGTATGCCTTCATCGCGGTTACCAGCGCTCCCCTACCATCCCGATCCCGACGAGTCGGGACCGGGATCCGCGGCTTCGGTGCCATGCTTAGTCCCGTTCCTTCTCGGCGCCCAAACGCTCGACCAGTAAGCTGTTACGCACTTTTTAAATGATGGCTGCTTCTAAGCCAACATCCTGGTTGTCTCGGCGTTCGGACTTCCTTACGCACTTAGCATGGCTTTGGGACCTTAGCCGACGGTCTGGGCTGTTTCCCTTTCGACACGGGACATTATCACCCCGCGTCTGACTCCCGGAATAGTCGTCGCGGTATTCGGAGTTTGGTTGAAATGAATGGCCTTTCGACCCTCATTTTCATTCAGTCGCTCTACCCCCGCGACGTAGTGGTCCGAGGCTAGCCCTAAAGCTATTTCGGGGAGAACCAGATATCTCCCAGTTTGATTAGACTTTCACTCCTCCCCACAGGTCATCCCCTAACTTTTCAACGTTAGTGGGTTCGGTCCTCCAGCCCGTTTTACCGGACCTTCAACCTGCCCATGGGTAGATCACTGGGGTTTCGGGTCTATCCCGTGCGACTTATTCGCGCTTTTAACACTCGCTTTCGCTTCGGCTCCGCCCCGGAAGGGCTTAACCTTGCCGCACAGGGTAACTCGCCGGTCCATTATGCAAAAGGTACGCCGTCACCCATTTCCCGAAGCAAGTTCGGGACATAGGGCTCCGACCGCTTGTAGGCACATGGTTTCAGGTACTTTTCACTCCCCTCGACGGGGTTCTTTTCACCTTTCGGTCACCCTACTGGTTCCCTATCGGTCGCTGGAAGTACTTAGCCTTGGGAGATGGTCCTCCCTGTTTCACACGGAGTTCCACGAGCACCGTGCTACTCTGGGTCACCGGACGGAGGGCCTGCCGCCTGTCGCCTACGGGGCTGTCACCCGCTATGGCGGACCTTTCCAGGTCCTTCGGCTAGGCCGGCCTTTCTGGTCTCCAAAGTCCGGGCCCTCAACCCCTCCCGACAAGTCGGGAGGTTTGGGCTGGTCCCCTTTCGCTCGCCGCTACTTAGGGAGTCGCGATTGCTTTCCTTTCCTCCGGCTACTAAGATGTTTCAGTTCACCGGGTTGGCCCCGACGGCCTATGCATTCAGCCGCCGGTGAGCCGGGTCGGTTGCCCGTCCGGCTCGGGTTTCCCCATTCGGGTATCCCGGGATCAACGCTTGGTTGGCAGCTACCCCGAGCTTATCGCAGCCTCCTACGCCCTTCATCGCCTTCCAGCACCTAGGCATCCACCATGCGCCCTTAGTAACTTGACCACAATAATTCTTGTCTCTCGGTTCCCCCCCCGGCCTCTCGGCCGTGCGGGGGCACGGAGAAAGAATCGTCCGCCTTAGGCGGACGGTGGCCACGCCTCAGCGCATCAGACTCCAATGGAGTCGTGATACCTACTCGCCACTTTGCCGCTATTTATTTGTCAAAGAACCTGACCTGCCAATCGCAGGCGCAAGGCCTCTTGGGCAAGAGGCGTCGCGTGCGCGATTGGGCGTCAGCGCCCGCCTTCGCCGAGGCTGCGGCGGATGGTGGAGCCGATGGGACTCGAACCCACGGCCTCCTGGTTGCAAACCAGGCGCTCTCCCGGCTGAGCTACGGCCCCTCTTCAACGCCGAAGTCGGAAAGCGGAACTCGGAACGTTCCGCGTTCTCACTTCCGCGTTCGACATGGTGGGCCCAGGTGGATTCGAACCACCGACCTCGCCCTTATCAGGGGCGCGCTCTAGCCAGCTGAGCTATGAGCCCCTCTTCAACGCGAAACTCGGAAGCCGGAACGAACGACAAACAACGCGACTTCCAGTGCCGTTTTGGCCTTTTCGTTCCGCGTTTCCACTTCCACGTTCCGCGTTGGTAACAGCCTGAGCCCATGCAAAGCGGGAGTGTGCTGACGTTTTCCCGATCCCTTGGGACCGGGAATCTAGGTCTCCCTAGAAAGGAGGTGATCCAGCCGCAGGTTCCCCTACGGCTACCTTGTTACGACTTAGTCCCAGTCACCGGGCTTACCGTCGGCGTTTCCCTCCCCGACGAGTCGGGGTTGGGTCAACGACTTCGGGTACTCCCGGCTTCCGTGGCTTGACGGGCGGTGTGTACAAGGCTCAGGAACACATTCACCGCGGCGTAGCTGATCCGCGATTACTAGCGATTCCAACTTCATGGAGGCGAGTTGCAGCCTCCAATCCGGACTGGGATGGGTTTTTAGGGATTAGCTTGGCCTCGCGGCTTTGCGGCCCGCTGTACCCACCATTGTAGCACGTGTGCAGCCCTGGGCATAAAGGCCATGAGGACTTGACGTCATCCCCACCTTCCTCCACGTTCACCGTGGCGGTCCCCTTAGAGTCCCCGGCATGACCCGCTGGTAACTAAGGGCAAGGGTTTCGCTCGTTAGGGGACTTAACCCGACACTTCACAGCACGAGCTGACGACAGCCATGCAGCACCTGTGCAGGCTTAGGACTGAACCTATCGTCGGCCTTTCGGCCTTCTACTACCTGCATGTCAAGCCCAGGATAAGGTTCTTCGCGTTGCCTCGAATTGAGCCACATGCTCCACCGCTTGTGTGAGCCCCCGTCAATTCCTTTGAGTTTTAGCCTTGCGACCGTACTCCCCAGGCGGCGCACTTAATGGTTTCCCTGCGGCGGGGATGACCGTCAGGATCTCCCCCACCTAGTGCGCATCGTTTAGGGCCAGGACTACCGGGGTATCTAATCCCGTTCGCTCCCCTGGCTTTCGGGCCTGAGCGTCAGGATGCCCCCAGCGAGTTGCCTTCGCCATCGGCGTTCCTCTCGATCTCTACGCATTTCACCGCTCCACCGAGAGTTCCACTCGCCCCTGAGCACCTCAAGTCCGGCAGTTTCGGGTGCCATTCCTCGGTTGAGCCGAGGGCTTTCACATCCGACTTGCCGGACCGCCTACGCCCGCTTTAAGCCCAGTAATTCCGAGCAACGCTTGCCCCCTTCGTCTTACCGCGGCTGCTGGCACGAAGTTAGCCGGGGCTTATTCCAGAGTTGACGTCAATGCCGGCCGCCTGTTCAGCGGCGGCACTTCATACCTCCGAAAAGCGGTTTACACCCCGAAGGGCTTCCTCCCGCACGCGGCGTCGCACCGTCACGCTTTCGCGCATTGCGGATGATTCGAGACTGCTGCACCCCGTAGGGCTCTGGGCAGTGTCTCAGTCCCAGTGAGGCCGAACACCCGCTAAGGCCGGCTACGCGTCATCGCCTTGGTGAGCCGTTACCTCACCAACTGGCTGATACGGAGCAGGCCGCTCCCAGACCGGCAGGCCCCGACAAGTCGGGGTCCCCACCTTTGACTTTCCGCTATTGAAGCGGAGGCATCATCTGGTATTAATCCGCCTTTCGACGGGCTGTCCCAGTGTCCGGGGTACGTCACCTGCTTTGTACTCTCCCTTTCGCCACTAGCCACCCAACCTTACGGCCGGATGAACCCGTGCGACTTGCATGTCTCAACCACGCCGCCAGCGTTCGCTCTGAGCCAGGATCAAACTCTTCCATTGGAAAGCTGGTCACAAGACACGACTCGCGATGAGTGTGTCTTGTGTTTTTCAACACACCACTTGGCCGTCCCGACCGCTTTCCGGCCGGGACCACCTGACCTCCATCCGGACAGACCGTCTCCCGACGACTCGGGAAAAGGGCCGCCCGTTGGACACACTCCCGCTTTACTTGGGCTCAGACTGTTTACTTGTCAAAGAGCAACGGCGACATCCTCCCCTGCATGGGAGGCAGGATTATAGCCGCCGCACAGGGTTTGTCAATACCAAAAAGTAGATTTTTTCACTTTTTTCGCGAACCCCGCCCGCCGCCCGGGCAGCAGGGGGTCCACGGGGTAGGCTTACCGCCTCTGCCCAATCATAACTATAGCACCCGTTGGGGCCGATGTCAAGCCCTTTTGCCATCCTGTACCACCCCAGGCCAGACCGACCACAAAAAGCCCCGATTTATGGTTATCGGACGGGTTTCCGCGGGTCCTTAGCCAAATTTCGGTTTCGGCCATTCTGCCGGCGCTTGCTAAGACGCCCCCGAAAACGGTAAGATATTTGCTGCGGCAGCCCAAAACGAGAAGCCAGTGAAACGCAGCGAAATCAACCGAATTATGCGGAAGGCAATCGCGTTTCTACAGGAGCGAAAGTTCCACCTTCCCCCGTTTGCCTTCTGGGCACCCGACGAGTGGAAAACCAAAGGCCACGAAGCAGACGAAATCCGAAACAACCATCTTGGTTGGGACATCACGGACTTCGGCAGCGGCCAATTCGAGGAGGTTGGATTGTTTCTCTTCACGCTCCGCAACGGCGACCCGGCCGACCCCAATGCCTCCAAGACCTACTGCGAGAAGGTCATGATTGTCCGCGAGGGGCAGACGACGCCGATGCACTTCCACTGGTCGAAGGCCGAGGACATTATCAATCGCGGCGGCGGCAATCTCATGATCGAACTCTGGAACGCAACCGAGGGCGAGGCGGGCCTGGCTCAGACGCCCGTCGTCGTTGCGATGGACGGCCTCGAGCGGCGGTTTGAGGCCGGCGAAGTTGTCCGCCTGACGCCCGGCGAGTCCGTCACGCTCGGGCCGCGACTTTACCACAAGTTCTGGGGCGAGCCCGGCCAGGGGACCGTCCTCGTGGGCGAGGTCTCGAAGGTCAACGACGACGCCACCGACAACCGCTTCGATGCTCCCGTCGGCCGGTTCCCCGAGGTCGAGGAAGACGAACCGCCGCTGCACCTCCTGTGTACCGAGTACCCGGCCGCGCCATAAGGCACGGCCTCGCACGCCAAGCGGCAGGAAAAGGGCCACCCATGGGGCGGCCTGTCCTTGTTCGTTCGTTGGCGGCGGCGCCACACCACAGGGCGCAGCATCCACCGTCTTCAAGCATCCGTCAGGTGCGGGTTCCACCTTGCGGGCACCCCCGCCCACACCGCTCTTGCGACCCCGGCTTACTTCCGCCGATGGCGACGAGCCAGCATTGCCGCCACGCCGAGACCCAGAAAGGCCAGCGTCGCCGGCTCGGGCGTGATGACGAACGCCATGTCCAGCGATTCCCCGGTGATCGGGTCCAGCAGTTCAATCCAACCTTCGGCTACGCTGTTCATGTTCAGACCAGTGTTTACCAGAAGACCCAGGTAAACGGCGTCGTCGTTCCAGTGGTCCAGGGAGGTCTTCCAGCCGAAGTCGTACGCGTCAACCGTTACCATGAGGTCGAGCCAGTAGATGGTGTCCTTCTTCTGGTCGAACGGATCGGGAATATCGACGATGTTGACCTGATAGTAGTTGACGTGGTCCGGCCGTATCCCCGCCGCGTCGCCGGGGTTGTACCACCCCTGGTCCCCGGTGCCGACAAGAGCGATGGAAAACTCGGCCGGCCCGAAGTCACGGGCCCAGAGCAAGTCCCCGGGTTCGCTCCATCCATGCGGACCTTCGGCCACGTTGCCGTGGATGCTCACGTGGAGGTTCATGATGTTGCCCACGAAGTCTCCTGCCCAGGAACCCCAGAAGTGGATGTCCCGAACCGCGCCCGTCGCGGAACACTGCCAGTCGTCGGCCACCGTGTACCCGGAGATGTTCACATCCCACCCGTTGGGGTCCGGGTACTGCGGAAAGTGCATCTTGTGGCCCATGGTCTCATCCCAATCCGCCCAGGCTACAGGCGCGAGGAGGGCGAGGGCCAGTGCGACCGCTGCCAATGTCGTCGTGTGCTTCATAACCGGTCCCTTTCCTAACATCCCCACTTCTTCCCCCCGGCAGGGAACGCAACGAAACCGCATATGTTGAAAGCCCGAGTCCCTCTCCACCCGGATTGTTGCCTGCCTCGCCGTCCGCCCAAAGCGACGACCGCAGCAAACGGCGCTACAGCACGCACATCAACGCAAACCGATACACTCCGCCGAAGACCCCTGAACCCCACAGGGGTCTTTCCACGTCCTGCCCCCTATTTTCTGCGGCGCCGAAGCGCCAGGCCGAGCGAGCCGAGGCCCAGAAAGGCCAGCGTCGCCGGCTCCGGGACTGTAATCCAGCCGCTGTTGGCATCCACACCAATGCTGAGCACGTGGGCCGCCGTCGGATACGGTCCGTGGCCGCCGGCCGGCGCGCTCAAGAAGTCAAAAGAACTGGCGGTCAGCGTGCCGCCGCTCGAGAGCGTCACGGTGCACTGGATGGACTCACCGGCACCAAAGTTTTGCGAAGCGCCGCCGCCTGGGTCGAATGCAAACTTGATGTCATACAGGCCGTCGCCGTCGGCACCATACGCGTCCGTGCCCATCGAGATGGTCGGGTCACTAAAGACCCCCGTCTTGACCGGATTAGTGAACACCAGATTCACCGCGTTGAAGGCCGGGTCCAGATTCAGATACCATCCTTTGACCTTCTCACTGCCCGTCAGGTTCGTGGCCGCCAGCGTGAGCGTCACGATGCCGTCCGTGTCGTCCAAGCCGTCGTCCAGCGTCACCGTGAGCCACGGCGGCGGGACAGCCATCTCCGGCGGCGTCGCCCCGCTGAACTCTTCGACCAGGCCGAAGGTAATCACCCCTCCGCGGGCGGCGCCCGCCAGAACCAGACCCATCGCCATCACCACTGCCATTGTCGTTGCGCGTTTCATCTCAGCCCCCTTCCTGACCCTTTTGGGTCTCTTGCATCACGCCGGAACGAGTACCCCTCGTGCTGGTCGCGACTGGTTTCCTGTGCCGTTCCACCGCCTTCGGGCGGCGGGGGGAGGCGCGGGCTCACACGCCCGCGCGCCCCTCCAACGCCCCGTCCTGCGCATCCCCGGCCCACCGCCGAAACACGTCGCACTTCACTCTCCTTCCCGTCCCCCTTTGCCCGCTCGTTGCGTCCGCACGCAGGGAGCGGTGGAAGCCCCCGCCCGGCGATCCCAACCCCCGCAGCGCGCGCCGGGCGGGGCCCCGCTTCCTACTCTCACTTCCTCCGCCGACGCGCCACGAGGCCGGCCAGTCCCAGACCGACCAGGGCCAGCGTGGCAGGCTCCGGCGTCACCTGCATTACTCCCCACCAGTTCCAGATGCTGCGGCCTGCGCCGCCCAGCGGCGGAGCGACAATGCTTCCGCCGACCGGCACAAGGCCGTTCTCGATCCCGACGATTGAGACGCAGTTCGTCGGGTCAAAGCCGTTGTCGGCAAACACGGCCGTATCCCAGGGCGGGGGGGGGCCCGGCGGCCAAGGCGGCGGGCCCAGGAGGGCGGCATGCAGTTCATCGGCTGCTCCACCGGCCCCCGCCGCGGCCACCTGGATGAGAACGTCGTTAACGGCATTCCGCAGGAGCGTTCCTGGGCCGGCAGCCGGGCCACACGCGAACGTCCAGGAGCGGGTCGCGCCCAGTTTATCCACCAGACCGATGCCCAACGTGTTGATGACAAACCCCGTTGCCGGACTCACGAGCGGCGGGTTCGCGTCCATCCACAACGTCTGGCCCTGAAGGTTCGGGTCCACGCCGTAGGTGTACTGCCAGCCGGCAATGTAGTTGGTCTCAACCTCCGGCGACAACTCAGTGCCCCACGCCATAATCAGACCCGCGTCCAAGTTGTACGTGGTGTTGCCGTCTTCACCGCCATCGTAGGTCCCGCCCCCATAAACGTACAGGGTCGGTTCGACATAGTATGTGTTCGGCTCAGCCTGGCCCATGTTGGTCCGGAAGTTCGTGTCGAGGGCATTCCAATCGACCGCGGTCATCGGCGTGACCTCAGCACCGACGACGGCGCTCCAGTCCCCGCTGATCGAGATGTTCGGGTCAGCGTAGGCCCCTGTGGCCAGCATCGCCAGCGCCACTGCCCAACATACTGTTGCAATCAAATGTGTCTTCATCGTCAACCTCCCATTTCGGTAAGGCTTCTAAGCCCCTTCTCCCTCATAGGGAACGCAACGAAACCATATATATTGAAAGCCCGAGTCCCTCTCCGCCCGGACGGTAGTCTTCCCCCACTTTGTTCTTCCGCGCGCGATGCCTCGGGCGGCAGCCCCTGCGCACCAGTCTCCTGCCGCCCTTTAGCGCTGTTCCCGCCGCGAAACAGACGCAGTCCGTTGCTACACCTCCTCGGCCGGCAAACACCCCGGCCGCGTAAGGCGCCGCGAACCGCCGACCCTCGGCGCACGCATCGCGCAACGTTATGTCTTGGGGTACGTCGCTCTCGCTGCGCCCCTCGGACCGGTTCATCCCTGTCCCTCCGGTAACGTCTCGTATGTCAAAGGCCCTGTTCCTGCGGCAAGGCCTGTCGTCAATAACCGCCGCAGCGGTCCCCCTCTGGACGCCGCCGGACTACTTCCGGCGACGGCGCGCCACAAGGCTGACCACCACACCGAGCCCCATCAGCACGAACGTCGCGGGTTCGGGAATCTGGGAGAACGTCTGCGAGAAATGGCTCACGCTGGTAAAGCCCTGAGTCCCACCCGTCAGGCCTATATCCTTCGACACGTGGACTGCCAAAACCGGGTAGGGGAAAACCATGTGATGGGTGAGATTGAGCTCGCCCGCCCCTGCCTGGACAATCTTGCTCGCCAGAGTGTCCAAGTCATCCACCGTCCTCACGGTCTCTATGACGGTGACCCTGCCGGTGCCGGAAGCAGCACCGGTCATCCGCAGCGTGTTGTCATTGATCAGCATGCCACGGGTCACCACGTAGAAATCGAAGAGGGTATCCTGACTTTGCAGCGAACTGGCAGAGAAACTGGCCGACTGGAACTGGAGGCCGATTTCTTCACCAAACAAGTCCGGGGACACGAAAATCGTGGCGGGGTCGACAGGGCTCGCACCTCCGGTCGCCACGGACGAGTAGCCCCCGAAGTCGTAGAACTCCTTGTCTTCCACGATGATGCTCGTCATCGTTCCGCCGGGGAGCAGGTCCGCCAGGGTCACCGGCACAGCCCCGGCCGGCCGAACCCCTACCGTCAGACACATCAACACCGCGGCCACAAGCGGCACCAGTACCGCAATACGTGGTCCGCTCGGTTTACTGCCTTTTTGAATTCCAGCCATGGCTCTACTCCTTTTTCTGCGGCGCCGAAGCGCCAGGCCAAGCGCGCCGAGCCCCATCAGGGCCAGCGTCGCGGGTTCGGGGATGGTGACGTTTTCGACGTACATGACCAAGTCGTTATAATCGTCCTCGCTCGTCCCGAGTGGCAAATCCTCCCAGCCAATAACAACGCCTGTTTGGGGCCAGGTGCCTCCGGCGGAACCGGTGTCATAAAATACGGCATGGGCTTCCCCGCCAGGATTCCTGTCATCTTCGGTGTAGTAGTACACGTGCGACCCACCATCAACATAGTGCAGATAGAAACCAAAGCGTAAAGCCGTAAACGTTGTCGAACCACTCACCACCCCGTTCCAATAAGGATGCGAGTCTTGGTGAGCACTGTCTGGTCCACTTATGAGCAGAAGCGTGGTACCGGGGTTATCGTAGTCATAGATACCGATTTCGTTAATTCCTGCGTTTGCACTCATTTCGTAGAAAAGGAACCAGGTGATGGCTTCCGAAGGATCCCTTCGCTCGAAGATCGCGAAATCTTCCTGGTCATTATTTTGATCAATCCCGGAATCGCCCCAGCCGGCATTGGGCTGGGTGGTTCCCGGGTCCGAGCTGGGATAGCCATGGGTCCCATCAAGAACCGTGTACAGGTCGCACGCATCCCCCCCGAAGTCATTATTATCTGTCGTCGAGGTCTCAATGGGTACCGGCCTAGAGTTAGTAGGTGCAGCCAAGGCTTCCCCCACCAACAGAAGGGCGACCACGACCGCCGAAACATGACCAAATAGA
>Ga0307379_10012316_pt1 | contig 11155 bp, 10 predicted proteins | sample UN2MG_FD_202237 | JGI IMG/M metagenome (GOLD analysis project Ga0307379, IMG submission 202237) | Soil microbial communities from Risofladan, Vaasa, Finland - UN-2 | ecosystem: Environmental > Terrestrial > Soil > Coastal area > Acid sulfate soil | place: Finland: Risofladan, Vaasa | collected... | reverse complement strand
GGACTCTCGGGGTGCCCTGTGTATTCGGAGACCTCCACCAGTTTTCCGTATCCCAGCTCTCTGATCCTGCGGGCCGTGCCGCCGGAGCTCACGATCTCGACTCCGTATACTCCTAGAGCCTTAACAAGCTCCTCTAGTCCGCTCTTGTCGTATACGCTGATCAGTGCCCTCTCTATCATCATTATCGAGAGTATGAGAAGTCCTGTTAGCCTAAGAAATTAACCTTTGAATATTGAGGTGTAGTCGCAATTTTTCACGGTTCTGCAACCTGTATCCCGGTTGTATATAAAAAAGGAAAAAAAGGGGGATTACTGTCTCTTGGGGCCCGGCATCATGATGTCGTGGGGGTTGATCTCTTGGGCTCCCCTCTCGGTAATTAGGACCAGCTTCGCCTTCTCCGCCATCTCCGGGATGGTCTTGGCGCCGACGTAGCCCATGGCCGCCTTGAGGCCCCCGACGAACTCGGAGAGGATCTCCGTGATCGCTCCCCTGTAGGGGACCCAGCCCTCCACTCCCTCGCTGATGCTCTTTGAGGGCTGGCTGTACCTGTCCTGGGCGAACCGCTTCTTGCGAGCCGCGGCGCTGCCCATCCCGTAGTACTCCTTGTAGTAGCGTCCCTCCAGCGCGACGAGCCTGCCGGGGCTCTCGCTTGTGCCCGCGAACACGTTCCCCATCATGGCACAGTTGGCTCCCACGGCCAGTGCGACAGCGATGTCACCTGGGTTCCTGATGCCTCCGTCCGAGATTATCGACACGTCAGCCCCATAGTCCTTAATGGCGTCTGCGACCTGGGCGGTCGCGTAGAGGGTCGGTGACCCGGCCCTCGTCACGACGCTGGTGCTACAGATGGAGCCACTGCCTATGCCTACCCTCAACCCCGCGACGCCGTCAAGCTTCGTGAGGCAGTCCTCTGCGGCCTCGTAGGTCCCGATGTTGCCGACGACGACCTCCGCTGTGACGTTATCCATGACCTTCTTCGTCGCCTCGAAGCAGTTCTTGTTGTGGAAGTGGGCGACGTCGGTAAATAGGACGTCGACGTAGTCGTCGAGGGCGATGGCCCTATCGAGGTCGAAGGGGCTGATGGCGGCGGCGCAGATGAGTCTTCCCATCTCGTCCCTGATCGCCTCGGGGTAGGTACCCTTGAGGGTGATGTCCTTCATTGTGATGAGCCCCTTCACCCTGTTGGCGTTATCGATTATGGGGAGCTTCTCTATCCTGTGCTCGTGGAGGATCGTTTTCGCCTCCTCGAGGGTGGTGTTCTCGCCCGACGTGATGACGTTCCGTGTCATGACGTCCCCGACCTTTAGGCCTCTGTCAGCGAGGCGGAAGTCCCGCCAGGTAACGATGCCTACGATGCTCTCATCCGAGTCGACGACGGGGAACCCGTGGATGTTGTGGGTCTCCATGAGGCCCAGCAGGTCGTCCACCGTGTTCTCCGGCCTGACCGTGACGACGTCCCGAATGATGAGGGCCTCCGCCCTCTTGACGGCTCGCGCCATCTCCACCTCCTCCTCTAACATGCAGTTCCTGTGAAGCACCCCCAGTCCCCCGTGGCGGGCGAGGGCGATCGCCATCGCGCTCTCGGTCACCGTGTCCATGGGTGAGGATATGAAGGGGACATTCAGCTTCACCTTCACAGTGGCCCGGCTCCTCACGTCGGCCTCAGAGGGCTCGATGGTGGTCCAACCGGGCAGAAGGAGAACGTCGTTAAAGGTCAGGGCGTGATCGGCGTTCTTAAACTTGTCCCGAAAACCCATCTCTTAAACATCTCAATTTTAAAGACAACTTGTTTTCAGCGGCCTTATTAACAGTTTCGTTTCAAAAACATGCTAAGTTGCTGCGTCTATGTGCGTGTTTAATTATTTTTAACATCAAGCGCCTTGGATCGCGGCAGTTTCTTTGATGAAGAGTGCAGGGATTATCGAGATGAAGCTCACCGCTGCAATGTACGTGAAGCCGTAACTAAAGCTGAGGACCTCGACGACATAGGCAAAGAGGAAGCTGGAGAAGGAGCCAAGGGTGAAACCCAGCGTGTAGTAGAACCCGAAAACGTGGTCGAGCTCCTCCTTCCTGCAGGAGTCCGCGAGGATGCTCTGCATGACGACGGTCTGCACCATGAATCCGATGAGGAAGAGCAGGGGCACCAGCATCCAGACCTCCTTCGTGAGCTGAAGGCTGTAGTAGAGCGTCCCCTGCAGGACCAAGATGATGATAACGAGGGGTTTCCTTGACATCCTGTCTGAAAGGTAACCCCAGAAGAAGGGGCCCATGACGCCGCCGAAGATCATGATGGAGTAGAGGCTGCTCGAGAGGCCCGCCGCCATCCCGAGGACGTTGATGAAGTAGAGGGGGATGAACGCCCTCACACCCATGCGGAACGCCATCACCGTGCGGAGGGCCGAGATCGTGAGAATGTTCCTGTTCCTAAGGGCCGTGATGAAGCCGCTCATCTTGAAGGACCGGGAGCGCGCTTCGGCCTCCCCTCCCCCTTTGACGAAGAAGATCAGGGCTAGGGAGGTGACGAGCACCGGCAGGCAGAGGAGGGCGAGTGTGCTCCTCCATCCCATGCTCACCAGGAGCCATGCCGCGATCAGTGGCGAGAGGGTCGAGGCCAGGGTGGGCACCGCCATGTTGAGGCCGAACACCCGCCCCCTCCAGGAGGCAGGTGTGTTGGCCGTGAGCATCGATGTGCCGAGGGGGTGCTGGGGGCTTCCCCCTATTCCGCCCACGACCCTCAGCGCCATGAACTGGTAGAAACCCCCGACCATGCTCGCCAGGATGTTCATCGCTGCGACGATGACGTTGCCGAGGGCGATGAGCACCCTCCCGGGGGCCCAGCGGCGGAAGTATCCGACGAACATCTGGGGGAATCCCCCAGCGAAGGACGCTGCCGACCTCAGGAGACCGAGCTGAACGTAGCTGAGGTCAAAGTCCTCCATGATCGAGGGATACAGGACGGGTAGCGCCCCGCTTATCAGGTGGTTGAGGGCGTGGAGCACTATCACCATCCCGAGGAGGAACGGGGAGTCGGATCCTAGCACCTGTTCCGGCGCGGCCTTCTCTACGTTTTCATCCATGTTGTGCACCTGAGGGGGACGGCCCTACTGGCCGCCTGAATGTTTTCACTCGTATGATGAAGTTCCTTTTTTTTCCTCCCATATGAAGGGTCGACGGCGGACTTGTCTTCCCTAGCTTTCGACTTTACATATGGGCCTGCGTTCTAAGTCGTTCCTGAGATGCCTTGCTACTTGAGGGTCAACTCAGGGGGGATGCATGATTCGCAGGGGACGCCCGTCTGGCAGAGGCCGCAGCCGTACCCATCGAAGCCGAAGTTCTCGGTAACATACCTCCTCGTCACGTCGAGGTGCCGGCTGCACTTCTCCTTGTCATGCCCGTCCTTGGAGAGGGCCTCGACGGGGCATCTGTCGATGCAGAGCCCACAGGTCCCCCTCATGTAGTAGAGGCAGTATGCGTGGTGGTCATCATATGGCCTCCTCGAAGGCTTCACGTCGATCTTCGCTATCACCGAACCAGCGCGCATCGCCTTCCCCACCGACGTGATGAGGCCGTCACAAAGACCAAAGGTACCCAGCCCGGCAGCGTAGGCGGCGTGCCTCTCAGACCAGGCGGAGGCGAACCCGTACTTCCGGGAGTTACCCCGTGTCCAGATGGGTGAGAGCTGGGGGGCGAGGGCAGGATACTCGTCCTCCCGTAAAGTCTCGACTACGTGGGATTGGAGCCTTGCGTTGAACTGTTCGCCGAAGATACGGGACCTCGCCCAGCGCTCCGTCGGCATTTCCCTGGCGAGCCTGTGCTCCACCTTGGTCGCCCGGGTCTGGGGCAGGATCCAGCTCACCACGGTGAGCTCACCGGCCTCCACTGGCTCTACGGGGAAGGTCTTAGTGAACCACTCGACGGGCGTCATGAAGAACTCGCCGATGTCCTGCTTGTAGAACCTGTAGAGGGGGTCTGCACCGCTGGAGAAGCCGACGATGGGCTCGTCCCACGCCCTCTCGTTTTCCTCGTTCCTCATCGTGTTCTCCGGGGACTCGTTCACGAACTCCTTTATCGTCCGTTCAAGCCAGGAGGCGGTATCTCTCTGCATCTTTTTGACTCCCTTTAACCCATGGAAGAGTATTATAAGAATGGATCCGGGTGTGCCCCACTTTTAAATAGGTTGGGGAAGACTCCTTGAGAAGGTCGAAGGGTGCCATGATCGGGAGCCTCGTGATGGATCTCCTTCTGATGGCCGTATGCTATGGATACGTGGTCCTCACGATTCTCATATCGGACCGCCTCAGTGACCATGCGGGGGTCTCGAGGAAGTCCTCCCGCAAGTTTCTCCACGCGATGATTGGGAACCTCCCCCTCGTCATACCGTTCTTCTCCTGGCGGTTTGCACCTTTCCTCGTGGCGGCTCCCTTCATCCTGGTTACCTACGTGGCCTCCCCCGTTAGCCCGTTCCAGGGGCTCAGGGGACGCCTCAGGGGCCTCTCCGAACTCACCGAGGAGGGCCATCACATCGGCCTCGTCTTCTACTCGATCTCGTACACGGTCCTCGCCCTCCTTTTCCCGGATAGGCCCTACGTGATAGCGGCAGGGATCCTGCCCATGGCCTATGGTGACAGCACGGCCGCCTTGATCGGGGTTCGCTACGGGAGGCTGCGATACAGAATAATCGGCTGGAAGAGCGTGGAGGGATCGGCGGCGATGTTCGCTGCCACCTTCATCGCCCTGATGCTGAGCCTCGCCTACTTCACGCTCCTCTACCCGCTGGACCTGAGAAGGCTTGTAATGCCGGTCCTCGCGGTCGCATCCGTCGCAGCTGTGGTCGAGTGTTTCACCCCGAAGGGGCTTGACAACGTGACGGTCCCCGCATTCAGCGCTCTCACATTCCTCCTGACCTTCGGAGGGGCATAGATAGTGTTCATCGTCTTAGACGGCCTCGACGCTTCCGGTAAGAGCACCCAGGCACTGAGGCTGCGGGACCACCTGCTTTGCCGTGGCCTCTCCGTCCACCTCAGGTTCCATCCCTCGGACGACAATCCGTTCGGAGTGAGGGCGAGGCGGTTCCTGCTGGCGAGAGGGAAGAGCGCCCACTTCGCCTCGGCTATCTTCTACATCGTCGACGTGATCAGGTCGATACTCCTTTGCCCCTGGTGGAGCGTCGATTGCATCCTATTCGTGAGGTATCTCATGGGCACCGCCTACCTACCCCAACCCCTCGACAGGTTCGCCTACCAGCTCTTCGCCTCGATCCTGCCCAGGCCAACGTGCAAGTTCTTCCTGGACGTGGAGCCCGAGGAGGCGAATAGACGGATCTCCGAGAACCGGAAGGATCGGGAGATGTTCGAGTCTCTGGAACAGCTGAGAAAGGTGAATGAGAAGGCCCTCTCCCTGGCGAGGGTCTACAGGTGGACCATCGTGGACGCCAACCGACCTGAGGACGAGGTTGCGAAGTATATCCTGACCCACGTGTCTCTTCCGGGCCTCAACTCTCCTTGAGGGTAAAGACGACTACTCCCGAGAGCAGGAGGAAGGCCAGGTGGACATAGAGGGGGGCCTTGAAGCCGTATGCCGAGTACAGCAACCCGCCCAGCCAGGGGGCCGGGATGCCTGAGAGCTTCGCGTAGGAGTCTATCTTCCCCATCACGAGGGAGAGCCTCTCCCGAGGGACCCTCTCCGAGAGTAGAGTCATCCACGCTGGAATCCAGATCGCGGGATCGAGGGCGCTCGTGATCTGGAAGAAGAGGAAGGCGCCGAAGCTCCTGAAGGTCAGGAAGCCGAGGACGGTGATCAGGGACATGCCCAGCGATGCCATGAGCATGGTCTTCTTCCCGAACCTGTCGGAGATCTTGCCCAGAGGGATGGAGGAGAGACCCCATGTGAGGTTGAAGGCCGTGGATAGCAGGCCGAGTTGGAAGTCTGTGTAGCCGTAGTTGTCCACGAGGGTCCCGTAGAAGAGGGAGTAGCCCGTGCCGTAGCCAAGCCCCAGGAGGAGCATGATGAGGTAGAGACGCCCGATCCCTGGTTCGGGCATCAGGAACCCCCTCAACCTCTGGAGCAGTCCCTCGGAGCCACCCTTCTCTACCCGTCCGGTGTCCAACGTCTCCTTGATGTACACCGTCAGCAGCGCGAGGCCGAAGACGTCCCCGAGGATGCTGACATAGAGGATGGGTGTGTACCCCATGGAGACTGCGATGTAGCCCCCAGCCGAGGCCATCACAGTGTTGGTGATCTGACTCACGGACATCAGTGTGCTGTAGGCAGTCGCCATGTTTCCCTTCCCCACCGACTCGGAGATGAGGGCACTCCTCGCCGGGTTCCCCACCATGAACTGGGAGGAGAACCCCATGAGGAAAGCGAAGGCGACGAGGAAGGCATACTCACCCGAGGCGATGAGGGCCCCCATGGCTAGGATCCGGCAACTGTGGGAGACGAGGATCACCGGCTTCCTGCCGTACCTGTCTGAGAGGGCACCCCAGGAGATGAGGCCCGCCGCCGTGCTCAGGTTCATTACGCTCTGGATGACGCCGAGTTCGATGACGCTCACCCCCCTGGCTAAGATGAGGGGCTGCCATACGACGAAGAACATGCCCAAGCCCAGCTGGGAGATGAGGGTCTGGACCGCCATGACCCTTATGTTTCCCTCTAGGGCGAGATATTTGCCGATCGAACCCATCGACGATTCAGGCTCCAGCGACAGTATTGAGCGTCATGAACGGACATAAAAACGTGGGGATCACGCCGGGTTCATCGATCGGTTGGGGGCATCAACCCCCGGTAGCGGTCCTCAGAAACTATCAGATGTAGACCTCTGATACGGGCCGCCCCCTGACTATGTGGACCCTTCGATTCATGTCCACGTAGCCGTCGAAGCAGTAGTTCGACTCCGGGGCGACCTGCCCCCTTGGATACTTGTAGGCTGTGAACCATCTCAGGAACAGCGTCGGTCCCGTCATCTCCTCTCCCTCGAGCAGGCCATCCTTGGCCTTGGTGAAGAACTCAACGTCCTCCAATTCAACTAAACTGTAGGACACCTGATCGCTCTCAGCTATGCAATCCATCACAGCCTCGTCGTTTCTCAGCCATCTGTACCTGTAGTACACTACGGTGCCCCACCCGAGAAGTATTCCTATGATTAGGAGGTAGACGGCTCCCTTCCCTATCCTCATCCAGCGCGCGCGCCCGTCCTTGATTGCGAGGGCCTCAGCCATCGTGTCCCTGTCGTCTACCGTGACGACTTTACCGTTGACGAGGGCGAGGTCAGCATAAAGATAATCGGGGGTGGCCATCTGGATCAATGAAGTTGTGGATCTTCAGATATTTATCATGGTCTCCGCCCTAACATCAGCCCAAGAACTCGGCGACCTCGCCCACGGACATCTTAGGAGGGACTCGCCCCTCCTCTGCCGAATTACCGAAGGTCAACGCCGCCATCAGCCTCCACGGCTTACCGAGGTGCTCCACGAGGGCATCCAGAGTATAGTAGATGTCCCCTATCCAGAGGCTGCCCAGGCCCAGGTCGTGAGCCCTCAGGAGCATGTTCTGGATGGCCGCGGCGACGCTGTGGACCTCGGTCTCCCAGCCCATCTCGGCGGTGTTCCAGACCATGACGAGGACTGGCGCCTCCTCCATGACTCCGCAGGACCACATCGACGAGCTCGAAGCCTCCTTCCCGTGCCTCTCGATGAACGCGTTGAGTTCCTCTCTGAGGCGGTCGGTCAGCTCCCTCTTCGGCTCGCCGGTGAGCACGGTGAAACGCCACTGCTGCCCGTTCTTGGCCGAGGGCGCCCACGTACCAGCCGCAAGTACCTCCCTGACGAGATCCATGGGAACGGGTTCTGACCAGTAGCTTCGGATACTTCTCCGACCCTTTATGACCTCTATGAGCTCCATGATTCTCAATGGACAGTGTCAGCCTACTATTCCCTGTGAATTCTCGCTAGTTCTCATGCACCGTTAGGCGTTGAGAGGAGTCAGGCCCCACCGAGAACGCGTCCTCGGCTTCGAGGGTATAATAGTATACACCGGGCTCATCCGACCTAAACTCGAAGAAGTAGGTAGCAGAGGAATCGGGAGCCACGGACGCGATCTTCCAGGCGGTGTGGACAGGTTCCTCTGAGCCCTCCCGGTAGATCTTTGCGGTCACGTTCTCGTGGACCGAGTGGAATCTGGCCGCGTTGCTTGTCTTGAACTGGACAAGCGACCTCCAGCTTGTAGTCTGGCTACCAATGGGGCTACCAACGTCGTCGGCCCAACCAGACGAGATATAATCGAGATGGGGCACCCGAACGAGGGGATACTTGGTCGTGGAGAAGGGGAGCCAGGTCTCAAGGAAGAATAGGTGGACGAGGGCCTGTCCCTTCAACGTGATGGAGACCTCGCCGTTGTACCTGTCCGCGGCCTGATTCACGAGGTCCGTGAAAAGCTTGATGTCATCCATGTAGAGGAGGATGCTCCTGTCCAGCAGGTTCAGGTAGGGGACCTTCTCCCTCTCAAACTCGAAGAGACTCGTCTGAACCACCTCTCCCTCGACGAGAACGGTCACTTCGACGTCGGAGACCTCTGGTTGTCTCACGACCAGGGGGCTCAGGGTCACACTGATGAACCATCTTCGGGCATAGTCGGGTAGCTGGGTCACCACCTGCTCCCCTAGGCCCGCCGAGGGTAACGTGAGTGTCATGCCCACGTCCATCTCGGAGGCCTCACCCCGAGTGGCATTCCTGATGAAGCCAGCCATGTCCTCCTCCCCAAGGCTGAAGACTACTCTTAACTCTGAGACTTCCTGATAACTTGCATAGAGGCCGCCGATGGCCCTGCCCATGAGAACTGTGATGAAAAGGAGGGCCATGAAGAGGACGCTGAGCAACTCGTCCCTTTTCAGTAGCCCCCCTCTCTCTTCAGTCAAGTCCTATCGCAGTAAACAGCAATGAAACAGCAGAATATTATGTTTCCTAAAGGAGGGTCTCCCAACCGAGGAAGCAGTTATACGGCTCCTCGTGATACATCGCCTTGGTGCTCTATGGAGTTCGGCGACGTCACCTTATCGAGGATCAAGACCTCCGACGATCTCAAGTCGCTCCTCCCCGACTGGATTCTGGGGGCCGAGACCGTCATCGTCAAGCCTAACTGGTTCAGCCCCCATCCCGCCAACTTCACAAACTCGGAGAGTTTGGGAATCCTTCTGGAGGCGTTGGACGCTAAGGTCGTGGTCGTCGAGGCGTACACCCTGGAGAAGCACGACGGGAGCATGAGCTTCAAAGTCGACGGCGAGAACGTCGACTGGATGTGGATCATGAAGCACCCCGACTGGGGGTGGGCCAAGGAGGAGGGAAGGTGGGACGAGATCAGGAGGCAGGACCGCTGGTTCCTAGAGGAGCATGGCTTCACCGATCTCTTCGATGAACACGGCGTCGAGTACGTCAACGTCACCGAGGAGGTGTGGCAGGGAAGGATCGCCGACCCGGTTGCCATCAAGAGGAATGTTGAGAGCGTATACAGACCGGCCTTCACCGAGGAAATATACGGTTTCGTCCCGGAGAGACTACATGATCTGTGGGGCGCCCCGATGATCAGCTACGGGAAGGTGAAGGGCATCGGAGGGTACTTCCCGAGCCTCACAGTCAAGAACATGTTCGGCCTCATCCCCGACCCCCTCCGATCATGGTGGCACGGACCCAACGACTCAAGGCTCTCACCCAGCATCGTGGACATGACCAAGGTCTACGCCTCCCTGTTCCGCCTCTTCGGTATCTGCGAGGCGATCAAGAACGTCACAATCAGCAGGCCGGACGGCGAGGTTAAGGTGCCGTGGGGCAGCTACGATATCGTGAGGGACCTCGGCGTCGTCGTCCTCGGCCCCGATCTCGTCTCCCTCGACGCCGTGATCTGCGGTCTGATCGGTGTCGACCCTGAGAAGGTTTCATACATTGAACTGGGCGAGGAGGCGTTCGGGGAATACGACAGGAGCCTCGTTGAGAGGGCCGTCGAGGCCTCCAAAGACTGGTTTCCCAGGTAATATGTCTCAAAGAGCGGACTCTGGAACGCTTAAATGCTGCCGTAATTCAGCTTGATTTAGTGATTGTTTTTGGCCCGTGATCCAGTCTGTGGCATGTTCGTCGATGAGGGAAACCCCGCTTTCACCGCCGAGGTAGAGGGCAGGACATACTACTTCTGTAGCGAGGCCTGCATGCTTACCTTCGTCCAGCCGGAGAAGGAGCGCCAGGCTCTGAAGCGGCTCGTCTACTTCAGCCTCTCCCTCGGGGTGATACTCATGGCCCTGATGTTCTACACGGGGCCCCTACCTCTGTTTCCGAAGCCGATCTGGGCCTTCCTCCTCGCCACACCCGTCCAGTTCATAGCCGGCTGGAGGTACTATCGTGGGGCGTGGGGTGCGGCGAAGGCCAGGACAGCGAACATGGACACGTTGATCGTGATAGGCTCCTCCACAGCCTACTTCTACAGTGTCTTCGTAGTCCTATTCCCCAACCTCGCCCCCAGCCACGAAGTCTACTTCGACGCGTCAGCCAACATCTTGGCCCTGATCCTCGTGGGGAAGCTTCTGGAGGAGATCGCCCGAGGCAGGGCCTCTGAGGCTGTGCGGAGGCTCCTGGACCTGCAGCCCCCCGTCGCCAGGCTCCTGAAGGAGGACGGCTCCGAGGAGGAGGTGCCAGTCGAGCAGGTGATGCCCTTCGACGTTCTCATCGTCAAGCCCGGGGAGAAGATGCCCCTGGACGGGCTTGTCATCGAGGGCGGATCATCGGTCGACGAGAGCATGATCACCGGCGAGAGCATTCCCGTCTCCAAGACGGTGGGGGACGAGGTCATCGGCGGCACGGTGAACATGGAGGGCGCATTGAAGGTAGAGGTCACCAAGATCGGGATGAACACGACCCTCCAGCAGATAGTGCACATGGTAGAGGAGGCCCAACTGAGCAAGGCCCCCGTCCAGAGGCTGGCGGACACCGTCGCCTCCTACTTCGTTCCCATAGTCATTGCGGTCGGCATACTTGCCTTCACCGGCTGGTACTGGGCCACCGGCGACTTCGGCCTCTCCATCACCTCCTTCGTCGCCGTCGTCATCGTTGCATGCCCCTGCGCCATGGGGATAGCTACACCGACGGCGATCCTGGTCGGGGCTGCCCAAGGAGCG
>Ga0307379_10012314_pt1 | contig 11155 bp, 25 predicted proteins | sample UN2MG_FD_202237 | JGI IMG/M metagenome (GOLD analysis project Ga0307379, IMG submission 202237) | Soil microbial communities from Risofladan, Vaasa, Finland - UN-2 | ecosystem: Environmental > Terrestrial > Soil > Coastal area > Acid sulfate soil | place: Finland: Risofladan, Vaasa | collected... | reverse complement strand
GCAGGATTCCAGTATTGCCAGGTGATACTCTATACATGTATACTGGCTTGAGAACGTCCCAATGCGAGAGGATACTTGAGGAGGGGAAAGAGAAGGTGTGTACCGGGGTGTGGGATATCAGGTTTATTCCGTGGGGTTTGGATTATGTCAGAGTGGAAAGTGATTTCCTGATAGATGTTCTATGTTGGAGAGCCGATTATGTTGATTGGGAAAGGCACCCCGTCGGCATATTGGAAAGACTTGCGATCATGGACGGCTGGAATAACTTCTCCGAAATGGCAGACTTTTTCAAGCCGCACTATAACGAGCATATGAACCTAATTTATTGGGGAAAGGGAGACAAATGATGGGATACTTTAGTTGTGGGTCGGAATTGGATGTGTATGAGGCGATCTATTGCGAGAAGTGCGTGCGTTGCGGTGATTGCTCTGTACATTTAGCTCATATAATGTATGCTCACAGGTTACATGATAAAGAGAAACACGTAGGAAGGAAAATCCTAAATATGCTTATTTCACTTGACGTAGGGGGAATGAACAATGAGAAATGTTCGATGTTTTACGAAAGATAGGAGGCAAAAGAATGAAGCAAAAATCAATTAAATACAATTGCCCTGATTGCGATATCGACTTAGCTGCAAACAACTTTAAGAATACTAAGCGAGTGGTAAGCGGCAAAAAGCCTGCGCTACAATGTTTGATCTGTGGGTGTGTTGAGCGGATGATGTGTTTTGAGTGTAAATCTGGCGATAAGTTTCTGTGTGATGATTGCCTTTTCTATGACTGAGGAGATTGAAAATGAACGCAGATGAACCAAAAAATTTCAGAGAATATATGGAAAATACAATCGGCAAATACTACGATGCGCTGCAGCGCTTTAGTAACGACAGGTCGTATTGCAGTCTATTGAATAGTCAAATATATAAGGCAAAGAAGATACTTGCCGCATGTGATGAATTTGAAAAAAGAGGAGCTTAAGATGAAAGAAAAATTAATTGAATTAAGATCAAAGAAGTTCAGCGATTACCGGTACGATGTGCGAAAAGAATCTACCGTGGTTATAGGCGAATTCATAAAAAATAATAGCCCGGTTCAGGTCGGAGATACCGTAACGATAGCAAAATATAAAAACGAAGGTAAATTGGCAAAAATAGCAAAAATAGAACTACTTATCCAGGGGAGATATGAACCATATGGGGAGTTGTTGAGCTTCATGTATTGGGGCGCATTGCTAAAGAAAGACGGAATAACGGTCATGAAAAACAGAAACCTCACGCTCATTTGCTGCTTTGTGAAAGATGGGGTTAAGTATTTCACGCCTTCATACAGCGGGCTAAAAGTAATCCCTGCCAAAATGTACGAGGCTTGCGAATTATATGGAAGTTACAATCTTGAATGGTGTAGGTGATGGGATACTTTAGTAATGGCTGTGAAGCCGACCAGTACGAAGAGGAGTATTGCAAAAGGTGTGTGCACTGGAAGGGTTGCAAGGTCTGGCTTGCACATTTTGAGTACAATTATGAACAAAAAAGTGGAAACAATAATATAGCAAAAAACATTCTCACTATGCTGATTCCTATCCAGGAAGATGATTTTTGCGGGAAATGTTCGATGTTTTATGAAAAACAGGAGATGTATAATGAGTCGCATATCACATTCCAAAATTGAATGGACGCATATATTTGGGGAAAGGAACGGTTACTCGTCCAACGAAGTAGTCGGATGCATGAATAATTGCACGGTAGAAACGAAGGGCTTTGATTGTTACGCCAGGCAGTATTGGGAGACAAGAGGTAAATCTCATTATCCGGAAATGAAAAGTTTCGAGGATGTTCAGCTTATCCAAAACAACTATAACAAGTCATATCCCAAAAAGAGATCGATGATTTTTGTTAATGCGCTATCAGATATTTGTTATTGGAACTTTGATCGTGTCGGGAAAGTATTTTCCAAAATAGCTAAATACCCGCAGCACGTTTTCGTGTTATTAACAAAACATCCGTGGGTTTACCAGCAAATCGCGAACCACATGGATATACCGATGAATATTTGGTTAGGAGCAACGTGTCTCAATGCGGAAGATGTGCTATCGAATCAAGATAAACTTTACGGATTCGAGGATCATATAACGTTTCTATCAATAGAACCCATCAAAGAGGAGTTCAATTGCCAGCACCTCGACCTGAACGCAATCAAGTGGTTAATCATCGGCGGGCAAACCGGGCCAGGTGAAAAGTTCTATCCGAGTCAAGAGTGGCTAAGTGAAGTATATGCGTTCACCGTAAGAAACGATATTCCACTCTTTCTAAAGGATAACCTGAAAGTAAAAGTTAACGATGTGGTGAGGAGCATGAAGGAAATGCCGGAAATGATCGTTAGGGAATGGCCAGAGGTGATATGATGGACATAAAAGAAAAAGACAAAACATATCAAGCGGCAAAAGCTTTTTTTGGAAAAGAATTCCATTGCCTATTGATTAACGAAAAGGCTATAGTGTTGGCGTGGCTGTGGCTTAGCAAGGCCATGTCGCGATACGCAAAATTAAATTAAAGGAGAAAAGTATGACCATTTTAAAATTATCAGAATTATTGACAAAATTAATGGAAGAGAAGGGTGTGAGTTCGACCACCGAAATACACGGCAGTTTGGACTGCGATGCTACAAGCTTGCTTTGCGAGCACGTGGCACACCGTGACATGATTGAAATTACCGGGACTCAAGACCAACGCTCCGTATTTCTGCGGACAGAAAAGAAAGTTGAGGAGCTTTAAAATGATACTAAAATACATCGTTATCGTGTGTCTATGGGTGTTTATGGGATTAATTCTTCGGATAAAAACGATGAATTACCAAAATAACATACCTAAAGAAGCGGAAGCGGAATATAAAGCAATAGCCAATGTAATCCAGGCAGCAAGTGTCCCCGTCTTGTTCTTCGCCTCATGGAAAATAATCAACTGGCTATGGTTGCTTTAGGGATGAGGCTGGTAGAAATTGAAAGTGGAGGTAAAAATGGAATCACCAATAAATAAAAACAAAAAAAACATAAAAAATGAAATATTACTAAAATTAGAACCTATACTAAACGATATTATTGGATTAGGCTTGGACGATAAAATAGATGTGATAAATAGAATGAGGTTAAGGATAAGAGACATTAGCCCTTTTGCTAACGAACCGGTAGACTGCGTATTATGGGTAAAATCGGGAGACGTTATAGCGAATGATTATAACCCAAATAGAGTTGCTCCCCCAGAAATGGAGTTGCTTGGAGTTTCGATCTCCGAGGATGGATACACTCAGCCAATTGTTACTTTCCAAAATGGTGATAAAAAAGAAGTTATCGATGGGTTTCACCGTTACCGAGTTGGAAAAGAATATGGTAATATAAGCGAAAAGATTTATGGGCATTTACCGGTCGTTTCTATCAGAAAGGAAAAAACAGGGAAAGATCAAAGAATAGCTTCAACAATAAGACATAATAGAGCGAGGGGGAAACACATTGTGGATGCTATGTCGGAAATAGTGCTTGAATTAAAAAACAGAAACTGGACAAATCAGCGAATAGGCCGGGAATTGGGAATGGATGAAGAGGAGATATTGAGGTTATGCCAAATAACCGGACTTGAAGATATCTTCAAAGATGAAGATTTTTCAAAATCATGGAATGTTGAAGACTCTGATATAGGAGAATTCGAATTCACCGGTGAAATTGATGAGTTAGAGAAAGAAGAAAATAATTTCAGAACCATAAATACAGATGATCCGGAAAGAATATTTCATACTTATGATAAGTGGGAGTGTTATAAGGCCGGGTTTTATGATACATCTAAATGCGGGATGACTGGAAATGAGTGTGAACTCGAATTTAAGTCTTTCTTATCAAATAAAAAAGAATTCGCAATTGCTCTTGAATGCGTAATAACAGAATGGAAATATTCCTGCGAGCATTATTTGACAAATAAGTCTATGAATAGAATAGCGTGGTTGGGGCAAGCATCGGTGTGCTATGCAAGAGGGATACCAAGCAAATACAAGAGCGCATTTCATTTATTGACGAAAGAACAGCAAGCGGAAGCTGATTCGTTGGCGCTTAAATACTTAAACGAGTGGTTAAAGGCAAACAATCGCAAAGAAGTATCTATAGAGGAAGCTACCGGCGGTGAAGAAAGACAAATGGAGATATACTAACATGAAGATAAAGAAATACCAAAAACAAACGGTTTTGCAGGCAACCAAAAGTAGGATATCTAAAATATTCGATAATTTTGAAAACATATATGTTAGTTTTTCCGGCGGGAAAGACAGTTCTGTTATGATGCATCTGGTAATGGATGAAGCAATTAAAAGAGAAAGGAAAGTCGGGATACTCTTAATCGACTTAGAGGCACAGTATATGGATACCATCAAACACGTTTATAAAATGGTAGAAATGTATAGGGGAAGTATCGAGATGCACTGGGTTTGCATCCCGTTGTTACTTAGAAATGCTGTATCAAATTATGCCCCGAGATGGGCTTGCTGGGACCCGGAAAGGGAAAATGATTGGGTAAGGGGGATGCCAGATGAAGCCAAAACAGAAAAGGACTATCCATTTGTAATACCGAAAATGGAATTTGAAGAATTTATGGTACTTTTTGGTGAATGGTATTCCGGTTATGGCAAAAAAAGCACAGCCGCATTTATTGGTATAAGAGCCGACGAAAGTCTCCATCGGTATATGGCAATAGCGAGTGAAAAAAAGGGGTTGCTGTTTGAGGATTGCAAATGGACGACAAAAATTGCTAAAAATCTTTACAACGTTTACCCAATATATGATTGGAAAACCGAAGATATATGGATTTACCACGGGAAATATAGAAAAAAACCCCACAATGAAATATATGATAAGATGAATATGGCAGGTGTAAAATTAAGCCAACAAAGATTATGTCAACCATATGGGGATGATCAAAGGCGTGGCTTATGGCTTTATCACATATTAGAACCAGAAACGTGGTATAAGTTAATAGCAAGAGTTAATGGTGTTAATTCTGGGGCGTTATACGTAAGGGAAAACGGAAACATGACCGGATATAATAAAATAACTAAACCACCTGGACATACCTATGAGAGCTTTTGTAATCTGCTTTTGAGAACAATGCCAAAAAAAACAAGAGACCATTATGCTTATAGATTCAAGAAATTTATATCTGGTTGGAAAGATAGAGGGTATAAAGAAATACCACAAGAAGCGCCGCCAGAATTGGAAAGTAAATGCTGGGCACCATCATGGCGCAGGATGTGCAAGGTAATGCTAAGGAATGATTATTGGTGCAAGGGGTTAGGGCAGACACAACCAAAGTCAGAAGCTTATCTAAAATTTAAGGAATTAAGGAAAGCGAAAAAGAAACGCGACATAGACGAGAAGTCCTGCAAGATAGCGGAACAAAGGCTATCGGTGCTGCTGGTTAATAGAGAGAAAAAGGAGATAGCATGCAAGTGAATAAAATATATCATAAGGATTGCCTTGAATTAATGTCAGAAATTGCCAGCAAATCCATCGATTGCATTATTACTTCTCCGCCTTATTGGCAGTTAAGGGATTATGGATATCAGGAGCAATGGGGATTAGAACCAACATTCCAAGAATATTTAGAGCACTTATGGCAATTCATGGGATTCGCCCATCGGATACTAAAAGATACCGGCACTATGTGGATTAACCTGGGAGATACCTACAGCGCGGGTGGGCGGAGTAGTGCGAATAAATTGGGTGGGAAGCAGAAAACAATAAAAGGAATGGAGTCTTTGTCAAAATTATGATATAGACACCCACCGCCAGGCATGTCAGAGAAATGTCTTTTGCTTATTCCGCACCGTTTCGCGATAGGCTGTGTCGACCGGGGTTGGATTCTCAGGAATACTATTGTTTGGGCAAAACGTAACTGTATGCCAGAGGGAGTTATTGACAGGTTCTCTCGGAAGCATGAATACGTGTTCTTATTTACTAAGCAAAGGGATTATTACTTTGATCTTAACTCGGTGAAATCTGGCAAAAACCCAGGTGACGTATCCGACCTCTGGGATATAACAGTTAAACCATCTAAGGAAGGCCATTGCGCCGCCTATAATCCAGACCTAATAGATAAACCGATTATCGCTGGGTGTCCGGAAGGTGGGATAATTCTTGACCCATTTTGTGGAACCGGTACCACGTGCGCAAGGGCCATTCAATTAGGACGAAATACTATAGGGTGTGATGGCAACGAAAAGTTCTGCGAAATTGCAGAAAATAAGATAAAAACAGAATTGGAGAAAGGCTGGTTAATCCCGGAAGTTAAGGGATTGCCAGTAAAATAAGGAGATAATATCATGAAAGAAAAATCAAAAAAACTAAGGAAAGCGAAGGGCGTAAATCTGCTTATTAATGATGGGAATTTGAAAGGCGATAAGTCTGGAATTTATGGTAATGCTTTTGGTGTTCATGGCGATGCAACCGGCATTACCGGCAACCTGGATGACTGCGGCATAACCGATGAGGATAGGAAAGTAGGCGTAAATATAAACAATTATGTAGAAGAGGAAAAATAAAGGAGGTATCATGAGTAAAAAAGAAATATCAGACGCAGCAATCAGCCACGTAATAAAAGTAACGCTTGAAACGCTGGGATATACAGATCAGGAAATTCAAGACATTCTAAGCGGGCGTGTCGAGGTAGAACAAAGAGAATTGAAGAGAAAAATAATAAGATTGTTAGACGGAGGGTGAGATGATAAAAAGACGTGTAAAAGAAAGTACTAAGAATTCGTTCGGCGATAGGGAGTTGAATGTAAGACACCCATATGCCATAAAAGCTGTGCGGGAATATGAAGCGTTAGTGCGCGGGTTCGATCGGGCAATTGATAGGATTGAAGCGAAATGGATAAGGGAGTTGAAAAAAACGGAAAAGTAGTTTATTATAATGGCATGGACATAAAAAATAAGATAGGGAAAATCGTATACAAAGACATAAGTGAATTAGAGAACTTCCAGGGAGATTTGAAAACCTTAACTAAAGTTCAAGCCGAAAAGTTAAAAGCATCAATAAAGCGCCACGGTAATATCGCCCCGGTATTTATCTGGGGGAACAAGATACTTGACGGCGTGCAAAGAACGACCATCATGAAAGATATGGGGATGACCGAAAAGATCGCCTGTGTCGAGATAATGGCAGATGATGAGAAAGAGGCAAAGGAGATATTACTGCAACTGTCATCGGCCCACGGGTATATCGAGGATGACAAGCTTCATGAATTTATTGAAATGGCAGGGCTTGATTTTGATATATTGAAATATGAAATTGCCCCGGTTAACATCAACATGAAAACCTTTGAGATGAGTTATTATGAGGAGCCGGTAATAAATGAGAAAGAAGGGGATTGTAAGAAAAAAAATAAATGCCCGAAATGTGGTTTTGGATGGTAGCGTGTTATGATAGATAACGAGGTAAGCTTTGAATTATTAGTCGGCAATGTGTTGGTTAGTGTCGAGGTGTTGAAGGAAAGGGGCAATGTTGGCGATGAGATTATCTTCACAACCGATACGGGGGATAGGTACAAGTTATACCACGAACAGAATTGCTGCGAAAACGTAGAGATAAATGATATATGCGGAGATTTGGGCGATCTGCTGAACACCCCCATTTTGTTGGCAGAAGAGGTCACTTATGATAACGAAATACCGGACGGAGTCAACATGCCGGAATACCACAAATCGTTTACCTGGACTTTCTATAAAATTGGGACGGTAAAAGGTACCGTAACAATAAGATGGTATGGCGGCTCGAATGGTTGGTATAGCGAGAGGGTAAATTTTGAAAAAATAGGCGAGGCTATTGATGGGTAGAAAACGAAAAACAATAAATGAGAACCTCGATCCCAGCTTACCACTCGATAATTCAAGATGGGAGCAATTCTGCATGAATATGGTAAGTGGCACATCGATGGGGGATGCTTATTTGAATGCTGGATACAAAATGAAAGGAAATAATGGTGCGTCTGTTAATGCAAACGTATTACTAAAAAACACTAAAATTGCAAATAGAATTGCATACCTGAAAAAGAGGAAAGCTGAATCGTTCTTAATGAGCGCTGATGAGATATTGAGAGACCTGAAAATAATTTGGAACCTAAATATTATCGAAGTGATGGAAAACCCCAAAAAATACGGCCAATATATTCAACGGATAAAGCTTAAAATACTTGACGGCAAACAGGTCATAAGCGATTTGCAGATGGTATCAAAAGAGCAAATGATAAAATTGTTAGGACAAAACCTGAAACTATTTGCACAAAACATAAATCTTGAATTCGATGAATTACCATTCCATGAACTGCTTGCCAAAAAGATAATCGGGAATGAGGATTTCATCGATAAGTTATTTAAGGACGAAGAGCCAGAAAGCGATTGATTGGAAAGGTCAAACAAAATAAAAATAAATTCATAAATTAGTTGACAAAATAACCTTTTCTATGTATAATATAAGTAGATGGTAACCGGTTGTTACCTCGAAATAACTTGGAGGTTATTATGACTAAATTACAAATGATGTACATGAAGGAAGAAGGTGGATATGTAAAAAATATCCATGAAGCTTATGAAATCAATAGAGGTAATCTTGAAAAATTAGGGATGCTGGATAAGCATTCTACTTTATGCAAAAAGTCTGGTGTCGTGTTTTTTAGCACAACTTACGAAATGTTTATCGTAAGAAATAATAAGGGATATTATTATATCCCTGTAAAAGATGAATTAAAATCCATTTGGAACAAGTGGGATTATGACCCCTGCCATTGTAATTAAGAAACTCGACTTAACCTGAGGAGGTTATTATGAACGAAATACAAGAAAGTTACAAAAGAGCTAAGGCAGATTATGACGATGCTATTGAAAGCGCTGGGTGCTATGTAGACCGCGCCCTTATACATGCCGACCTTAATTACGATACGGCTCCAGAAGAGCTGTTGGTCAAGCTGGAAACGAAAGGAAGCAAAATGTTTAATGTTGGTATACGACACAGCATCTTGAGAGACAAAGAGAATAAGCTTTTAGTGTGGGGCTGGAATTATATCAGTACGCTGGATGAGGATGCAGTTGCTAAACTGCGAACCGTTAAAGGCTCTAAGGGTGCAGTAGTTAGACAGCACGTGATTGAAAATTTTTCTAAAATGGAGGATTAAAATGAAACAACAAAGAGACTCAAAGGGGAGATTCGTTTCCTCACAAGAAAAGAATTATCATTTTTTCGTTCCTTACAAGGATAACAATGGATGTTCTATAGTCCATTGGAGTAATACCCTGGAAAATTTCAGATCAGCCTGCAGAAATCGGGATTTTGTGGAAGATGATCCACGATGTAGGATTCTTGATCCTGCAACCCTTAGTGCGGCGGACATTTGGCTTTCTCAGTTGCTGTCATGGGAAGAAAAGGAAATAGCGGAACTGCTATAATGGAGGACAATATGAAACAAGCAATGAAAGAAATAACAGCACTACAGGATGCCATCGTTGACATCTTTGAAGAGTTGGAGGACGTAAGGGTAAGGTTTACTTATTGTCGAGAGAACTTTACGCGGGCCGAAAGAAAGCTTGCCAGGAAACTTAACGAATTGGGATTGACATCATTGAGACATTTGTTTGACGGGCATAATCGATCGAACGATACCGATACCGCAATAAAAGGAAAATTCTTTATTGCAGAAAAACACCCTGCTGTTTTTAATACCATCGTACCTAATTTTACAAGAGCTGAATACACGCGGCAGCTATATGGCTGGAATGGAGTTATTTATTATCCCGCCAATGTGGTATTAAGCGATAGGGACAAAGAGTTGTTAAGTAATCCTATTTTTAATTGGGATATTAAATTAATAGGAGGATAAAATGAATTCACAAAGAGTTATGTTTCAGGAAGCGGTACTTGAGGGGTACCTGGAAGAAATAAAAAATTGCGCGAATAAAATTAACGAAATCGCAGGGAATAATGAGGTGGATATTAACGAAATTACAGGGAATGATGAAATAGAAATGAGAGTCGATGGTATTATGGTATCGGTAAGAGCATTAAAAAAGTACGTGCTTTCTTGCATGAGGTAAAATTACGGGAGAATAACATGAAACAAGTAATAAAAGAAATAACAGCACTACAAGAAAGGTATACCAACAAGCTTTTTGAATTGCGAGAAGCTGAATTTAATGCAACAGATTGTCGCGCTGCATCTCAAGAAGCTGAAAGGAGATTAACAAAAAGGTTAGGCGAATTGAAATTGATAACACTTGACAGCCTGCTTGGACTCTATCGGCCAGATCCAATATTGCCTAGCGGCGCTTGGGTAATAACGAACTTCCGAATTGACAGAACTAAGGTAAGGTGTTGTGATATTATTCTACCTGATTTCATAAGTATCTTTATTGCTGAATATGATGATGATACGCAAGTCTGGACGGGCGCTATCTGTTACCCTGTAAATCAAGAGATAAGCGATAGAGATAGAGCGTTGTTAGATAATCCCATCTTTAACTGGGATACTAAATAATGGGAGGTAACTTGACTAGAAAGAAATTAATAATCAGTAAAGATGGTTATTGCGTTAAAGGTGTTTGGAGCGAGCGGGCGCATGATGCTTGCCTAAAGGCCGAAGGTTATATCACTCCAATAAAAGACCCAATACAAATAGAATATTTTAAGTCTAAGAAAAAGCTTGATGATGCTATCAGAAGTGCTGAAGAATACGTCAATAAAGAATTAAACGAACCGGGCTTCGATATTAGAACCGCCCATAAATCGGCATATATGCCGACAATAATTGACGCAACCTGCACGTTTCACATTGAAACCTTGAAACGTGAATTGGAGATAAACGAAAAGCGTCTCCTGAGATGGGGGTGCGAATATCTCATGAGAGAAGATATGAGAGAAGAGAAAGAGCAATTGCTTGACTCTTTTTATCATTTGATTTGGCTTTATGAGGAGGCAACAAAATGACACAAGTGCAAATATGGATTAAGGCACAGCATGAAATTGGAATGAGGTATGGAGCAATAGCAAGCAACCTGGGAGTGTCAAGGCAGACACTTGATAAAATAAGAAAGACCGGTAGCCTGCTATCGCCGACATACATCGAAATGATAGAAA
>Ga0307379_10012311_pt1 | contig 11157 bp, 9 predicted proteins | sample UN2MG_FD_202237 | JGI IMG/M metagenome (GOLD analysis project Ga0307379, IMG submission 202237) | Soil microbial communities from Risofladan, Vaasa, Finland - UN-2 | ecosystem: Environmental > Terrestrial > Soil > Coastal area > Acid sulfate soil | place: Finland: Risofladan, Vaasa | collected... | reverse complement strand
GATCCCGACGTACGTCGGGACGGTACTGATCGGGGGATGGCGGGGCAGTGAGGGGCTTGTTGACGGGGTGGGGAGGGGGTCGGAGAATGGATGCGTCGGGATGGTCCAGGGGGTAACAGGGCAGGGCGTTTCGGGGGCGAGGATTCGGGCGGTGAGACCGGGCGTTCAGAAGGCCGAGATGGGATGCGGCCGCAACGTGGGGCGTTGAGTAGGCGTGTGCTGGTGAAGGGATGCCGGGCACCGTGTGAACGCGCAAAAATCATCCTGACACCCTTTGCCGGTCCACAGAGACGCTTTCGTCGAAAAGGAGATCATCTATGGAGTTTTCCTTTGTCTCGGGAGAGGTGCGTGCGCCCGGGAGTCCTATCTCAGAAAGGATCAATGCTTCTGAGTCAGGTAGCGCATCGCCTAAACCTAACTGGAGATTTGGGACTCTGAATCTTCCAGCATTGTTTTGGATAACGAAAACACCCTTTACCGGCAAAGTGCTGGTTTGGAGGATTAGAGAGATGAATACGCTCATTATCGGTCTGACGTTGGCTTTTCTCGGGACAGTTGCGGATCAGTCAGGAAGTGATCTCAACTCCCTTGCGGTGTCTTCGAGCCAGACTCCCGCGTCGGTGCCCCTCTACGGCGATGGAGGGAGTGGAGGCCAAGATGGCGGCGAGCCCACTCCGCCGTATGTTGCCGACCTCGACGGCCCGCTGAGTGACCGTCTTCAGGCAATCGCGTTCGCCTGCGCCGAGTACGATCCCACCTCTGGTACCGTAGTCATACCAAGAACCGAAGATGAATTCGGTACTAGGGATTCGTGGATCGAGATTGATCTGTCGACAGGGAACTTCATCCACGTAAATCCGGATTGTACCACCAACGGCTTCGGAACGATCTACGTGAACTGGGTAGGGGATGACCTGGAGGTGACTCTCGACGGCCAGCTGTGCCCTCTAAGCGGAGGCAACCTGGCCTACTTTGGAGACACAGTCACCCTCACAGTGGGCGAGAATCCGAGTGAGGTGGATTGGGTTGTGGACGGTGACCCGGTCCCACCCACGCACGTAGGTGTCCTGATCCTGGAGGCCTACGCATACGGCTCCTGGAGCCGGCCCATCGACGAAGCGATTCAGACCATCGGAGAATGGAACGACCTCCTCGGTATGGCGGCAGCAATGGTCGCTACACATGACGGTAGTGAGATTCGCCACCCCAACTACGAAGCGCCAATGCCACCACCGCCCCCTTCTCGCGAAGACGATTACCAATGCGAAAACCCCGACCCCGAGTACCCGGAGTGTGTGTGGGATTGCGAGGAGAGCTTATCTGCCCTTATACAGGCAGCCGAGTTCCAAGTGGAACAGGCTGAAGAACACCTGACGGAAACGACAGCACAGGAGTGGGCACGGTACAGGGAAAACGTAAGGGCGTCCCGCAGAATGAAAGACAGCTGCCTTGACACCATCTTTCGTAAGGTGGCTATCGAAAGCGGTATTGAAATCGTCGTGGGAACAGGAACCATCGTGGCGGGGGCCTGCACTGGCGTCGGCTGCGTGGTAATAGTGGGCACTATTGGCGCCATGGACGGGGCCCTCATCGCAACCGCCATCATTGCATCCTCATCTGTGGACGGATGCAACGCTGATCACTACTGGAGGGTTCGAGTCGCTCAGCAAATGAGGATCGCCGCCATACAAGCGGCCGAATCCGCGTTGGAGAGTGCTCGGGACGCTCTTATGTACCTTCTCGGGCAGTACGAGGAATGCCCCGTGGTTTGCTGCCCTCCAGGTCCGGTGGAATAGCCATGAGGAGAATAGCCATGAGGGTATACCCGTGGCAGTTTTACCGGCGTCGACACGCCCGGTGGGTGCAACTCGGATTCGGAATCGCGACGTGCTCGGTCATGGTATGGTTTCTCTCTCAGACGGGATGGAATATTGGCTTGTCAGCAATCTTGATCTTGACTGGGGTAGGCATTATCCTCCTGTTCACGATTCTCTTTGAATTCCTACCCCTGTCTGCACAGCGCGCCAGAAAGCTCCTCCTGCGTTACCTGCAGGAAGCCCCGGGTCAATGCCCTTGGTGCGGGTATGATATGCATGCTTGTACGGACTCCCGGTGTTCTGAGTGCGGGAGGGAATCCATGTTGCCCAGGGCCTAAGAGTTCAGCCGTTTGCAGCGACCGGGTCGGGCAGCGGGGGTAGTTGGCCGGTTTCGAGGTAGGTTCTGAGGGCGGTGGCGACGGTCTTGGTCGGATCGTGACCTCGCATTCGCAGGGTGCGGTAGATGCTCATCAGGATGGCTTGCGTGGCGGCTCCCTGCTCGGAGCGGTTCGACTGGCTGTTCTTGCGCAGGATCACGGCCGGTCGAATCTGCCGTTCGGCCAGGTTGTTCTCGAAGGGCACCTTGGGTTTGTCCAGGAAGGTGAAGAGGTGGTCCCAGTGTTTGCGCAGCCGCTTGGCCAGCCGCAGGGCGTCGGCATCGCGGTAGACGGGTTCGCCGTCCGGACCCCGCCACTGGGCCAGGGCGGTCAGCCGACGGTCGATCAGCCGGATGCGACGTTCGCAGCGCTGCGGCTCGAAGTCGGGCCGCTTGCGCAGCCGGATGCCGTCGCGGACCAGGCGGCGCAGCTTCTTGGCGAAGGCCTGCCACTCGGGTGAGTCGTTGTCCTGGTCGACCTTCTCCAGTTCGCGCAGCAGATGCACCAGGCAGTACTGCCGGTCGTCGGTCTCGATCGACTCGTACGGGAGCTATTGTCAAAAGTCGTTGATGACCAGTGATCAGGCGGCGGTCTTTTCGGGTCGTTCTCCATCGACGAAGCGGACGCCGGCGATCACCTCCGGCAGCAGCTTCGCACCGTTGATGGCCCGCCACTTGCGGGCCGCACTCTCGGTCAGCTTGAACACCATCGTCAGACACGCCAGGCGCGTACCGTTGCCCTTGGTGCGGCGATGCCGCAGCCGTACCGTCGCGAACGTGCTCTCGATCGGGTTCGTGGTTCGCAGGTGGACCCAGTGCTCGGCCGGGAAGTCGTAGAAGGTCAACAGCACCTCACGGTCCTTCTTCAGGCAATCGACCGCTGCCGGGTACTTGGGCGCAAACATCGCGATGAATGCTTCGAACGCCTGTCCTCGATGGGCGGCGGCTCGGGGCGACCGTAGGCCGGGCGAACAGGTAAGCCTCAGGATGGACGGGCGGTTCGCGAGGCGCGGGGCGCCCGTCTCCTGTCTATGCGGGCCCCGAGGAATCCGGGTCGGGCAGCTTCATTTCGGCGTCGCGGGCTGCTATGGTGGTCTGGGAGCAGGGTTGGGCGCGGTGGCCGCGGGCCGGCCCACGAGACTACGACCGATAATGCCGGAATGCAGGCCGGCGGGTAGTGTAGTGTCTCAGAAATGCCGCGTCGTTCGATCGACGCCAATTTGGGGCGTCATCGCCGTTCTAGCGTCCGCGCGAACTGAAGTTCGCGGCTCGTTGCGATGCAATCTCAATGAGACACTAGAGTAGCGGGATGAGTATTGACGATCATGTACCGGAGTATCGCATCCTGTCCAGGCTCGGCTCGGGCGCGGGCAGCGCCCTGTACAAGGCCAGGTCGCGGAAGACGGGCGAGATCTACACGGTCAAGTACGTCAAGCTGCACTCGCCCGACGACTCCCGGTTCATCGACCAGATGAAGACGGAGCACGCCTGCGGGTCGGTGGTGGACCATCCGGCCGTGCGAAAGACTTTCTCGTTCCACTACATCCGCAGGCTGTTTCGCCTCAAATCGGCCGCCCTGTTCATGGAGTTCGTGGACGGGACGACGCTTCCCTCTCTGGCCGACCGCATCCCCGTGGGCGAGCTGATTCGTATCATGGAGAAGGTCTCGCTCGGTCTGCAGGCCATGCACGAGGGCGGCTTCGTTCACGCGGACGTCAAACCGCAGAACATCCTGGTGCTGCCCGACCGGAGCGTGAAGCTGATCGACTTCGGACAGGCCGCAGCCATGCACCGGTCCAAGTCGCGCGTCCAGGGGACCATCGACTACATCGCCCCCGAGCAGGTCGACCTGCAGCCGCTCAGCGCCCGGACCGACGTCTTCGGTTTCGGAGCCACGCTGCACCGGCTGCTCACCGGAAAGCCGGTGCCGACCGAACTGAACCAGAACATCAACATCAACTCCGGTGCGGTCACGGGGGTCCGCATCAAGGCGGTCGCGGAACCGACGCTCGACGGCCTGCCCAAAGTGATCGCCAAGCTCATTACCGATTGCTGCCAGCCGGCGCCACGCGATCGCCCGACGGATATGAAGGAAGTCCTCGATCGATGCCGTCTGGCGCGGAAGGTGCTGAGCCGTAAGTAATACCGGGTACAGTTTGTTTGTGCCGATTGGCTGCCCCGCAAGTCGGCGTGCCGACGGCGACTCAGGCCGCGCGAGCTGAACGCGGCTCGGGGATCGGCAGAGTCATCCTGGAATTGGTATGAGACCGGTTACGGTTTGATTATGCCGATTGGGTGTGCCGCGAGTCGGGGTGCCGACGGCGACTCAGGCCGCGCGAGCTGAAGCTCGCGGCTCGGGGATCGGCAGAGTCATCCTGGAACTGGTATGAGTCTGGTGCGGCGAGGGGGCGTCGATCCGCCGCCCGGCGCTCAAGCATCCGGTCGGCCGTCAGCCAGGCACTCCAGGGTGCCGGCGAGTTCGGCCAGTTGACTCTGAATCTGCTCGATGGGTCGGGCGATGGAGCCGGCCAGGGAGGCGGTCAACGGTTCGGCGCCGATCTCGGCGGCGGACTCCCGCTGGTGCCGCATGAGGGCGTGGGTGTCGCGGACGGCGCGCGAGTACACGGCCGCCACCAGGCAGGCGAACAGCAACAGGGAGACCGCGAGCCCGGTCAGCACGGCACCCGCGGACAAGGTCCCTACCAGCAGGGTCAGCAGTACGAGGACCGACCCACGATCACCGTGAATTACGGGTAACAGCCCGGCCAGCACCGGCTGGGCGAGCGGGAACCAGATCAACAACGAAACCGGAACGATCCAGCGAACCAGCCGCCCGACGGGGCCCGGCCTCTTCTGCAACAGCGGCTCGATGAGGGCCGACCGGTGCTCCTCGGCCAGCGTGACGGTCTCGATCCGGAACTGGCGCGACAGGTCGGACGTGGAGGGCAACTCGAGATCGAGTTGTCGAACGCCCGCGAGCTGGGCCTGCACCGCGGTCAGCACGCCGTCCACGCGGTCCTCGAGCGTCAGGCCGTCGAAATCGAATGACGCGTGCCCGCCCGCAGTGGATGATCCACCGAGCCAGCCACGCAGACCGCCGAGCAACGATCCGAACAGGGCCATCGGCCAGGCGATGATCCCCAGCAACGGCCAGCGCGCGATCCGCGTCTGGAACAGCACGGACGACCACTCGGCAAAGAGGGCCTTCTCCGGATTGAGGCGTCGCAGCAACCGCTCGCAATAGGCCGGCGGCAGAAAGCGGGCTACGAGCTTGTCGATCTTTCCCGGGCCGGCCACTCGGTTGAGCCGCTCGAGGATGACGCGGATTCGGAAGTGACTTAGCAAGTCGCGAGCCTGGACTCGGACCTGGTGCGTCAGGTTGGCCCGTTTGCCCGCTTCGGCCTCCTCGGCCGTCGGAGCGGTGATCAGCCTTTGGCGGAGGCGATCGAACTCGCCCAGCGCCCGGTCCACGGCGGCCGCGATCGACCGGTCGGCATCGGTTGATTCCGTTGCGTCGGGCAGACCACGGCTTCTTGCGATTGCGTCCAGCATCGACGCCGCGCTGCGATAGCGGGCCGAGATGAGGAAGGCGCGCCCTTCGACGGCGTCGGGATCGGCCTCGGCGATCTGGGATGCCAGGGCGTCCGCGACTCGTTGCAGCTCGGCTTCCGGGCCGCCGTCGGACGGACCGGCCTGAGCGAGCAGCCAGTCGATCTTGTTCACGACGTACACGAAGTTGCACCGGGCCTTGAGAACGCGCTGGATCTCGGCCATGGCCCGTAAGTCCCCGACCTTCTTGGGCGTGGTGATCCAGATGATGCCGTCGAGGACGGAGCTGATCCTGCGGACCCGCTCGACGTGGTGCTCGAAGAGGGAGTCGAAATCGGGCAGATCCACGAGCACCAGCCCGCGCATGGACTGGGGCGCGTTGGGATGGTAGGTGACCGGAAACCGCGTCAATGGGGATTCCGATTCGGCGAGCGGCCCGGTCGAGTCGGCCAGTGCGCCAAAACGCTCTTTCAAGGCTTCAAGGTCGGGCTCCGCCAGGTAGGCCGCCGGCTGGAACGTGCCCTCGCCCACCTCGCGATGGCAATCGACGACCTCGGCGCCGGCCAGGGCGTTCACCAGCGTGCTCTTGCCCACCTCCTTGCCACCGAGCACGCCCCACACCCAGAGACGGTCCCGCATCGACCTGCCGCCCCCGGTGGCCAGGTCGAGCGGCTCGGCGTGCAGCAGCTCGGCCAGGCGGCGGTTGGCAGATCGGAGCACGGCTTCCGGATTGTCCGGGGCGACGGACATGGGTCAGCGTTCTCCCGGCGTGGACCAGTACATGATGGACTCGAGCACCGGATCGGTCATGCGCAGATGCCGGCGCGGCATAGTCGCCAGGTTGGCGTCCCACTGCTCGGTCAGGGCCTCGCGGAGATAAGTCTGATAGGCCTTGACCGTCGTCTGGTACTCCTTGAAGGCGGGCGAGCGTTGCAGGAATGAGGCCAGGGACTTGCCGCCCAGGAATCCCGCCACCCACACCACCGCCCAACTCAGAGTGACGCCCGCGCCGCCGAGAAAGAGCAGGTCGGCCAGCAACAGCGGGACGCCCAGCGACAGGGAGGCGACGTCACTCCGACGGGCCCGGGTAGTGGTCTCGGATTTCCAGGCCTCGAGGTGGCGCCGGATGCGTCGGGCCCATTCCTGCTCGTCAAACGGAGGGATCGTCCAGCGGGCCTTCCAGGTCGCCGCGGCGTTGCCCAGGTAAGGGCTGTCGCCCACGAGCTGGTCGATGCGATTCGTGGCGTGCTCGACGCGATGCTCCAGATTGTGCCGCAGGACGCCGGCCAAGCGTTCGTCTCTTTTGTCGAACTCGATCTCCGCGTCGCCGCCCCACTTACGACCGAACCGGCCCAGCCACCGGCGGGCGCTCTGCACCGCGTCGTAGAGCGGAAACACCTGACGGCCCACGCCGAGCAGCTTCCTCTCGTCGTCGGTCAACAGATCAATGGAGAGGCTGGTTTCCGCGCTGAGCGCGGCCAACTCATTGTTTGCGGCCTGACGAAGCTGATTGAAATGCTCACCGCGGGCGACGTTGACTCGAACGATTTCGGAACACCGTCGTTGCAGATGCCGTTCGAGGTCAAGGCCTCGGCCGACGGCATCCGTGTCGGCGATCCAGGTGACAATCCGGCGGCTCGTCTCATCGGCGACCGGACGGTACCCGGAGCCCGGCCTGAAGGAACTGACGCAGAACCCGGCTGCGTGGCGCGACTCGGCATGATCGGTGAGCCTCTGGCGGTCCAGCGGTGCCAGTGCCCCAGCGTCCTCCGTACGATTGAACACCACCCAGAATCTGGGACCCAGGTTGCGGGCGAACTCGACGGTCTCATCGAACACGGCCGCGTCGAACCATCGCTCCTCATCCACGACGATGATCAGTCCGTCGAACCAGGGCAGCAGGGTGCGGGTGATCGAGCCCTCGTCGGCGGCCATCTTGCTGGTCACGTCGGGCATGTCCACGAGTACCACGTCGGCCAGGGGCGCGACGTCGTGCCGATGCAAGCACAGGGTGCCGACGCGGCCGGTCGTGGATTCGTCATCGCCCAGCACCGCCGTCTCCAGGCCGGGAAAGATCGCCGCATCACGCCGCCAGGCGTCGAATCGCTGCGACCAGACCTGCGACACGGCGGCGACGGGGCCTCGTGTTTCATGGGCGTGGGCGCTGATCCGGCTGACCTCACGGCCCAGCAGTGAGTTAAACAGTGTGCTCTTGCCCGAGGACGCCCCGCCGAGCAGTGCGACCAGGCCGGGAGCCTCGCGCCACCGGCGTTTGAAGGCCGCGGCGGCGCAGACGTTCCGGTCCAGGGCGGTCCAGTCGAAGCCGCGCTCCGACAGGCGGGCCAGGCTGTCGTCCTCGGCCAGTCGAGCCAGATGCGATTCGGCGTCGTGAGCCATCAGGCGATCATTCCTCGCGGGCGGCGGCAGGTCGCCGTGCCACGCCCGACGATCATAACGTGCGCCCGCCGAACGCGATACTGCCGGGACTCGGCCGGTCGTAGAGTGATTCGCCAAGTTGCCGCCGCTCTTCGAGTCGCCGGCCGGTGTCGTTGTAAGAAGTTGTCATCGGGCTTGACGCCCTACGACAAACGTAGTAGGTTTCCCTTGATGGCTCTGTTGAACTCTTCCGGGACGCACCTGCGACAGACGATGAGCGAACGCGAATACGATTTAGGGGCGGCCGAACTCGAAGTGCTGAAGGCGCTTTGGGACGAAGGGCCCGCCACCGTGCGGGAAGTTCTGAACCATCTCCATACGCGAGGCCGGCACGTGGCCTACACCACCGTGCTGACCACGCTCAGCCGGCTCGAGCAGAAGGGCTTCGTCACCAGCGACAAGTCCGGCCTGGCGTACGTGTACCGGGCCAAGGTCACACGACAGCGCTTCAGCCGATCGCGCGTCAAGGCGTTGGTCCGGCAGCTTTACGACGGGGCGGCGGGACCGGTGGTCCTGGAACTCATTCGCACGGAACAACTGACGTCCGACGAGATCGGGGAACTGCACAGACTCATCGAGCGGTTGGACTCCAAGTCCGCAAGAAAGCGGACCTAGCGGAGGCAGGAGATGGCCTGGTGGTTTGACTCGGCCACCGATCTTCTCTGGCGGAACGCTCTGGGAGCGATTCCGTTGGCCCTGCTGGCTGTGGCCTTCTGCCGCTGGGTGCCCACGCGGCCGGCGACACGTCACGCCGTGTGGCTCATGATCCTGCTGGTGTTGGTGGCGCCGCCGGTACTGCCGGTCTGGGCGCCGGGCGACTCAACAGCCGATAGCGGCGATCCGGGCGCGAGTGGACGACCCGACGCGCTACTGGCCGACCTGGCCGCGCTCGACCCGCTCGCAAGTCCCGCCCCGAATGACGCCGGCGCGATCCTGGCGGATGCCGCCATCGGTCCGCTGGCAGCGCCCGCGGCCGACGAGTATGCGACCTGTCCAAGCCGAACCCGACCCGAGTTCCGTGTGCCGGAAAGGCTCGCCCCGGCACCGGACTCGGTCGGGCGGTTTCTTGCATCTGATGACGAAGGTCATCGCCCGCAGCCTGTTCCCGGTCTGGCGACACCAGCAAATGACACAGTTGTGGCAGCAGACCGGGCGGACGAGCCACCCGTCCTTCTTACGACGCCCGCCGAGGGCGCGCCAGCCGATGCCGTGCTGCAACAATCGCACGATGCCCTTTCCCGAAAGGCCCATCCGTTACAGGCCGCCGTTGCCGGGCTGGCCCGGATCGCCGCGGTGCGCGACGCGATGGGAGCCGTCATCGGCCGCTCGCCGTTGCCTGCAGGCGTCTGGCTGATCGGGATCGCGGCTGTCCTTCTGGCCGCCGCTGCCCGGGCTGTGCGGTTCGCCCGGCGGATACGAGCGGCCGTTCCGGCGCCCCCCGCCGTGACAGAAATGGTCAATCGCGCGGCCGCCGCCGTCGGTCTGCGGCGCGTGCCCCAGACGCTCACAGTCCGCGATCACGTTTCGCCGATGATCTGGTGCCCACCTCTGACAAAGCGGACGTGCCTCATCCTGCCGACCGCGTTGTGGTCGGAGTTGGACGACGTCGGCCGGCGAGCCGTGCTCCTTCACGAGTTGGCCCACCTCAAGCGGCGGGACCACTGGGTTCGCTGGGTCGAGGTAGTCGTCGGCGGGCTGTACTGGTGGAACCCGCTGGTGTGGTGGATTCGCCGGCGGCTGCAGCAGGAAGCGGAACTGTGCTGCGATGCTTGGGTCACCTGGCTGCTCCCGCGGGGGCGCCGGGCCTACGCCGAAGCGCTGCTCAGGACTAACGAGTATGTATGCCAGGACGCTGCCACGATGCCCGAAGTGGGCATCGCGGTGACCACGGGGCGAGCCAGACGTCTTGCCAGGAGACTGACCATGATCATGACCGCAAGTACCAAGCCCAGACTTTCCGTTTCGGGGATCGGCCTGGCGTTGACGCTCGCCGCCGTCGGCTGGTTCGCCACGCCGGCCTGGTCGGGCCCGCCGGAACCCTCCGCATCCGATGGCGCGCCTTCGGCCGTTGTGGCGAACGACGAGTTTGACATCCGACTGGAAGGCGGCGTGATGCTGGTAGGTGGCGGCGAGGAGCGCGGAAAGTCTTCTCGCGACGATGTGGCGGATCGCCTCGACCGGCTGGAGAAGAAAATGCAGAAGCTGGCCGAGAAGCTCGACAAGATGGCCGGCAGCGCCTACGGGTGGTCCCAGCCGATTCCCGCGCCGGAGCCGAAGGGTCCGGAACGTGTCATCACACCCGGGGTGCCGGCGCCGCCGCTGATGGACCAGATGAAGGGCGAGCAGATGGTCCGCGCCTATCGTCTGGCCCCGGAGAAGCTCACGCTCCTGACCGCGCTGCTGGTGCGGCAGGACGTGCCCCTCCTGGTCGAGCCCGGCGAGGACGAGATCAAGGTGCACGGCACCAAGGCCCAGCACGCCGCCTTTCAGCACTTCGTCGACCTGATCGACCCGGGGAAGGAGAAACAGGTCAAGGCGTATTACCTGCCGGAAGGCAAACTCGAGGCCCTCAACGCGTTGATGGTGTTGAAGGAGGTGCCGGTCCTGGTCGAGCCCGGAAAGGACGCGATCAAGGTGCACGGCACGAGCCTGGAGCAGTCCGTGTTCGCGGCCTTCGTCGAACTCATTCAGCCGCAGGCCGGCAAGGAAGCAGGAGGGCGCACCGTCGGGCTGGAGGAGGTCTTGCGGTCCGACCAGGCCGCCGACGAATACAAGAAGGCGATCGAGAAGAAGACGAAGGAAGACAAGCACCGGGCCGAGCAGGAAGCCAAGTCGGTCAAGTCGAGTACCCGTGAGAACGAGGAAGCACTGAAGCTGGCGGCGGAGGCAGAGCAGCACGCCGTCGAGATCGAGGAGGACACAAAGCTCGCCGAGGCGGACACGTCCGTGTAGATCGCGAGGGCGCGCGTCCGTCCGGAT
>Ga0307379_10012310_pt1 | contig 11157 bp, 4 predicted proteins | sample UN2MG_FD_202237 | JGI IMG/M metagenome (GOLD analysis project Ga0307379, IMG submission 202237) | Soil microbial communities from Risofladan, Vaasa, Finland - UN-2 | ecosystem: Environmental > Terrestrial > Soil > Coastal area > Acid sulfate soil | place: Finland: Risofladan, Vaasa | collected... | reverse complement strand
TGGGGCATGCATGAGAAGGTCTTCAGAGTCGCCTCGCACGGCTCGTACCGGTGGGACCCGCCGCTGGAGAGCTACGACGCGCTGGACCGGCTGCGCTTCCCGATCATCTCGGTGGATCACGAAGCGACCGAGAGGCTGGTGGCCCTGGCCCGGGAGACGTTCGCCGATCTTCTGACGGTGCACCTGAGGACGCAGTGGTGGTGGACGCTGGGGATGACCTGGACGCTGATCAACCTCCGCGGGCTCACCCAGGTCATGCTGGACATGTACGACCATCCGGCGGAGCTGCACCAATTGATGGCGATCCTTCGCGACGGCCACCTCGCCCGGCTGGACTTCCTCGAGCAGAACGGCCTCCTGAGCCTCAACAACGACAACACGTACGTCGGCTCGGGAGGATTCGGCTTCACGCGGGAGCTGCCCCAGCCGGACTTCGCCGGCCGCGTGCGGACAATGGATATGTGGGGCTTCTGCGAGAGCCAGGAGACCGTCCAGGTCTCCCCGGAGATGTTCGAGGAGTTCGTCTTTCCCTACCAGATGCCGATCCTGGAGCGGTTCGGGCTGAACTGCTACGGCTGCTGCGAGCCGCTTCATAGCCGCTGGCACGTCGTGAAGCGTTTTCCCCGGCTGCGGCGGGTGTCCGTTTCGCCCTGGGCCGACGTGCAGGAAATGGCCGAGTTCCTCGGCGCGGACTACATCTACTCGTACAAGCCTACTCCAGCCGACTTGGCCCGGCCGAGCATCGACGAGGACCGCATCCGCGCCGAGCTGCGGAGCGTGCTGGAGACCACCCGCCCCTGCCGGGTGGAAGTGATCATGAAGGACAACCACACGCTGAGCAACAAGCCCCGGAACGCCACCCGCTGGTGCCGGATCGCCCGCGAGGAGGCCGAGCGGCTCTGAGGCCGGCCCGACCCATGGAGCGCCGATGCCTACAAGGCGCACATCGCCCAACTGGCGAAAATGCGGATGAACTTCATCGGCATGCATTGCTACCCGGAGGGACACCCGTACGCCGAGCCGACGGTCTGGCTGGGGCTGGAAGGCGAGTTCGACGAGCGAGGCCGCGTGAAGGTCAGCACGTGAAGGTCAGCTAGTTGCACGCCCGATCCTCGCGTGGTAGATTTGCGGGTGTTGGCTGCGGCGTCCGAGAAGATATCGAGTGTTCGGGATCCCTCACGTCGGCGGAACCGATGGCAAGCCATCGCGAAGATGCCGGGAAGGAGATGACATGAAAACAGGAATCGACAGTTACTGCTTTCATCGGTACTTCGGGGAGGTCTACGACAACCAGCAGGACCCGGGCAGGAGAATGACCTGCCAGGAGTTCCTGAACCGGGCCATCGAGCTCGGCGTCGCCGGGGTCTCGCTGGAGACCTGCTTCTTCGAGAGCCTGGACGAGGACTACCTCAAGGGCCTCAAGGAAATCATGGACCGGGGCTCGCTGGAGTGCATCGTGGCATGGGGCCATCCCGAGGGGCTGGAAGGCGGCGAGAACGTCGAGGCCCTGGCCGACATGGAGCGGCATTACAAGACCTGCCAGATCATGGGCACCAACGTGCTGCGAATGGTCGGCTCGCATTACGGCCTGCGGAACACGCCGCACCGGCCCCAAATGGAACGGCTCATGGGCATGCTGGGCGATTCGATCAAGCGGGCCGAGGACCTCGGGATCAAGCTGGCCATGGAGAACCACTTCGACTTCAGGTGCGATGAAATGGTGGAGATGCTCCAGACCATGGACTCGCCCAATTTCGGCACGACGTTCGACACCGGCAACGCCTACCGGTACGGCGACGACCCCGTGGAAGCCGCCAAGAAGCTGGGCGGGTACATCTTCGCGATCCACTTCAAGGACGTGGGCCTCTTGGAAGGCGGCAATCCCGAGGACTGGTTCTACCATGCCTGCACCCCCATCGGCGCCGGCGTCCTCGACGTCCCGGCGCTGGTGGCGACGCTCGATGACTTGGGATACGACGGGCTCTACGCCATCGAGTTCGACTACCTGGACCCGAAGTACGGAGAGGAAGACGCCGCGCTGGTCCGGAGCATCGAGTACCTCAAGGCCCTTCCGCGATAAGGAGACCGTCGAATGAAAGACATCAACGTCGCTCTGATCGGCTGCAAGTTCATGGGCAAGGCCCACACGAACGCGTGGAAGAACGTGGCGCACTTCTTCGACGTGAACCTCCGGCCCGTCTTGAAGGTCGCGTGCGATACGAACGAGAAGGTGCTCGCCGAGTTCGCCGCCACGTGGGGCTGGGAGGAAACCGAGACCGACTGGCGCAAGATCGTGGCAAGGGACGACATCGACATCATCGACGTGTCGACCCCGCCCCACGTGCACCGCGACATCGCCGTAGCCGCGGCCGAGGCGGGCAAGCACGTGTTCTGTGAGAAGCCCATCTCGCTTAGCGCGGCCGAGGCGAAGGAGATGGCCGAGGCCGCCGAGAAGCACGGCATCGTGCACTACCTGAACCACGAGTACCGAAGGTGTCCCGCGGTGGCCCTGGCCAAGCAGCTCATCGACGAAGGCAGGATCGGACGCATCTTCCACTGGCGCGGCGCGTACCTGCAATCCTGGCTGGTGGACCCGGCGTTTCCGCTGACCTGGCACCTGCGCAAGGAGACCGGCGGATCGGGCTGCCAGGCCGGGATCAACTCCCACAGCGTCGATCTCGCCAGGTATCTGGTCGGAGAGATCAAGAGCGTGGTCGCGATGAAGACCACGTTCATCCCCGAGCGCCCCCTGCCGGGCAAGGAAGCCGGCACCTTCCAGGCGACCGGCTCGGCGAGCGGCGAGGTGGGAAAGGTCACCGTGGAAGACGCCATTTCCATGGTCGTGCAATTCGAGAACGGCGCCCTGGGCTCGTTCGAGGCCAGCAGCTTCGCCCCGGGACGGAAGAATTACAACTACTTCGAGATCTACGGCGACAAGGGCAGCTTGATCTTCGACCTGGAGAGGATGAACGAGCTTCGGTTCTTCTCGGCCGAAGACCCGGAGCACGCCCAGGGGTTCCGGACGATCCTGGTCACGGAGCCCTGCCACAAGTACGTGGCCAACTGGTGGCCCCCCGGGCACACCATCGGGTTCGAGCACCAGTTCCACCACGGCGTGGCCGATTTCCTCACCGCCATCGACCAAGGCACGGGCGTGACGCCGAACTTCGACGACGGGGTGAAGGTCATGCAAGTGCTCGAAGCCGGGCTCAAAGCGGCCGAGCGCGGCTCCGTGGTACTGCTGGGCAGTTCGTAAGGAGACGACAGAAGCCGACCAAGCCCGCTCGTCGAAACCGCAGTTGTGGGCGTGGTGAAGCGGACTGTAGCGGCCCAGCCGACTGTCGAGCTCACTTGTTCGGCATGTGAGCGATAGTTCGATGTTGAGCAGAGCAGGGCGCGGACGCGCCACGCAACTGGGCGTGGAGCTTGCGCGTGCTTCCGTGAAGGCCCGGCCCAAGGTCGGCGCGCGGTGCTGCCGCTGGCTCTTTGACAAGAAGGCGTTCACGCAAGTCAGGCCGCCAGCCGCACCGAGATCTCGAGGACCGGCAAGCGCGGGTCGTCGCGATAGTGCCTTCGGCGGACGTCGATCTGCGGCTGGAGTTGGTCCCATGCCCTGAGCGGAATGGGATCCGGCAGTGCTTGCCCCTCCCATGCCTCTTGGGGTGTCAGACCGTGCAAGGCGCTGTGCGAGCGATGCCTATTGAACCAGGTGCCAAACTCATCGAGCCGGCGTTGGATCCCTCTCTGCGTCAGGCCCGTAAGCACCAGCCGCCACCAGATGCGGAAGGTCCGGAACGCCCGCTCGATCTTGCCGTTCAGATACGGCGCCCGGACGCGGGCCTGAACCGGGATGATGCCTGTCTTCTTCATGGCAGATCGGAATTGCTGCCGGAACTGCGTGCCGTGGTCGGTGATGACGAACCGGGGCTTGCCGAACGCCTTCGCAGCGCGGCGCACCAGAGCAGCCATGTCGCGTGCTCGAGGCGTGCGGCTGTAGACGCGCAGGCACAGCAGCCGTCGGGAGAAGCCATCCAGGATCACTGCCACGCTGAAGCGCAGCCAAAGAACCTGCAGAGACAGCAGGTCGATATGCCAGACGCGATTGATCCACTCGGGCCTGAGCAGATGATACGGCTTCTTGCCCACGGGCAGGGCCATCGCTGGTCTGGCCGGCCGCCTTGGCCCAGACGGTTTGGCCTCTCGCAGCACCCGCTGCACGGTAGACCGGCTGATCTGGACGCTGGCGCGAACGACCTGGCGAGCGATCGAGCGTGTGCCGAACTCCGGTTCCGGGCACAGCCGCCGCAGCTCGTGGACTGCCCAGCGAACCGCATCGTCGATACGGTTCCAGACCACGGCTCCATTCAGAAGACTCGGCCGGCCCTTCCCTTCAGCAGCCCTGATCCAGGCACGGATCGTGTTGCGATGCAGAACGAAGTGTTCCGCGGTCCTCTTGATGCTCCAACCCCGCAGTCGCCGCAGCTGCAGGATGGCCAGCCGCTGCTCGGGACGGTAGTCTGGCCGTCGGTGCGGCGGGATGCCTTCGCGTTGAGCCCGGAAGACCTCCACCTCCCGGCGGAGCAGGTCCATCTCCGTGATCTCCTGATCTCGTTGGACCAGCAGGCGGAGGATGGGCGAGCCAGCCGAGGCCAGGCGTGCCCGAGCCAACTGGTAGGTTTGGCTCAGCAAGATGGCCATGGAGTCGACCAGGCGCAGCACAGTGGCGGACGACAGTAGAGCCATGGGGCCCTCCGTGATCATTGGATGGCTGGGATGGTACCGGATGGCTCTGCTGCACTCAAGGCCGTCGCAACATCTGCCGGCAACACACCTTCCAGATGCCAGGCAGCCCGATGCACTGTCCGCTGGGCCACTACAACTCCGACACGCGATGGCACCGAGTTGGTCACTCAGTGCCGAGTGAATTCCGCAAGCCCTTCTCAAACAAAGGGATATATTTCTACTACCTCACGTTGCCAACGTGAATGTCGTCGGTTCAAATCCGATCGCCCGCTTTTGAGGCCATCGGCGGACAATCGTCCCCGGATGGCCTCTTTCGTGCCCTATCGTCCCACGGGTTTGGGAGATACGGCCGTCCCGCCGCGCCCCGGAGTTTACCGTTTCGTGCCCAATCGTGCACTTCCGTGCGCAGCTGTCATGGGGCACCCAAAACCGGCCAGTGAGGGGCAGTCGTCAAAGCGCCACGGGCAGAAGCCCTGCGAGAGAGAGCACATCCAGGTTGGGGGGCTCCAGGACACTCGTGCCAAAGGCATCGTTGGCGACGTCCGCTCCGACAGGCGCCGAAGCCGACAGGATCGGCTCGGATCGAAGTGGCGGCTCTGCACGGTCAGGGTCATGCAACCGCAGCAAACCACCCGTTCCCACGTGTACCGGCGCAACCGCCAGTACTGAGGGGATCTCGGTAGGTACATCGGCTGTTCTCGGTCCCGGTGCAGGAACAGTGGCCTCGGTGAACCGCCAAGCTTCGGCCGCCGAAGCCAAGGGAGACCCCGCGGCCGTGGACGCCGGATCGTCTTCGTGGCCCTCAGCGAGGGGCTGATTCGTGCCCTTGTCGCCATAGGACTCCGGCTCTTGTGGGCTCGTGTCAGCCGCCACGGGACCCGTTGCCAGCGCTGTCGCTGCCGCCACGGTCGTACCGGCCGGGGCCGCCGGGGGATCAACAGCCCTGCCGAAGTTCCCCACCATCACCATGAAGTCGGTGCGATCGACGGCACCGTCAGCGTTGAAGTCGGCCTTGGTCCAATCCCCCTGGGAGGGAACGCCGAAGTTCCGCTTGATGGTGAGGTAGTCGAGGTAGTTCACCTTGCCATCGAGGGTGGCGTCGCCGGGGAAAGTGACAAGGAGAGTCCGTTCATAGTCGTCCCCCGCCTGGTAGTCACCGTTCCCGTCCAGGGGACGCTCGGCCGCGTTCGTGATGTCGCCCGGGGAGAGCCTCGCCGTATAGTAGCCCGGCTCGACGGTGATACCAGACGGGCTGGCCCAGGTGGCTGTGTGCGTGTCGGCGTTGTAGTCGAACGAGACGGCCTCCAGATCGACATCTTCGTCGGTGGCGCTGTGGAGCGTCAATGCACTGCGGGCGACCGATACGTCCTGGCTGAACGTCACTGCCAGCGACATCATCGCCGAGGGCGGCTGGCCCTGGTCGTTCATGACCATCTGTACGACTGTCGGCGGGATGTAGGCCTCGGGCATGTCAGCGAAGTCGACCCCGTCAAGGGCCTCGCCCCCGCCCAGTTCGATGTCTCGGGTGCCTTCGGGCGGCTCGATCTGCACGAACCCCGGCAGGGGTTGCCCGATCACCGTGTACGTCCCTGAAGGCTGGCTGGCGAAGACGTAGTGGCCAGTTTCGTCTTCGGCGGGGGTATCCGGATCGTCGTCGTCGGTTTGCACGGCCGGTTCGTCCAGTTTCAACACCAGTGTCCACCCGTTCAGCGTGCCGACGTCCGAGCCCGCGTCGTCGGTGACCTCCAACGTCCAGACGCCATTGGGGTCTTCGCCGGCCAGGTCGGCGAGCAGGCCCTCGGGGCGATACGCACCGGCGAACGGCGCCTCGCCAGCGATGATGGCCTCCGCTGCAGCATCGTCAAGGACGGTGTCGGCGAAGCCTTCACCGCCGCCGCCCACGTCCGTGAACAGCAGAATCTTCGTGCCTGCCGGGCTGGTGAGGAAGACGTCGAGGTCGCCGTCGTAGGTGTGGTCGACGTCCAGCACCACGTCAACGTCCGCAAGCGTGCCGGCCAGGCCGGTCGCGGCCAGGGCCGACTGGAGGGTGGCCTCGTCGGGAATCGGCTTCGGTGCGTCGGACGAGTCGACCGTAACGGTGTACTGATCGCGGGCGCCGCTGCCGTTGACGTCCAGGAAGATCGTGGCCCCCGCGATTCCCTCCTCGCCCTCGCCACGGAGGCCGTCGCCATCCAAGTCGCTGAACCTCATCCCTTCGACGGAACCCGGCAGCGGACGAGCGGCGAAGTTGACCTCTTCGGCCTCGCTGCCCCCGAGCGTGGTCGTCAGGTCGGCCGGGAGCGTCGCCTCCCAGCCCTCCTCAAGCATTGCGCGGAGCCGGTAGTCGCCCGGCGTGAGGTCCTCGAAGCGGAAAAGGCCACGCTCAGTAGCTGCGCGGATCGTCCCGTCGCCGTCTGCATCCACGCCTTCTGCGGCCCGGCTGGCGAGCACTTCGCCTGTTGCGGCGTCGAGCAGTTGGACCTCCCTGCCGTCCAGGCCCGTTTCGCCGAAGCCGCGCACCCCGTCGCCGTCCAGGTCCAGGAACACCTGGCCGCCAACAGCGCCCCTCCGCGTCGCATCCGACAGGAGGTATCGCCGGACTTGCCTGACGGCGCCTTCGGCGCCCTCGATGTTGGCGATCACCTCCGACCAGCCGTCGACGTCTTGGCCGACGTCCCATTCGAGCAAACCGGTGTCGGGATCGAGCGCCGCGCCGGCTGGGCCGCTGACGAGCAACGGCGTCTCGCTCGCATCGAGCGCAAGCGCGGCCGTGTACGTGCTGCCGGGATCGGCGAAGACCTCCCACTGTCCGGCCTCGGGTGGGACCGTGGGCTGGAGGCCTACCACGCCGACGGCCGGATCCCCCGCCGCGCCGATTCGGCCGTCGTAGTCCACCGCCCGGACATCGAACCGGTAGGTCTCGCCGGGCGTCAGCCCGTCGATCACGGCCTCGCCGACCGCGCCGTTTGAGTCCACCGAGGCGGCGAAGTACTCCCCGGCTGCGTCATCCGTGAAGCTCACGAAGTACCGCACGGCGCCCGGCACGGCCGACCAGTTCACTCGGACGCGATCGGCGCCGACCCACTCGGCCCGCACGTCGTGGACGGCGGGCGGCGAGCCGGGCTCGACGACACGAATTCGGGCGGGAGCGTGTTCGGTGAAGACCGGTGCGTTGGTTCCGTCGTCTATCGCTGCGTAGAGGTAGTAGTCGCCGGTGGACAGAGAGGAGGTGTCCCACTGGAAGCTGCCGGCTGCGTCGGTTTCGGGCAGGTCCTCGGCGATCACCAGGCCGTCGAAGGCCTCCCGGCCCGTGCTGTAGAACAGGTTGACTTCCGCGTCGGAGTCCGGGTCGAAGGCCTCGTAGTCGATGGTGACAATGCCCTGCTCGTCCGGCGTGATGTCGGCGACGGGCGCGGTGATCGCGATGCTTGGCTCGGCGTTGCCGGCCAGGGCATGGAAACTAACCTCGCCGAGCCCGGTCGCGTCGGTCACGGCGATTTCCCACGGTCCGGCCGCCGGGCCCTGAACGAGGACGACCCTTCGGGTCTGATCGGTGAGATCCTCCACGATCGCCATGGTGTCGCTGGCGGCGATGTCCGCCTCGGTGAACGTCCCGCCCGGGCCGGTCAGTTCAATGGCAACGCCGTCTGCGGGGTCTTCCCATTGGGCGCCCAGCATCACCCAAGGAACGCCGGAAGGCACGTCGAATACCTCGGAGACCGCGGGTAGCTCCGCGGACGCCGACAAGACCGCCTGCGCTGAATGTGCCTCGCCGATCTCATCGATCTCGTCAGCGCCAATGATTTCCCAATCCCCATTGAACCGCACACGTATTCCCCCGATCGTCTCGCCGATAATCGGCAGGTCGATCGCACCCCATCCCGCGATGAAGTCGTTGTAGGACGAGCCATCGTTTCGGAACTGGAAGTAGGCCCGGCCGGAAGCAACCTCCTCGCCCCCGAAGAGCGGAATAACATCGGGGATCGTCAGCGCAGCACCGGCGCTCATCGTTACGTTGAAGTCCGAATCGGCCAGGAAGCTCCCGTCGAACGTTAACAGCCCGGCCAGGGCGCTCAGCTCCGCGCTGGCCGATAGGAAGCCCTTATCCCAATTCAACTCGGCGTCGGCCGTGCCCGTGATGACGCCGCCGACGATCAGCAGCTCCCCCGAAGCGACAAGGTGATGGGCGCTGATCGCGCCCTCGACGGTCAGCTCGACCAGGGCGCCGCCGAGTTCGCCGCCCGCCCAGGAAGGAAGGTCGACGCTGACCTCCGGTCCGGCGGTCGCGCCCACGGTCCCGCCGAACTCGATCGGTTCGGGATCCGCCTCGGCGATGTGATTCACCATTCCGCCGATCGTCTGGAGGTACACCCCCGTCGTGCCGATCGGCTTGTTGATGCCGGTGCCCGTCAATGACAGGTAGTTCAGATCGCCTTGCAGGAACCCGACGATCGCTTCGATGCCGATACCGGTCGGAATGGCCAACTCCCCCGCGGCGATGATCTCGTCTCGGATCGTGTCGACGCTGATCGCTATGTAATTCAGCGTCCACATCGGCGCGATGGGGATGTCCTCGGCCGACAGCGTGCCGACCACGTCCACGCCGTCCTCGGAGATCTGAATGAAGTTCTCGCCGGCCAGGTCCACGGTGACGTTGAAGACCGTCGGCAGCCTCAGCCGGCCGCGAATGCGGAACGCGGTCGGGTCGGTGAGGAACTCGACGGACATGCCCTCCGCCTCAATCGGCAGGTCGAACAACGCGAAGTCCACGGGCGGGAAGGTGATCAGCCCGCCGGTGATGCTGACGCCGTCGGGGGCGATGATCACCCTATGGTCGCCGGTAATGTCCAGTGACACGCCGCCCAAGATCTCCGGAAGGGTCAGGCCGCCCTGGATCTCGAGCTGCGCGTCGGCCAGCGTCCCGCCGTCGGGGATCACCATCGCGATGCTGTCGAACCTCACGTCCACCCCCACGATGGAGAACTCCTCGGGCAGCGCGGCCCCGATGGCCTCGTTGAACGTAGACGTGACCGCCGAGCCGATGTCGATTGTGAACTCGCCGGAGAACAGCGGCGCCTCGATCCCGCCGATCTCCGCCGTGACCGTCCCACTAACAGAGATGATTTCCTTCTCGTACCACACGTCCCCGTCGACCGTAATCAGCGGCTGGAACGGCGTACCTTCCGGCGGCGCGAAGCCGATCTGGACCAGGCCGTGCGCTTCGAAGCGATTCGTTCCGCCGTTGTAGGCGAACCCGGCCTGGGCACTCAGGTAGAGCGGGGAGAGGTCGATATTGGTGGCTATGAACTCGAAGGCGTTGGCCGGGTCCTGCAGGTCCAGCGGGTCCAACTCGTGTTTCTCCAGGACCGCGGCGGGGTCGGCCTGGGCGGCAGCGAAGTCTTCCGGCCAGTCCATCAGCACGTACCAGTTGACCTGCGAAGCGTCGATGCCCGCGGGCAACTGCACGTCCTTCAGGTCCGGCGTGACGGTGCGCTGACGCGAGTCGGCCGGGGCAATCGGCTCGGAGAACGTGTCCATGTGCACGCGATAGTGCCACACGTCGTTACCCGGATCGTCGTCGGCCAGCACGTTCGCGTCCGTGCCCAGCCAGACCTGCTCCATCCACGAGGCCGGCTCGCCCTCCAGCAGTGCCGTCGACACATCCGCGTCGCCGTCGTTCCGCACAACGTAGATCAAGTCGTCCAGCTCCGAGCCGAAGGCAAGCTCTGGCCGCTGCTCGATGGCCGAGACCACCAAGTCCGGCAGCAGCCAGTCGACCGTCTCGGCTGCCACGACCTCATTGTTGTCCTCGTCGATCTCCTCCACCTCGCCCGTGACCTCCTGGTCAGCCCCCTGCTCGGTGTCGAGTTCCACGGCCAGCCGGAGCCCGGCCTTAACCATCGCGACGTCCACGACGCGGCCGGCTACGGAGGCCGTCTCCCCAAGCGACGGCATGCCCGCGGTAATCGTGCGCGGGCCGACGGCGTCATAGCGCGCCGGCTCGCCGATCGGCAGCTTGAAGGTGGCCGTGTCGAGGCTGTCGGTGTCAATCAGCCAGAGCCTCTCCTCCCAGCTCGCTTCCTCGTCGAGCAGGCCGGGGCCGAGGTTCGTGGTCGTGTAGGTGATCGTCGCCTGCCGGCCGAACCGCGCATCGTCGGTGACCGGCTCGCCGGCGGTCAGGTCCGGCGGCGGGTAGAGGCCGAAATCCGGCCAGATGGCGACGGCGCCATTCTGATCAAGGATTTCGCCCGTGGCGCCGTCGGCCGGAATCTCGACGGAATACCATCCGGGCGCCTGCGCGCTGCCGGGGAACGTCTCGCGCAGCCCCTCGGGCACGTCGATGGTGACCTTGTACGTCTTGCCGGCCACGACGCCGTCGAAGCGATAGGCCCCGTGCTCGTCGGTCTGCGCGAC
>Ga0307379_10012308_pt1 | contig 11158 bp, 9 predicted proteins | sample UN2MG_FD_202237 | JGI IMG/M metagenome (GOLD analysis project Ga0307379, IMG submission 202237) | Soil microbial communities from Risofladan, Vaasa, Finland - UN-2 | ecosystem: Environmental > Terrestrial > Soil > Coastal area > Acid sulfate soil | place: Finland: Risofladan, Vaasa | collected... | reverse complement strand
TTTCAATACTGTATCTTTCTTTAGTTTAATATATCATTTATTATCTTATCACATTCAAAAACATTTCAAAGTTATCATTAGGGATTGATAAGTTAATCAGGCTAATAAGATGGTGAAGTAGTATAATTTAGATAAACCAAGTTATTTTTTAAAAATTGAGCTGGGATTGGATTATAAATATAATCATTTTGAGAAAGACATAAGTAAACTAATCAACAGCAATATCTGTATGGGATATATAATCCATCTTGTTAGGGAAACTGAAGTTACTGAAGATTTTATTTTTCTTGAAAATGCCATTTTAGAAGCAGAAAACAATTACCCAAATATAAAAATAGCTTATGCTCGTTTTGGATTAGATAAAAGAATTTATAAAAAATCAATCGGGGACAAGACCATTATTACTCCAAACAAGGTATAAAATTGGTAAATCCAGCACGTCAAGTAGCTCTCCCAATTGATTGTTAGAATAATACTGCAGATCATTTTGGATTTTCTGTATTTGATTTAGGTTATTTCCATAATTAAGGATATTTGATATTTTTTAAAAGAGGAATAAGGATAGTTACTTAAATTTTATTTAGGGATAATTATCAAGATTCTAATTCCAGATTTTTTATTAAAGGATTAAACACTTCCTTAAATTTTATTAATAGTGGAGTTGCCCATTCAATCATGGTATCAAGTTTTCGAAAATCATCGTCAATAGAACCTTCTATTACTGCATAAATTCTGCTTGCTCTTCTGTCAGGTAGTTCATCCCATATAAGTTCCTGTCCTATTTTTTCTTCAATTGTTGCCTTTTTCTCCTTGAGCTGTTCAAAGGCAGATTTATTTAATTCCTCTTTTCCGGTATCAATATAAATTTCAACTCTGAACTTATTATCTATAGTAAAATCAGCTGCAAGTGAAAAGCCGCTCCTTCCTATTCCTAAACTCCAATATGATCGTAGCGATGCTCTACGAGTAAAACTAGAATCATATTTAAGCACTTTTAAACGAAGTTTTTCAAAGAAATCCATATACTTTTTATATCTGGGAGATATCTCACCAGGTGCCAGCCCTCTTCTTTTGGATGGTGGAGGCCCTGCTGCAATTCTGAAATTGGGTGCAGGAAGAGATGAATCAATTTGATATACTTCAAGCTCAATTGCATAAAAGGTAAGCTCTGCAGGACTTATTTTGTTTAACCATTCAATTGCCTCTTTATGAGCAACCTGAAATTCATTTGCAATCCAGATAACTATTCCGGCTTCTTTTGCTGCTGAATAAGTTATTAACTTTCCAAGATGGTCATGGTTTGAACTGCCAAACTGATTTTCAATTATTACAGGCATTTGGCTATAGCTTTCCGTTCCTGCCAGATCTATCCTGAAATTATGCACAAATTCTTCTTTACTTAAAATTTCTATATCAAGGCTTAAAACCTCATTTAACTGATCAATATTATCTGATACTCAGACCGATAAATCTTTTTCCTCATGAGGCCATATTTTTTTGATTTCAGAAACATATAATTTTTTTAACTTTCCTACTGCTGTCATATTTGAAAAAAATATTGAATAAACTTTTAATATTATAGCCTAAAATAGTCATAAAGAAATGTTTTATATAAACATCCAAAAAGTTTCCATTCCATTTTCCACATCGATATTAGCAAGTCCTTTCCTCCTTTTTCCTATTTTACTGGCCTGTTTACTAACTTTCAAATTGGACTAGTTTTTGGGGGAAAGGTCAATTTCGATACGTTCCAAGTTTGCTTAAGATTAGAGAAATAAAAAAGTTAATGGTTTGTTATGGAGGGTCAAAATCAATAATGACCAAAATAATCTTCCTGGTTCAGATACCAATAATAAAGGCCTTCTAATACAAAAATTATAATTTAAGTATTTTATAATACTGGTTTTCAGTTTGATCTCATCATTATCATGGTAATATTACTTTTATGCCCATCATCATACAAAAATCAATTAATTCATTGTATAAATTATTGCCGTATCCAAGATAGCATATTCATTATTCCAGTTTTCAAGCAGAGTATCTATGTCGCAATTGACTTTTACAAAAGCATGTGGCCAAAACGGTATTCCACATTCTTCTTTTCTCTTTTTAATTTCTTCAGGTGAAGGTTCAAAGACTGTACATCTTGCAATTACCATTTCAAAATTTCCATTGTTTCTCCCCAGTCTTGCAAGAACTCCCTCTCCAGGCTTGCATACAAGACTAACTGAGAGCCCGCCTGCGCTTCCTTCTGTCGGTATACCATGCTGGGCAAAGCTTGCCTTTTCCAGACTTCCAGCCAATGATGGAGGTACAGTACCATCCCCTATTATCTTTATTTCATTTTTGCCCTTATCTATATGCTGAAGATCGCCATAATATACTCTTTCCTTGCTAAGTTTGGTCAGGAGAATGACAGTCATGAGGGTATTAAAATCTGACAGTGTTGATGTGGGAACTCCATCTTCAAGCATCATACTCTGGGCAAAGCAGGTTACAGCATAGTCATCAGCTAATCCGGGAAATGACTGTATGGTGTAAAAATCAAATCCTTCTTCCTTTATTATTTCCTTGAGCGCAAGGTAGAGTCTTGCAGACCTATCAAAAACATCATTGATTTCTGGCAGGTCGCCAAAAAGCTCTTTAAGCCTGGGTAATAGACTGGCAATTTTATCCTTACTTATATTTTTTGCCCTTTCCATAAGTAGGGTCGTATCCCTGGAATCAATATCTATGCCAAACACTCTCATCCATTGGGAAGGATCAGCTACCCCACAATTTTGTCCCATTCCTCTTCCTCCAAATACACCAGCAGTAGACATATTAAGGTAGTTTTTTAAATGTGCAGCTTTACAATAACTTAATATGGCATTAATATCTTTTTTACTATCTGCTGAACCATAAACAAATTTATGCTTTATACCAATCTCTTTTAAGGCAGCATTCATAACAAGGCCGCCTACAGGTCTCCAACCCTGTGAACCGGGATGAGTCCAGATTATTATTATCCCACCTGAATTTACATAGTCCCTTACTGCACCGATAAGGTTACCTGCCCAAACCCAAGTACCCGAAAAAAGTATAACACCGTCAATGCTTTTATCTGCTTTCATTTTCCTAAATGCTTCTCTGGCCTCTTGTTTGGTGGCTACAATAATTTCATGTTCTACAATTTCTATACCCTCATTTAATAATGCTTCTTTTGAATTATTTATAATTTTATCATCAATAAATGGTGTCCCCATTGGGTCTTCCAGTCCATCCTTATGGACTCCGTAAACAATAAAACCAATTTTTGGTGCTACCATGACAAATCTCCTTTTTTATTTTTTTAAAAATTCTTTAATTACATTTTTTCAATTAATATGAAACGGATTTATCTTGCCACTCCACCAGCATTCGAAGTGGATACAGTACCCGGAATCGTTAATGTTGGATAGCAGGATTAAAAAAAATTAGAAAATGAATTACAAATTTTTCTATATTATTATTAATAATCTTTTCTAAAAATCATAGTATATTAGATACCTGCCGTCGTCTTTTGTTATAACTTTTTTATAAAGATTCTCAGTTCTCTTTTTAAAGATATTGACTATTTCTTTTGTTCCATCAGATGAAATACATTCAACAAAATTTGGTTTTAACCTAAATTTTTTTTCATATATGGCACTTATTTCATCAATAACATTATTGACGCTGCTTTTTTCTGTTAGGGCTATTGTGCAACCTCCAAAACCTGCACCCATTAACCTTGCACCAAAAATGCTATTGATATTCATACTATGCTCGACAAGGAAGTTGAGCTTTTCAGTAGATACATCATAGTCATCGGAAAGACTTCTATGAGAGTCATAAATTGTCTTTCCCAGGGAAAAGAAGTCATCATTTTCAAGAAATTTTTTGGCAAGAAAAACTCTTTTATTTTCAGTGATTACATGCCTTGCTCTTTTAAAAAGTACTTCAGGAATTTTTTCTTTAACACTTTGCAACATATCAATGCTGACATCAGATAAAGACAGGATATTTTTTTCTCCTGTTACTTCTACTATCTTTGATAAAGCCGTGATACATTCTTGCCTTCTTTTGTTATAATCAGTTGCTGGTAAATATCTTTCTTCTCTGGAATCGATTATTAAAAATATATGATTCTTTAAATTAAGTGGCACATAAGAATAACTTAAATCTTTAAAATTTAAAAAAGTTGCATTATCCTTTTTACCATATATAACTGAAAAATGGTCCAGATAGCCATTATCAATCATTACAAAATTATTCTCTGCACGATGACAAAACTCCATTATATCCCGCTTTTTATTATTCAGCCCAAAAAGGATTTCAAGCAATTGTGCTGTACCACATAATAGTGCTGCAGATGAACTAATACCTGAACCTGAAACCAGGTTGCTATCAATTACAAAACTAATACCTGATATTTGATTACCTGAATCAATATACTCCTTGAATACACCCTTTATATAATTCGACCAGACTGTTTCTTTATCATAAATAATATTATTAATGGGAAATTCATAATATTCATTAAAACCATTATCATATATCTCTACAACGTTTTTTTTATTTTTCATACCTGTGAAAAATTTATATTTATTTATAGCTATTGGCATTGAATAGCCGAAGTTATAATCAGTATGTTCACCTATTATATTAACTCTTCCAGGTGATATAATGTTTACAACACCCTCATCTTCATATATCTTCCGATTTTCAGTTGAAGTCTTCACAAATTTTTCAATGAATACATTTTCAAGTTTTTTAAACATTTCATAAATCATTTTATTCTAAATATTTATATAAAATTTAATAACTTTTATTTATTATCATCTTTGCACACAGCAACACTTTCCCTTTTTATCAATCTTGTGCTGAATATGGCCCTCTGCATAGGAAGGTTTTTATCACTTATTCTCTTTAGAAGAATTTCTACTAATTTTGCGCCTATCTTATAGCGTTCAAGTTCAATAGTAGTAATATGTGGTTTTATTATTTCTGTAAGTTTTATATTATCCAGACCTATTATCGAAATATCTGACGGTATACTAAGACCACTCTCTATAAAAGACTGCATTGCACCTATAGCTGTAAGATCATTTGAACAAATAATTGCTGTTGGAATTATCTTCCTATTAAGTATTGTTTTTGCTACATTATAGCCTCCTTCAAGTTTATGGTTTCCCTCAATTATCTCAAAATAGATGTCTTTATTTTTCAAAACAGCATTTTTAAAATCATTTATTCTTATGATTGATGTCTTGTGTTGTTTTGGACCACTAATAAAAAATATCTTCCTATGTTTCATTTGAAAGAGATAATCAACTGCTTCCTTTATACCATTCCAATAATCAAACACTATACTATCAGCTTTTATATTGCTTCCTCCCCAGTCAACCATTACTAAATTTATTTCATTGTCTATTATTTCCTCTATAATCACGTCATCCACTTGGCTTGACGCAAGAATTATTCCGTCAATTTTTCTGCTAATTAAAGCTTCTATTGATTTCAAGCCTACTTTAAAGTCATAATCAATATTGCATAGGAAAACATTGTAACCATTTTCCAGTGCAGCTTTTTCGATACCTTTAACAAGTTCAGGATAAAAGGGATTTGTAATATCTGAGATTATAAGACCGATAGTATGTGTTTTACCTATTGCCAGACCACGTGCATATAAGTTTGGCTTATATTTAAGTGCCTTCATGGCTTTAATAACCTTTTGCCTGGTAAGTGGTTCAACATTCCGGGTATTATTTATTACATGAGAAATAGTAGCTATAGAAACATTAGCCAATTTTGCAATATCTTTATAGTTTGTCAATTTGACTTCACAGTTAAGCGTTTACTTGATAAATTTTATTATGGAACATATTACTATAATATAATATTAACTTAATTGACATTTATATCTTTATGTTTCTTAATTCACTTGCTTTTTCTTCAGGTAAAGTGTCATTTATAAAGGTTCCTGCAGCAAGCTCAACACTTGCTATATATTTCAGCTTGGTCTTAGTTCTATAAGGAGGATAAAATTCAAAATGTAAATGATTATATTCATATCTTCTTCCATCAGTTGGATTCTGGTGAATAATCATCACATATGGCATTCTGAAATTAAACAATTTGTTATATCGCCTTATCAGTTCCTGAAGCGATTGTGCAAGAGAATAAACTTCTTCAGAATTGATTTCAGTAATCGACCCTAAGTGCCTTAAGGGATATATATGAACTTCGTATGGCCATTTTGCATAATATGGAATAAAAATTACAAAATATTCATTTTCAAAGATTATTCTCTCTTTTAGCTTAACCTCTTGTTCTAGAATATCACAATGGATACATCTTTTATTTTTTAAAAAATATTCCTTTGCTGAATTTAATTCTATTTCAGGTATTGGTGGTATAAATGGAAAAGCGTAGATTTGCCCATGCGGGTGTGTTAGAGTCACACCGATTTCCTTGCCTTTATTCTCAAAAATAAATACATATTTTACAAAATCGTGATTACCCAGTTCAAAATATCTATCCTGCCAAACCTTTATTATATTGCTAACTTTTTTAACAGGCATTTCCTCTAAATAAATATCATGATTTGCTGAGTAAACAATCACTTCACATATCCCAAGGGATTTTTCTTTTTTATATTCCAGATTTGTTTTAATGATATTTTCTTCCTTTATTTCATTTGGAACTCTTGAAAATGTTGTAAATTTATTTTCAAATACTGCAATATCAAAGTCCTCCTCATTTATTTCTGTTAAGTAGTTCCCATTTTTTGTTGGGCATAGCGGACAAAAGTTCTTAGGAGGGAAAAAGGTTCTCTCCTGTCTTTTTGTTGCATATGCAATATATTGATTTTTTAATGGATCAACCCTTAATTCTAACATTTTTTATTTTATCCATTGCTTTTTTTATTTATTATTCTCAAAATTTTTTATTTTAAATTAAAATAATGACTTTTGTGAATAAATAACTAAATATTAACTATTTAATTAAGCACTTAAGTATAAAAATTTTAATAATTTAGTATATTAAATCCAATTGACCAATTGCGTATTTTTTAGAATCAATAAAATTATAAAAGTCTATTTCATTCATTATTCTTTTACTGCACCGGACAATACACCTTTTCTAAAGAATCTCTGTCCAAATATATAAAATATTAACATTGGTATAGTCGCAATTATCAGGCCTGCAAAAGTAACGGGGACATTTGTACTATAAATTCCTTTAAATACAGTCAATCCCACCATTAAAGTTCTATATGAATCCTTTTGAAGAAAAATCAAGCTAATCAATAAATCATTCCATACCCATAAAGTACTTACAGTTGCCAAAGTCATAATTGGTGCTTTGGAAAGAGGAAGAATTATTCTAAATAATAATTTTATATCAGAACAGCCATCAATTTTAGCGCTTTCGATAATACTTTTGTTGATTGATCCAAAAAATTTGGCTAAAAAAAATGTCCAGAACGGAATAATCCAGCTTATATAAACAGATATTGTTCCATAATATGTATTTACCATTTGCAATTCAGATAATAATTTATATAACGGAATAATTAATACTATGGGTGGAACCACCATCAATGAGGATACTATAGCAAATGCATTATTTCTAAACCTAAATTTATAACTACTAAAACCAAAACTTAATAAAATAGCAATAAAACCTCCGACAAAAAGTGAAAATACAGTAATTATCATACTATTAAGTAACCATCTGAGAAAATAAGCCTTAGAAATCACTTCCGAGAAATTAGCTAATGTTATATTAACAGGAAGTCCGGTTTTATTTACTATGTATTCATTCTGTAATTTTAAAGAGGTAATAATTAAGAAAAATAAACTACCTATAATAGTTATAGAAAATAATATTAGGGGCAAAATTTCAATAATTTTGCTAAAATATATTTTCTTTTTACGTAATTTCATTATTCTTCCTCAGATAATCCAATTCTTGATCTCATTTGTAAGAATATAATTACTACTACTACTAAAGAAACCAGAATAGAAGCTGCGCTGCCACCCCAACGGTTGGTGTAAAAAAACAGCTGTCTATATACATACATTTCAAATACCATTGTATTATTTGCACCAGCTGTCATAACAAATACATAGTTAAATACCCAACTTAACATATTAACTATTATCAGAGTGCTATAAAAAACAATAATGCCTTTTAAGTGAGGGATATATAAATTTAAAAGCATCTGCCACTTATTAGCACCATCTATCTTTGTGGCATCTACAAGACTTTCTGACAGAGTTCCTAAGCGGGAAATAAATAGGATCGTTCCAAAACCAATTTCTTTCCAAACAATAATAAGAGCAATAGTAACTATAGCTATTTTGCGATTTCCAAGCCAATCCACAGTCAGTAAATCTAGCCCAACTTTTCTAAGGAATTCATTTATTACCCCATTTGTTTGCAGTAAATATGAAAATAAAACACCTGTAACAGTTATTGATAAAATATAGGGTAGAAAAATTAGGACCTGAAAAAATTTCGCACCGTAACAATTATTATAAATCGTAATTGAAAAAATAATACTTATAAATATTAATAACGGAACAATAATAGCAATTAAAATGGCATTATTTCTTATAGACTCATAAAATATTGTGTCACTAAGCACTTTTTTAAAATTTTCTAAACCTGCAAAAACAATTTTACCACTAACAGATTTCTGGAAACTTGTCATGAATAATCGAAAAATTGAATAACCAAAAGTAAGTCCCAAAACAATTATTGCAGGTATAAAAAACCAAAATTTACTTATATAAATTTTTTTAAAAAAACTCATTAGACTACTCTTTATGGATACCATTAGGGCTCCAATATTTGAAATGGAGCCCTAATGGTATAGACTTGGTATTATTAGGTATTATTATTTCATACCTTCAGCCCAACTTTGAAACTGACTTAGTCCTTCTGGATCCTCTTCTCGCCATCTTACAAATGTATCTGCTACATAATTCACTGCTTGTTCTGCAGTATATTCTCCACTAAATAACTTTTGAGAAGCAACCCACATTCCTTCCTGATCAACAAAATTTGGTATAAAAACGTTAGTAACTCCATCAAATGAGTAGTTTAAAGCTTCATATAATGCATTTCCGACATCATCCTTAATTATTGAAGCGTCAAAATTTTTAGTTCCGGGAAATGCTCCACAAGCTAAATAGAATGCTTCTGCACGTTCAGCAGATGCCAGCCATTTTAGAAAATCAGCAGCTTCTTGTTTGTTTTGACACCAATCGGTTATACCCCAATTCTTTCTCCAAACATTAGCTTTCCCTGCTGCTTTTCCCGTTCCAAAAACTGGTACTTTCATTATTCCAACATTATTATTAAGAATCTCGTTGAAATTCCTAATCAGACCACCTGGAGCTATTGTCATAGCTGCTCTTCCTGTTGCAAAAAGATCTTCCATTGCTTCATTAAGACCAAGTGAGTTAATATCATCATTAATATAACCACTTTGATATAATTCTTCAAGCTTGTACCACCATTCAGAATACTTTTCATCCTTGTAGTCTGCGCCACCAGCACCAACAGAAACATTCAAATAGTCCTTTAGCCCATCCAGATTCTGTCCACCGAATGGACCTTCCACCCATTGTGTATGGTTAGCTGTTTCAGCTTTATTACCAAACCCTAGTGGAATAAATCCAGCTTCTTTTATTTTATCACATGCATCAAGAAAAGCAGACCAATCCTCTGGTGGTGTATTTGGATCTAAACCTGCTTGTGTAAAAATTTCTTTGTTGTAAATCAAGGGTGCAATAGTATTGTAAAAACTTATAGCCCAAACTTTACCCTGATATGTTACTTCCTCTGGATATGAAAGTGTAGCTAGATCTTCTTCTGACCAGTAATCCGAAACTGGAGCAAGATATCCATTGAATACATTCATCATCGTCAAGTAACCAGCCCAGAAGAATTGAATATCAGGGCCACTTCTAGATTGAGCAGCTGTCTGAAATGCAGAAATCAGAGCATCGGTAGATTGGAGAACCAATTCAATAGTGACATTTGGATTTTGCTGTTGATAAATATCAACACTTTCATTTATGAATTCTTCAATACCCGGTTCATCCTGTTCTCCCCACCACCAGACAGTAAGTTTTATAGGCTCACCTGATGTTGTTTCTGCAGCAGTGGTCTCCTCTGCAACTGCTGTCGTTTCTGCAGCTTCTGTCGTTTCTGCAGTTTCTTCTTTGCAACCAGTTAATGAAAAAGTTGCAACCATCGCTATCGATACTAATATAATAAGCAGCATCAACATTATTTTTTTCATTTTCTCTCCCCTTGCTATATGCTTTAATAAAAGTAAAAATCATAGCTTATTTAAGAAAATTAACCCTCCTTTCTAATAATAATTGTAGCATTAACTTTCACCTCCTTTGATATGAACCCCAAAATTTGGACACCGAATTAACTAATCAGAATCAGCTGATGGGACTCATTTCCTTTCATTTTTTCATTGTTTATATTTTCAAATTCTTCCGGGGGCATATACCCCAGGGAAGAATGCAATCTTTTCCTATTGTAGACTTCCTCGATAAAATATGGAATTCTTTCAAGCAACTCTGCATATGTCTCATATTCAAACATATAGATTTCCTCAACTTTTAAGGTCCTGAAAAATGACTCTATCTTGGCATTGTCATATGGATTTGCCTTTCCTGACATGGATATGCCATGATCCTTTAGGACCTTCACATAATCATAAGAACAGTACTGGATACCCTGGCCGGAATGGTGGACAAGGTTACCAGTATCTCTCTTTGATATGGCATCGACAAGAGCTGCCATGGCCAGATCTGCTGACAGTGTCCTACCCAGTCCGTATCCTACGACCTTTCGGCTAAAGCCATCTATTAGGGCTGCAAGATATACAAATGATGTGGCAATCCTAATGTAGGTAATATCTGCATGCCACACCTGATCTGTCCTGTAGGGCACAAGGTCGTCTATTAGATTGGGATACTTTGTAAGGCCGTGAGAAGAGTCTGTGGTGGCCTTAAAAGCCTTTCTGGCCCTGCACAGTAGGTTTTTGTCCCTCATTAGCCTTAGAACCCTCTTATGGTTTACCTTTAGCCCCTGGCGGTGTAGTTCTGCTGTAATTCTCCTG
>Ga0307379_10012307_pt1 | contig 11159 bp, 11 predicted proteins | sample UN2MG_FD_202237 | JGI IMG/M metagenome (GOLD analysis project Ga0307379, IMG submission 202237) | Soil microbial communities from Risofladan, Vaasa, Finland - UN-2 | ecosystem: Environmental > Terrestrial > Soil > Coastal area > Acid sulfate soil | place: Finland: Risofladan, Vaasa | collected... | reverse complement strand
GCCCCCTGCCGACACGGAGGGCAGTAATCCTCCTCATTAACTTGCTATACCCCCCTTTTAAATAAACAAAGCTGAGGCATATACCTCAGCTTTACTCATTCCTTTACCTATTAACTATTAGTTTGTAATGTCTCTAATCACGAGACCAAAGGATTATGGGTGGTATTGGCTGAGGCTCTAACCTGCTGCTCAATTTCCTGGGCAAGCTCAGGATTCTGACTCAGGTATTGCTTGGCACTCTCCTTTCCTTGTCCTAGGCGAATGTCACCATAGGAGAAAAAAGCGCCAGCCTTTTTCACCAGCCCCAACTCTACACCAAGGTCGATAAGATTACCCTCCCGGCTTATCCCGTGGTCAAACATGATGTCAAACTCGGCACGTCTGAATGGAGGGGCAACCTTGTTTTTGACTACCCTAGCCCTGATGCGACTGCCTATTGCCTCGGTTCCCTGCTTGATAGTTTCGGCACGCCTAAGGTCTATCCTTATTGAGCTATAGAACTTTAGAGCCCTGCCACCCGGTGTCACCTCGGGATTACCAAAGACAATACCAACCTTTTCTCTTAGCTGATTGATGAATACCACTGCTGTGCCCGACTTACTAATAGCAGCTGCTAGTTTTCTCAGTGCTTGCGACATCAAGCGGGCTTGTAAGCCAATATGAGCGTCCCCCATTTCTCCCTCGATTTCAGCCCGGGGTACCAAGGCAGCTACACTGTCAATCACTATCACGTCGATAGCCCCGCTTCTGACCAGTGCCTCGGTAATCTCCAGGGCTTGCTCTCCGGTATCAGGTTGAGAGATGAGCATGTCATCAACATTAACTCCGCAGTGGCTAGCATAAGTTGGGTCCAGGGCGTGCTCCACATCAATATAAGCAGCCATACCTCCCCGTTTTTGCGCTTCGGCAATTATGTGCTGACCTAAGGTGGTTTTGCCTGACCCCTCAGGGCCAAATATTTCCGCAATCCGCCCTCTGGGGATACCTCCCACACCTAAGGCCAGGTCTAACGCCAGTGAGCCACTGGGAATAGCCTCTACTGAAGACATGCTGGCAGCTTCTCCCAGCTTCATGATTGAGCCTTTACCAAAGCGCTTTTCAATCTGGCCAATGGCTAACTCTAGCGCCTTTTCTCTCTCTGTGGTCATTTTCGCCTCAAATTAATCATAGCACAAACACTTCATCAAAACAAGAAGATGTAGTTGGAGATTACACTAAAAGATGTGGTTAAGCCTGAAGGTTAGCTATTGGAGGTGGTAAGCGCTTGTGGTTACTAGCAGCTATCATAGACTCAATCTTTTCTCTCAGCTCATTTGAGGCTTCACCAGTAACCAGATAGCGGTCAAGTTCTTCATAACTGAGTCCCAATTCGCCTTCATCGGTTTGTCCTTGCCACAAACCAGCCGATGGGGGCTTATCTATAATCTGCTGGGGAATGCCCAAGAAGCTAGCCAGTTCCCTTACCTGCCCCTTGACTAGATTGCCTAAGGGCATAATATCTACCCCGCCGTCCCCATACTTAGTAAAGTAGCCTATGGAAAGCTCACTCCTGTTACTTGACCCGGCTACCATATATTTAAGTTGATTAGCCAGGTAATAAAGAGTGAGCATCCTTAATCTAACCTTGAGGTTGGCTTCGGCTAGCCGTTTGGCAGTAGGCTCTACCCTATCACTGGGCAGGACTTTGAGTAAAGTATCAAAAACGGTATCGAGAACCACTGTTTCGGTCGGAATAGAAAACTTGTTAGCTACAGTGCGGGCATGTTCCTCATCCTCTTGACTACCATGGCAGGGCATAATCACACCGAGCATGTTTTGTGGGAAAGCACGTTGACACAATACCGCCAGTACCGAGGAATCGAGTCCACCACTCATACCTACCACTATCCCCTTGCACCCAGTAGCCAGCACTTTATCTCTTATCCACGAAGTCAGCTTATCAACTAGCTGCCCTGTATCCATATAAGTCTCCATTGTAGGGCTAGTTCGCCAGTAGTATACTATTTTATAACTGCCTGGTCAAAGGGTTGCGCTCGCCCATATGATTAGTAACACTGTTATAGTTATAAGTGCTGCCTGTCTATCTGAACTACTTTGATGGTTAGGCATAGATTGTTTATTAGTCCTATCCCTTCCTCTTATTGAGAGGAGGGTAGTCTGCTCAAAAGGACAAGGTTAATAAATGGGCTCCAGACTAGCCAATATAAGTTCTAGGCGAGCTTGTGCTATACTAAAGCCAAATCAACAACAAGTAGTTAGATGAGCTCGAGAAGAAGATTATTATGGGGCGTAAGCGCTCTTGTTATTATCATAGCCGCTGGTGTTATCGGTTATGTAGTTATTGAGGGGTGGTCATTTATTGACGCCCTTTATATGACCATCGTAACCATAACTACTGTTGGCTATGCTGAGGTTCACCCCCTGAGTGCCAGTGGACGGATTTTCAGCATCTTCTTAATTGTAGGGGGTGTTAGTGGAGCATTATACACTTTAAGCGTAATAGCCGGGTACATAATAGAAGGCCACCTGGGTACTACGTTAGGGAGGCGACGGATGGAAAGAAGAATAGCAAAACTGAAGGAACACTTTATTCTCTGTGGCTACGGTAGAGTAGGACAGGAGATAGCTCGCATCTTTACCGAAGAAGGAGTACCTTTCATCGTTATCGATAAAGACCGGGATAGCATTGCCAGTGCCGAGAAGGATGGGCATCTCTATGTGCTGGCTGATGCCACTGATGATGAGGGATTAAAAGAAGCCGGTATCGAGCAGGCACGCGGTCTGGTGATTGCTGTTGGTAATGATGCCGATAGTGTCTATATAACACTCTCAGCTCGGGGGATGCGTCCCGACCTGTTTATTGAGGCTCGCGCCTCTAGCAGCGAAGCTGAAGCCAAGCTAAAAAGAGCCGGCGCCGACCGTATCATATCCCCGGATAGTCTTGGCGCTCGTCACATGGCACAATTAGCTCTACGCCCGGCGGTGGTTGACTTCATTGATACTACCATCTTTCGTCGTGGCCAGAAGCTGCAGTTGGAAAATGTAGCCGTAGGCAATGACTCAGCTTTAATCGGTCTAACCGTAGAAGAAGCCCGCCTTCGTACCAAAGCGACTATCCTGGCAATAAGCAGAAAAAGGGGTAAGGTGGTAGCTAACCCAACTGCGGAAGAAACCATTCAAGCCGGGGATATGTTGATTACTCTGGGCACCAGAGAGCAACTGGCAGCACTGGAGGAAATCTGCGAGAGGTGTAAAACTGATGAACAAAGCTAAAGTGGGTATTATCAATGTTACCGGGTATGCCGGTGTCGAGCTGGCACGATTACTATATCAGCACCCACAGGTAGAGCTTACCTCAGTCACCGGACGGAGTGCTGCCGGGCAGAAGTTAGGCAAGGTTTTCCCTCACCTGGCTAGCATAGACCTGACTATCGAAGCTAAGCTGGGAGAGGTTGATTTAGTCTTTTCGGCTATGCCCCACAAGGAAAGTGCCAAAGAGGTCATACAGTTGCTCAACCATAGCATTAAAGTAGTGGATATTAGCGCCGATTTCAGGTTAAAGAATGCCACCGAATACCAGAACTGGTATGGCTTTACGCACTCCGCCCCCCAGCTACTTGAACAAGCCGTATATGGTCTACCCGAGCTACACCGCTCTCAGGTTGCCTCGGCCCAACTGGTCGCCAATCCCGGCTGCTATCCCACAGGAGCTATTCTAGCCCTAGCCCCAGCCGTTAAAGAAGACCTGATTGAGCCGGACATTATCATTGATAGTAAGTCTGGTGTTTCCGGAGCGGGCAGAACCCTCAGCCTTGGCACTCACTACTCAGAAGTTAATGAGGATGTCACTGCCTATGCATTGGCAGGACACCGACATCTGCCTGAGATTATTCAGGAGCTAAAGCTGCTTCGCCCCCAACAGTTGCCTTCAATAACCTTCGTCCCTCACCTGATACCAATGACCCGGGGAATACTAACCACCGGCTATGCCCCCCTATCCTCGGGCAAGGTGGCTGCTGGCAAGAAAGGAGAGGAAGAGGTAAGACAGCTCTATCTGGACTTCTACCAGGGTGAGCCTTTTGTCAAGGTAGTAGAATTTCCCCCTCACACCAAGCACACCTGGGGGAACAACCTCTGTCTCATTCACCCCACCATTGACTACAGGACAGGAAGACTTGTTGTTATCAGTTGCATTGATAATCTGGTTAAAGGGGCAGCCGGACAAGCCATCCAGAATATGAACCTTATGCTCGGTCTCCCTGAAGTAACCGGGCTTGAGGCGCTGGCAATTTACCCATGAGAGGAAATTAGGCGGCAAAAGGGCAACAGGGATCCGCCTCCAATACGTCTCCAAAGAGCCTCATCGTTCGGGCGAGGCACCCCCGACAAGATTCAAACTGCTGACACTTGCCACAGGCCCCTTTCCGCACACTTTTGTCAGCCCACTTGGTGAGCACCTCACTTTGCCTCATCCGCAACCATATATCTTCCAGAGGCTCTTGAGTGGCATTACCAAAAGTCAATTCTTCAGGAGAGAACATACAGGGCCGGACACCACCACCAGTCTGAATATACATTGAGTAGGAGGCGGCACATCCTTTCACTTCCGGGATGGTAATCCCGCTATCGGTGCTACTGAGGGAAAAACCGTGCTTGGCGGAGAGGTTCCACAGGAAGGGCTCATCGTAGAAAATATCCAAGTTGCTCTCATAGCTATAGATTTCCTTTACTGCCTCCTCTTGTTCCTCTGGGGTGAACGCATACTGTTGATAATAGCTACTCGAAACCTCATCTTCCCCGAAAGGTTTCAATGGCAGAAAGATAATCCTCTTCCCGCCAAGACCTTCAATCAACCGAATAAGCCCTCCAACCTGTCCGAGGTTGAGCTTGGAGAGAACCATAGTTGCTCCGTGGAAAATCCCCAGAGCAGCGCATCGTGCCGCCCACTCCTTGGCAATATCGAACTTACCCCCCCTCTTTGTGTACTCATAAACAGCAGCGTCAGCACCGTCAAAACTAAAGAGAACCTTAGGTGAGAAGGACGCCAGTTTCTGCAATCTGTCCTGGTTGAAGGCATTGCCATTGGTTATCACAAAGACATCAATCCCTTCTTTCTTAAACATGCCTCCGATCTGATGAAAGTCCTTACGCAACAACGGTTCGCCACCCTCCAGTATCACCCATCTTGGTGACAGCCCGATAATATCATTGGCTATCTTAGTTGCTTCTTCACTGGTTAGCTCTCCCTTCTCCATACCAACACAGTGCCGACAATTCAAATTACACATACTGGTAATCGCCCAGTCCACGTACATCGGGCCAGTCATATCTTTCCCTTCCAATAAACGTAATCCGTAACTGAGCCTTCAGCTTTGTCTATCATCATATGTTTCACCAACGGCTCATAACATCCCCGGCATAACCCGTTACCCACCATGGCATAGCCTTGAGCCGCTGCCTTACTCCTGTTTGAGAGCACAGGCAATGGGCCTACAACATATCCCAGCTTCTCCAGAGAAGACTTTACCGCAATATAGATGTCCTCGTATCCGGTCAATCGCCCTGAGAGATAGACCTCACGGCTCCCTAATACAGCCTGTTGGCTACATACTGCAAATAGGATGCCTTCAACGAAAGCGTTAAATGCCTCAGGGTACGATTCGCGCGTGAAGGCTTCTATAGGCAGGCTCTCCGCACCAGCCAGATAGCTGGCGCCGCCTTGGAAGAGCAGGTTCTTCTCAAAACCTCCCAGGAGATAGGCAATCTCGCCATCCATAGCTCCAGCGTTCATAAAGTTGGGGCCAGGAAAGAGAGTGCCCCCAATGCCGTTAACTATCTTGCCTGCCTCTATGGTAATGAGGCCATTATAGCCACCACCAAGCTCAACAACAATATGATTAACCTCAGAATAACCCTCTCCCTTCTTCTGGGAAACCATCTCTACAGAGAGAGCCCCGATGCACATCTTATCTGCCGTGCCCATATCTATCTTATTGAATTTCCGCCATCGGGGAACCGTGGGAAGGTGAATCACTCCCGGAAGGAAAAGAATCTCCAAGCCCGCCCCTCCGACTATAGCAAAGAATTTCTTCATCCCATCAAGTACCGGCACACTCTCCCCTTCCCGGACTAGCGTGAGCTCGAACATCTCCCTCTCACTGACCTCACTCAACCTCCTGTTAGGCAGTCCGTAACCGGAGGGAGCTATTAGGACATCAGGCTCCAGGCTGAGGCACTTTTCAGCCATATCTTCGGGTCTCTCGGCTACCACACTTGACGGCATACTCTCTTCGTATCTGACCTCCCTGTCCTCAAGGAGGCAAAGGTCAAATGAGACAGTCCCGGGGTCAATGCCTAATATCTTCATCTTTGCTAGCTAAAGTTATCTTAATTATATATTGCCAACGCAGTATATCTGATGCCAACGAGTAAAATCAAGCCAACTTTATCCAGCTTAAGATATTGTCGGCTGGCTTTGCCTCTGCTATGCTTGACTACAATAGTATGAAAAGGGTAGTGAGTAATACCGGCACAGGGGCTAAAGGGTTTGGCCGTGCTGACTACATAAAGATTTCTATTTTCGGCTTCGCCCTGGCTGCCCTTTGGAGCAGCCTGCACACCATTGTTATTCAACTACGGCTGCTGGACTTTGTTGCTGAGGCACAAAAGAATACTTACCTTGGACTTCTCACCGGTACCGGTTTAATCCTGGCTATGGCCGTCCAGCCTATAGCCGGGGCGATTAGTGACCGATCCGGTTTCAAGTGGGGGCGCCGCCGACCTTATATCCTGCTGGGCACTATCCTAACCATATTGTTTCTGCCCGGCATAGGCTTGTGTGGCAGTTATCTTACCCTTTTTATCACTTATTGCTTGCTGCAGGTTAGCTCCAATACAGCACAGGGTCCGTATCAGGCTTTTATTCCTGACCTGGTACCCGAGGGAAAGCGAGGGCGGGCTTCAGGGGTGAAGACCCTGCTTGAGTTCGTGGGTGGGCTTGTCGTAGTACGGCTGATAGCCTATTTGATGGACCGCTACCTCACTGAGCAGGGAGGTCCTTGGCTGGGGTACACTCTGGCTATACTGGGTATTGTCCTGCTGGGGACTATGCTTGCCACCATTCTAACAGTTAAGGAGCGACCCGGAGCCGGTGGCTCTCAACTCCCCTTATTATCAGCCCTATATAGAAGTTTCAAGATTGATGTTAAGCTAAACCGTGATTTTGTCTGGTTCCTGGTATCTCGTCTCCTCATCCTTATGGCCTTCTCTGCTTTACAAAAATTTGCTCTATATTTTTTTATGGATGTGGTTGGCATAACCAGTCCAGCGGCAGTAACCGCTGACCTCCTTATAGTGGTGGGGGTTTGTATGTTAGTTGTGGTCTACCCCGCCGGGCGTTTATCTGATAAGGTAGGCCGTAAGCGAATTGTCGTTTCTTCCGGGTTGGTTAGTGCTTTAGGCATTATGTTACTATTTTTCTCCCATAGCCATTTATATATCATGCTCTGTGGCGCTATCCTGGGATTATCCTTCGGCGCTTTTATGAGCACAAACTGGGCCCTGGCTACAGACCTGGTACCCAAAGGTGAGGAGGGACGATACCTTGGCCTGACCAATCTGGCTACCGCTGGCGGTTCTGCCCTGACCCTGTTCATCATCGGACCGATGATTGATTTGTTCAACACCTATGGCCCTGGGCTGGGCTACCAAGCTATGTTTCTGGTTTGTTTTGTCTGTCTTGTTGTCGGCTCGCTGTTAGTCCTGAAAATCAAGGGGCAGGCTCAACTAAGGTAGCACCGCTTCCCAGCCCCAGGCACCAGCCAGTGCCGCGCCTATATAAAGGAGGGTTCTACCCAACCAGCATAGAAGGAAAAACTTCCAAAAGGGGAAGCGTAGGGCGCCAGCAGCTATCCCGGCTAGGTCAAAGATGAAGGGCACTACTGACATAATAAAGATAGTCAGAGTCCCCCATCTCCTCATCCAGCCTTCCACTCGATAATACAGCTTGCTCCGTTGGGCAAGCCCGCGTCCGCTATAGCCAGCCAGGTAACCGGTTATCTCCCCGATAGCCGCCCCAGCCCCACCAACCAGCCCAACCACAATAGCTGAGGGTAAAACAGCACCAAGAACAGAAAGTATCAGGATATTGCCCGCCGGTAAGATGAGAGTGGCATTAAAGGTTAAGCTAATAAGAAAAGCACCCAGATAGCCGTAACCCTCCAGCTTCTCCACCATATTCGGATTCTGGCGGTAGAAACAAAAGATGCCAGCCGTAATAGCTATGACTAAGAGCAGGGCTAATAGGGGAATAAATCTCTTTTTTATCCAATCTCTTTTGTCCATCGTGTCTTTAGCATTGTAGCACATTACAAAGTTAGGAGTAGTGATATAGCGGTAGCCTTAATATCGTGTTGTCTGTTAGCTGTGTCTCTGCTATACTTCAACAGCGTGCCCCCATCGTCTAGAGGCCTAGGACACCGGCCTTTCAAGCCGGTAACAGCGATTCGAATTCGCTTGGGGGCATTCGAATTCATCCGCTTGAGAGGGAGATGCCAAAGATTACACCGAGAAGAAAAGCACCAAGACAGGACCAGCTAACCGAGGCATTACAAGGGGAACTGGCAACTTATGAGAAGGTGGGGCTATTCCAGCGGTCCTTGACGAAGAAGACAGCCTACCGTTATCGGGGGTGCTTGCTTCAATACCAGAAAGCCTTAAATGGTGCTACGCCAACACCGGACATGTCAGCACAGTTTCTAGCCCAGCTCCGCAAAGAGGGCTTTAGCCCATCCTCGCTAAGGCTTTACCGGGCTGCCTTACAGGGATTTCATGCCTGGCGTGGGGAGCAATTGACCTTCCCCGTGAGAGTTCCCCACCACCTGCCGGAATACATTGAGCCCACTATCATTGCTAGGATACTGGAGCTATCCAGAGATAATCCCAAAGACCATCTTACCTTGCGACTAATGACCGACGCTGGACTGAGGCGTGGGGAAGTAACAAACCTGCGCGTAAGGCACGTCGGGACAAGGGCTTTACGGTTTAGGGGCAAGGAAGACCGTGACAGGACTGTGCCGCTTACCAGAGGGTTAGCCACGGCTTTGAAGCCATTTTGTACCGGCAAATCGCCAAATGAGCCAGTGCTGGGAGTTGGCGAAGGGGTCATCTATCGCACTGTTAAGAAGTACGGCAAGCTTATAGGTAAGCCAGAACTCAAGCCGCACGACCTGAGACACAGCTTTGGTACCCGGTTGCTGGAGCAAGAGATAGACCTGAGAACGATTCAGGAACTTCTAGGGCATGCAAGTTTGGTAACAACACAGATTTATACTCAAGTGGCTGGCACTCGCCTGGAGGAAGCGATCAACCGTCTCAGCCAAACTGAGTGTATTCATGCTCGAGCGCAGACTGAAGAAATCGCCAGCGAGGAGAGAGGCGGAGCGCTTAAGTTTCTATCAGACCTGACTAGGCTTGTGCAACAGACTCACCCCGAGTTTCGTCCAAGTATTGAGATTGTCGTGCCTCGTTCAACAAAAAGCCATTCTGCCCAATGAGACAAAAAACCGAGAATATCCTCTGTTAGGTCTGAGTGTTACCTGGTTCTAAACCTATGCGTGCCTGGACTGACCTGAGATAATGCTCGAGCTTCTATTACGATCTAGGCCTTCACTATCCCGCCCATATTGGTCAGCGAATGCCTCTTTATGCCACAGTCTTGGCAAAAGTCAGAGAAAGCATCGTTAGCATCAATATTGTGCGAAAGCAGTAACCCTCCGGCTTTCAAATATTTCCAGGCTGTCTGAAATTCCCACAGCATATTCTGATAAGAATGATCACTATCATGTAAGAAAATATCAATCTCCCCCACATTTTTATTTGTGCTCCGTCTCAAGGCTACTAGAACTGAAAGCGGCAGAGAGATTTCTTCAGGTGTAGAGTTCCAACGAGGTTTATCATTTGGATTACACAAAGCGCCATTTTATTCTTCTTGGTATACTTAAAAATAATCAATATTATTTCCTAATCACAACTAAGCTAATTGGCAGCAATAAATGTGAGTCGGTTATATATTAAATTGTGGCGAAAGGAAACCGCAATACCTGATTGCAAGCATCATTAACAGTGGTGCTATCAACGGGCAGCCAAAATAATGTGGTTGCCACTATTTAAAAAGCCCAGGATTAGCGTTGAGTTTTCGCTCAAGTTCAACTATAGTCGACCAAGCTCTAGACTCGGCAGCTATTTCATCCGCAACGCTTGATGGCTGGGGTAGTGTTACATTTGAGCCGACCATTTCTAAGACCTCACAACCTTTAAAAAGTAACTTCAGCTCTTCTGCGGTATAAAGATGCATGGGCACGTGCTGCATTTTTACGCTTTTAAAGGGGAAGCCTAGTAGATCAACCAGTGTCTACTACGTGCCAAAATCCAGGACGCCATAATTCGGATTCATTTGGATTCTTGAGCGTAGACAGATCAGGTTGTCTCCCTCATCGCTGCAGTCACGTCAGTGCCTGTTTCAACAGCACCCTGAACAACCCCTTGACTAGCTCCATGTACCCCGTTCAAGGGATTCACTCCAGCCTTGGTGGATGCTTTAACCACGCTCGTTGCCACCGGACCCACCAAGTTCTCAACAGCTAAAGGCTTCTCATCTAATACATGCATAGCTCCACGGGCTGCCTGTCGAGTAATCTCAACGCCGTGTTCCTTCGCTGCTGTTTTATCTTTCCAGACCATGGCGAGATTATCTTGTAATGCTCTCACCAGTTTCTTAGTTACCTTGCGGCCACGTGCTGCGGTCAAGGTAGCTACTCTGGCTGCCTCGGCAATTTGGTAAGCGGTAACACCAATAACTACATCCAGACCGGGAACCGGTATCCTTTTTATAAGGCTAAGGGAGAAATTGCTTAGAAGACCATTCGATGGGGAAAGACTCATTAGGCTCGAGATTTTTCGGCTTGGAAACATTAATGAATCCAGAATCACTTCGCGGCTGACTTCTCCTTCTTCACGAATCCTGGCTAATAAAGCCAAAGTCACCAAACCAAATATAAAGGCAATCCCAAAAATGAAATCAAGCCCAATAATGCTTAAGGCGGGAACCTGCATAAGATTAAGCGGGCTTGTCCATGTGAAAGTGAAAGCAAGTTGGCGTG
>Ga0307379_10012305_pt1 | contig 11160 bp, 9 predicted proteins | sample UN2MG_FD_202237 | JGI IMG/M metagenome (GOLD analysis project Ga0307379, IMG submission 202237) | Soil microbial communities from Risofladan, Vaasa, Finland - UN-2 | ecosystem: Environmental > Terrestrial > Soil > Coastal area > Acid sulfate soil | place: Finland: Risofladan, Vaasa | collected... | reverse complement strand
AGGCTTCGACATGACCGCGGAGGAGATGAGGATGTCCGGTGAGCGCATCTGGAACATGGAGAAGGCGTTCAACGTCAGGGAGGGCTGGAAGGAGGAGGACGACTACCCCGCCCCCAGGATAATGGAGGACCCCATAACCAGCGGTGTCGCGAAGGGTCAGAGGGTCACGAGGGAGGAGTTCAAGTTGATGCACAAGGCGTACTTCAAGGCCCGAGGCTGGAGCAGCGAGGGCATTCCGACGAAGGCGAAGCTCCTTGAACTGGGACTTACGGATGTCTCCGCCGACATAGGAGTGGACGGCTGATGTCCCAGAGAAGGGCTATATTCTCCGAGCCGGAGAAGTGCACTGGCTGCAAGCTCTGCGAGATGGTCTGCTCCGCCACGAAAGAGGGTGTCTTCAACCCGCTGCTCAGCCGCATCCGGCACGTCAGGCTGGGGGCGGTAGTGCACACTGCCCTCTCCTGCCGCCTCTGCGACGACCCCACCTGCGTCCGGGCCTGCCCCGTCAAGGCGCTGAGTCAGGACGATGAGACCGGGCTGGTCTACGTCGACGACAACAAGTGCACGGGATGCGGCTGGTGCATAGAGGCCTGCGAGTTCGGCGCCATCGCCCTACCCAAGGACAGGAAGACGGTGATAATCTGCGACCTATGTGACGGTGACCCCAAGTGCGTGGAGTTCTGCCCTCAGGAGGCGCTGTCACTGAAGAACGCCGAGGAGATGGGCCAGACCATGAGGAAGAAGGCTGTAGCCAACCTCCTCAAGCTAGCTGAGTGAGAACCTCTCCTTCAGGAGCCCGTTCCTTTTCTTTCCCGCTTCTATCCCCAGCTCCCGGGCCAGCACCGCCTGGGACGTCAGCTCCTCAAGCACCTTGAACCAGGCCCCGGACACCTCATCGGAGCGGGCTATGGAGGTTCGGGTCACCTTCAACGCGTCCTCTGGGCACATGTTCTCGCACGCTGAGCACAGGATGCAGAACCTTTCATCGACCTCGGGGGAGCCGTCCACGATGCTCATGGCCTCGGTGGGGCAGGAGTCCGCGCAGACCATGCAGCCCTCGGGGCACTTCGACGGTTCGACATTCACCATTCCCTCAAAGGGACTCGCTACCTTGATGAGATCGTAGGGGCACGCTTCCTCGCATTTTCCACAGTAGAAGCAGAGGCTTTCGTCAACCGTTACCTCCTCGATGCGTGTGCCGTCGTTCTCCGTCTTCACGTTGATGGCCTCAACGGGACAGGCACCTTGGCACTCGAGGCCGCACGCTATGTCACATCTCCCATAGTCGACGTTGATTATCTTCCTGAGCTCCGGGATGGCGTTGCTCACCTGTACGGGGATGTCTTCCTCGTCGTTGGTGGTCTCGCTGAGCGCGTTAGATGGGCAGAAAGCAACGCAGATGCCGCACATGATGCATTTGTCGACGTCTACGATGACCATGGGCTTCTCGACGAGCCTCCCGTCCTCCACGGATGCATCGGACAGTGCGATGGCCTCCTTAGGGCAGACCGTCTCGCACATCCCACATCCAAAGCACTTACCGTCGTCGACGTCCAGTACCGTCGTCTTGGTAAGGAACTTCCTCTCCAGCGTGAGGTGGCCCTTCCGCCTCCTCCCCCTTATCTCTCCCGGCATCTTATCCCCCTCCAGCGATCCTCTCCATTACGGGTGCGACACTCGTCCTGTGCATGTCGAGACCCAGCCCCTCGGGTTCCGCACCCATCGCCAGCAGGAGCATCTCAGGATAGTAGAGGACTGGTATGTTAAATCTGTCGCCGGAGTCCTTCCTCACGAGCCTCTGGGTCACGTCGTACTGGAGGAAGCATGTGGGGCAGACGACGGAGATGCAGTCCACCCCCGCCCTCTCCATCCAGCCCAGCTTGTACCTGACCATCTCCTTCCCCGTCTCGGCGTCCGCATTCCCTGAGGCCGCCCCGCAGCAGAGGTTACTCTTGTAGTATGGGACGCTGGTCGCCCCGGTGAGCTCGATGAGGTTGTCGAGGAGCCTCGGCCTGATGGGGTCGTCGACGTCCAGTATGTGGCTGGGTCTCAGGAGGTGGCATCCGTGGTGGACGGCGACCCTGAGGTCTGTAAGGGGGCTGACGACGGCCGCTCTCATCCTGTCCACGCCCACGTCGTCCATGAGGACCTCGACGAGGTGCTTCACCTCGGTCTCCCCCTTGTACTCCCTCCCTACTTTGGAGAGCCGCTGGTTCACCTTTCCCTTCAGCTTGGTGTCCCCCTTCAGGGACGAGTCCACGGTCTTCAGGGTCTCGAAGCACCCGTTGCATGGGGTGAGTATCTGCAGCCCCATCTCCTCGGCGATGGCCAGGTTCCTGGCTGCCAGGGTGGTCCAGGTCACCTCGTCGACGGACTTGAGTGACGGGTCGGGGCAGCAGCCAGTGCTCGGCATCTCGACGAGGTCTATGGCGAATCCCTTGAGCAGTCTCCTGCCGGAGGACTCCATGAAGGGCAGCCTGACGGGTATCATGCAGCCTAGGAAGAGGGCGTACTCTGCCATGTCACTCCCCCTCCGATAGCAGCCTGCCGAACCTAGTGCCCTCGACGAGCTTCCTTATCTCGTCAGCGGCTGCGGACTCCAGCGCGTCTAGGTTGAGCTTCTGACGCCTCCTGACCACAGGGGTGCTCACTTGGGCCAACCTCCCCGTCTCCGAAATCTGCCTCATGTTCTCGATGTAGGCCTCGGGGGGATCGACGCCCATCTCGGTGGCGATGTTCCTGAGCTCAACGATAAGCTCCGAGAGGCCGACGTCCTGGGGGCACATGGCGCTGCAGAGGTGGCACTGGGCGCACAGCCAGATGGCGTCGCCCGTGAGTATCCCATCCCATTCCCCCCTAGCTATCTCCTGGACGAGCCTCCTAGGGTGGAATCCGTTGTTCACCCTGGCCACGGGGCAGCTCCCCATGCAGACGCCGCACTGGTAGCAGTGCCTCGCCAGGGCCCTGACTGCCTCCTCCCTCTCCGGCTTCAACTTGAATCGCCCCTCTTCATCATCCTCTCAAGGAAGGGCTTCGCCTTCTCGTTCTCCTCAGTTATCCTTTCCTTCCCTAGGTCGCCGATGAGGCCCGCCATCTCCTTCGTGATTCGGGCGTAGTACTCGCCCTCCGCTGCTGAGAACCACTCCAGCCTCAGCCTTTCGGGGGTGATCCCCGCCCTCTCAAGGATCTTGAAGAGGGGTTTGATCCTCTTTTCGGCGTTGTAGTTGCCGGAGATGTAGTGGCAGTCGGCGAAGTGGCACCCGGAGACCATGACCATGCCAGCACCCTTGAGGAACGCCTCGTAGACGTACTCCCTCTTCACGCGACCGCTGCACATGACACGGATGGCCCTCAGGTTTGTGGGGAACTGGTGGCGGCTTATCCCCGCCAGGTCGGCCCCGGCGTAGCTGCACCAGTTGCAGAGGAACCCCAGTATCTTGTTCTCTGGGTCCTCGGCGAGGGCGGCTTCGATCTGAGCCATGATCTGCTCGTCGGTGAAGTGCTGCTGTGTGATGGCGGAGGAAGGGCAGTCGGCGACGCAGGTCCCGCAGCCGTGGCACTTAGCTGTGGTCACCTCAGCGGGCTTGCCCTCCTCTAGGGTGATCGCCCCGTAGGGGCACTTGGAGACGCAGATCCCGCAGCTGATGCACTTCTCGGGGTCGATGTAGGCGGTGATGGGCTCTATCTCCCACTCGTCATGGCTCATCACCCTCGCCGACCTGGAGGCCGCGGCGCTGGCCTGGGCGACGCTGTAGGGGATGTCCTTGGGGCCCTGGGCTGAGCCGGCGAAGTAGATGCCGTCGGTCGCCGCGTCGACGGGCTTGAGCTTGGGGTGGCTCTCCATGAAGAAGCCGCTGGTGTCCGTGGAGACCGTCAGGACCTGAGAGAGCTCCTTGGTTCCCTTCGACGGTATAGCGGCCTGGCTGAGGACCACCATCTCTACCTCTAGGTCCAGGGGCTTCCCTACGGAGAGGTCCTCGACGGAGATGATGAGGTTCCCTGTCTCGGGGTCGCCGAAGATCTCGTCTGGGTGGCCCCGGATGAACTTGATGCCCATGTCCCGGGCTCGGCGGTAGAACTCCTCGTACCCCTTGAAGTTGGTGCGCATGTCCATGAAGATGATGTAGACGTCCATCTCGGGGAAGTGGTCCTTGAGGAGCACGGCGTTCTTCAGTGTGTACATGCAGCAGAATCCGCTGCAGTAGATCTGGGCCTTCTCATCCCTGGAGCCGACGCAGGTGACGAAGGCGACGGTCTTAGGCTCCTTCCTGTCGGAGGGCCTGATGACGTGGCCGAAGGTAGGGCCTGCGGCGTTCACCATCCTCTCGATCTCCATGGCAGTCACCACGTTGGGGTAGAGGCCGTAGCCGTACGACTTCACCTTGCTGGGGTCGTAGAGGTCGAATCCCGTGGCGACGGTGATGGTGCCGACGTCGAGCTCCACGTCCACGGGCTGCATGCTGAAGTCGATGGCGTCCCTCCCCTGCTCCCGGCAGACGTCGACGCACTTGTAGCACTCAATGCAGGCGTCCCTGTCGATGGTATACCTCATGGGGATCGCCTGGGGAAACTGGACGTGGACCGCCTTCCTTGGTCCCAGCCCCTCCTCGTAGGTGTTGAGGACCTCGATGGGGCAGGCGACGGCGCACTCGCCGCAGCCATTGCACTTCTCCTCGTCGATGTACCTAGGGTACCTGTGCACCGTCGCCTTGAAGTTGCCGATGTACCCCTCGACCTTGGTCACCTCGGAGTAGGTGAGGAGCTCGATGTTGGGATGCTGGGAGACCTCCACCATCTTGGGGCCCAGGATGCAGATGCTGCAGTCCAGGGTGGGGAACGTCTTGTCGAGGGCCGCCATCTTGCCCCCGATGGTGGATGAACGCTCCACGAGGTAGACCTTGTAGCCCATATCCGCTTGGTCGAGGGCCGTGTGGATCCCGGCGACGCCCCCGCCGATGACGAGGGAGGTGGGGGTCACGGGAACCATCAGGGGATCTAGGGGCTGGAGGTAACGGGCTTTGGCGACCGCCATCGCCACGAGGTCCTTTGCCTTCTCCGTGGCCTCCCCCGGATTCTGGGAGTGGCACCAGCTGACGAACTCCCTTATGTTCGCCATCTCGAAGAGGAACGGGTTGATCCCTCCGTTCTCGACACACTTCCTGAAGGTGGGCTCGTGCATTCTTGGGCTGCATGCGGCGACGACGACCCTGTTCAGTTTGTGCTCCGCGATGTCTTTCCTGATCATCTCCTGACCGGGGTCCGAGCACATGTACCTATAGTCCCTCGACACCACAACGCTGGGGAGGTCAGCGGAGGCCTTGGCGACGTCCGGGCAGTCGACGACGGCAGCGATGTTGAGCCCGCAGTGGCAGACGTAGACTCCTATCCTGAGTTCATCTGAATCCATTCCAGGTTCTCTCCAGGGGCACGTTGAGCCTCAGCGGGACACGACCGGTCTCACTGGGCTTACATGCCCGGTTATTCTGAGTTCATGGACATTGTCATATATAATCCAATCCGGCAAGCGGGAACAACGTTTAACCCCGGTGAGACACTAACTTCTCGGTGATGGTCGAGGCCGCCTTCGAGGGGCTCCACCCGAGGATACTCAGCGGGCTGGAGGAGCTGGGCATAGTCGAGCCCACTCCGCCCCAGGAGAAGGCCATCGGCCCCATCTCGGCCGGTGAGAACGTTCTCCTCGTGGCCCCCACCGCCAGCGGCAAGACGGAGGCCGCTCTCCTGCCCGTCTTCGACGCCCTCATGAGAGAGGAGGGGGAGCGGGGCATCGAGGTCATCTACGTGACACCCCTCCGTGCCCTGAATAGAGACATCCACAAGCGCCTCATGTTCTGGGCCGACCACCTGGGGGTGAGCGTCCAGATCAGGCACGGTGACACCTCCCAGAGGGACCGCAGGAGGCAGATATCGGAGCCACCGCGCATGCTCATCACCACCCCCGAGACGCTGCAGGCGATACTGCCCACGAAATCCATGAGGGGGCACTTGGAGACGGTGAGGACGGTCATCGTCGACGAGATCCACGACCTCGCAGCCTCCAAGAGGGGAGCCCAGCTTACCATCGGGCTCGAGCGCCTCGACAAGGCAGCGGGCAGGCTCGTCCAGCGGATCGGGCTCTCAGCCACGGTGGGGAACCCCAGGGAGGTGGCGAGCTTCCTCGGCGGAGTTCACCCGGTCAACGTCATCGAGGTTGACGTGGACAAGGAGTACAGCTACACGCTGGAGTACCCCGTGCCAGAGTTCAGTGACTTCGACCTAGCGGACGACCTGGGCACGACGCCCGAGGCCGCCTCACGCCTCCGCAGGATCCGGGACCTGATACGGAGCAGGAGGTCGACCCTCATCTTCGTCCAGGGGAGGGGCCAGGCGGAGAGCCTCGGCCACAAGCTGGGGAAGTTCGAGCCCTCCATCGAGGTGCACCACGGCTCTCTCTCCCGGGAGCAGAGGCACTCGATTGAAGACAGGTTCAAGGTGGGGGAGCTAAAGGGGATCGTCTGCACGTCGACGCTCCAGCTGGGCATCGACATCGGGGACGTCGACCTCTGCATCCAGTACCTGAGCCCCCGGCAGGTCTCCACCCTCATCCAGCGGGTGGGGAGGGCAGGCCACACCCTGAAACAGAGCTCCGAGGGGGTGCTCATCTCCGCCTACGGCGAGGACGCCCTCGAGTCAATGGTGACCTCGGAGAGAGCCCGGAAGGGCGCCCTGGAGAAGACGGAGATGCACCTGAAGGCCCTCGATGTCCTCGCCCACCAGGTCGTCGGCCTCGCCCTCGAAGACGAGGGGATGGGGGAGGAGGCTGCCTACGAGCTCGTGAAGAGGGCGTACCCCTTCAGGGGGCTCACCTGGGAGGAGTTCGGGGAGATGACCCGGTTCCTCAAAGCGATTGGGCTGATCACGAGAAGGGAAGGACTGACTGGGAGTGGGAAGGGAAGGATGTACTACTACGAGAACCTGGGAATGATCAACGATGAGCGCCGTTACCCGTTCATCAACGTGGTGACCGACCGGGTCATCGGGACCGTCGGCGACGAGTTCTGGACCCTCAGGGCTCGGCTGGGGCTCAACGTCATCCTGAAGGGGAGGGTCTGGAGGATACTGCAGATCGACGAGGAGCGAGGAGTCCTACACGTCCTGCCATCCGACGACCCCCTGGGAGCGCTGCCTGGCTGGGACGGAGAGCTCATACCCGTCCCCAAGGAGGTGGCCGAAGAGGTCGGGAGCCTCAGGGAGGAGATAGCAGGAGAAGTCGAGTGTCTCGGAAAGGAGGAGGCCATCGAGGCCCTCTCGAAGAGGTTGGAGGCCGACCCCGCGGCCATCAGGGCGGTCGCCGACGAGATCGAGGATCACAGGCAGGCGGGTTTCCCCCTACCCACCAAGAGCCGGATACTGCTGGAGGCCTACGACAAGTACCTCATCGTCCACAGCAGCTACGGCGAGAGGGTGAACAGGACCATGGGCGCCATCTTCGACGCCGTCCTCTCCGACCACGACCTCATCTACATCTGGTGGAACGATCCCTACAGGATACTCATAGAGGCCCCGAGGCGCCTCGACAAATGGGACCTGGAGAAGGCGAGGGACTTGCTCTTCAACCTCTCCGGGGAGGAGGTCGACCGCAGGCTGCAGGAGTACATGGAGGCCCGGTTTCCCTTCGGCTACAAGATGAAGTTCATCGCCGAGAGGTTTGGCGTCATCCCCCGGGGGAAGACCCTGAACGCACGGACGCTGGAGAACCTTTACATCAGGTACAAGGACAGCCCCATCTACAAGGAGACCCTCAGGGAGGCCCAACAGGAGAAGCTAGACCTGCCCGCTGTGAAGGAGATCATGGCGGGCATCGCGTCGGGCTCCATAGAGGTGATGACCTCCCTCGGAGGAGAGCCCAGCCCCCTCGCCAGGCACATCTTGGAGGAGTACGCCGACGTCGCCGAACTCGTGGAGTCCAAGATCTCCGTCAGCGACCAGCTCGACTACATGAAGAAGAGCGTCCACGCGAGGCTCGTAAGGCTTGCGTGTATGAACTGCGGCGAGTGGAGCGCCTCAATGAGGGTGAGGGAGCTCGACGAGAGGCCGACCTGCGATAACTGCGGTTCCAGCCTACTCTCCGTGATGAGGAGGTACGAGGATCCCGACGAGTTCCTCACCATCTATAAAAGGTGGAGGGACGGCGACCTGGTCTCCAACGAGGGAAAGGAGCGGCTGACGAAGGGAAGGAAGACGGCGGACATGGTCCTCTCCTACGGGAGGAGGGCAGTGGAGGCCCTCATGGTCAGGGGTGTGGGCCCCGTGACCTCATACCAGGTCCTCTCCAGGATGCAACGAAACGAGAAAGAGTTCTACGCTGACCTTCTCAAGGCGAAGATACAGTATATGAAGACCAGGCAGTACTGGGACGAAAAATAAAGGGAGTGGATTACTCCTTGACGTCGAGGCTTGTCCTATGTCACTCGCTGTAGCATTTCAATCAGGCGTATTCCTTGGAGTTACCACTATCCCGAATTTGTTACAGACTAGGTTCCGGTAACATTCGCCACACTTCACTTGAAAGGCATAACGAAGATAGAGCGTATTCTAGCTACTCGATAAAGAAGGTGGAAAAAAAAGTTCTACATTAATCTAACGAAAATTTAAATCCTTTTTTATTAATACTAGTTTATGTAAATCCATTCCAATATTTATATATAAGTAAGTGTTAATATATTTTGGATGATGATGAAGATTATTAAGACCACTATCTGTGTTATTATAATATTGCTGGCTTTAGGAGGACCATTTGCTTTTGCTGAACGAAAATACATCGGTTATTATCTACAAAAAGACCCGCCATTGTCCGGTTATTATGGAGTAAAAGCATACGTTAATACAATAGATCAAACTGTCCCATCTGGTTCAAATTTTTATTGTGAATGGGTTACCATAATCCTAAGTTACGCAAATGGCTATTGGATTCAATGCGGATATAATAAAGGATATGATTCCCCAACCTCCGGTGCACTCTATTGGTATGTAGAACTAATGGACTCAACTACAGAAGACCCAGAAATAAATTGGTGGTATCAACCAACAGCTAATAATTATTACACATATTTCGTTGAAGAAGATTCTACATACGATTGGAAAGCAGGCGTATTCGGACAATTCATCGATTATTTAGACTCAGACCCCTTTTGGTCTGTTGACCTACAAACATTCGTTGAAGCAACAACTGATGATATCGTTATAAATGGAACAGACTTCCAATATTTGGAATATAAAGGAAATCACGATTGGAATTTATGGGATCAACACGTCTCCGGGAGTAATTCAAGTGTGTGGTGGATTGTTGATGCTAGCGAACATTACGAATGGGAAGCATTCAGGGAGCCTTAGAAATGAAGTATAAAAATATACTAATAATTACGCTATTACTGTCAACACTCTCACTCGTAGTTGTTTCAGTATATTACACTACCAACATGAAAAAAACAACTACCCCTGAAGAAGATGTTGTGGATATAGATGATCCAAGTAATCGCATTAAAGGACCAGCTCCTTTTGAATTAAAATCTACATTTGCACTCATAACTACAGTATCTGATCAATGGAATAAAAGTGGGATGAGTCTTCATTTACCTACTAAACTTTCAGGAAAGTTAATCCCCATGGGTGTTTGGATTTCCTGTACTGATGATAATAAATATGGAGATTATGGGATATTCATCTATAGTGCGAAGAACCGAACAAAAATAGCTACCGCTGAGCTAGTAATAGAAGTGAGGCCTGGGTCTGTATTACCATTTAATAAAGAAAGTGCTCTCGGGATATTCACAACAATCAACGGTTGTGATGCATACATACAAGAAAATGCACTTGTTGGTCACGTAGAATATCGGAAACTTTATGGTAACAACTCCACAATTCTATGTATAATTATAGATAACCTATGCTATTGGATGCGTGGAATGCCACAGCTTTCAGTAAAGGATATGGTAAACATCGCTTCAAACATGTCTCTATTAAAGTAAGAGATATCTTTCTTTAGCCTCCTTTTTTATATGAATTTATAATCAAAAATATCTAGGGATATCTAAACTGGTAGATATTCTTTCCTTTTTAGGATTTAGTCTCTGTGATATTTACCATAGTCAATTCGAAATTAGGACGAAGAAGATTAGAAAGCCCTTCATGATAATGTCGAAGTCACTGTTTTTTATAATGAATTACACCTTCTGGCACCACTGCTACACTAGGTACGTCGGGGCTTCAGAGTCACTTGGGACTACCAAAGTCGGCGCGTGCTCATCGGACTTCAAACATTTGTAGAGAATACAATTATAGTATAGATGACGATAAACCTACTTAATCCCCGGAGCTACGTCAAGGGCGAAGTTCCTGTGGGCGATGGCTGCGCCAGCGTTCAGGGCAGCCGCGATCTGGATGACCTCGGCGACCTCCTCCTTGGTCGCTCCCGCTTTCAGTGCCGCCTTGGTGTGGCCGACGATGCAGTAGGGGCAACGGGTTAGGTAGGTGCAGGCTACCGCTACCAGTTCCTTCGTCTTCTTGTCGAGCTTCCCCGGGGCGAACACCTTCCTGTTCCACTCCCCGAAGGCCCTCATCGTCTCCGCGTCGAAGTACTCTCCGACCTTTGGATCCCTCTCCTTGGGATAGTAGTAGTCCATGGAAGACCAATTCGATCCACTACACCTATAAGAATTGCCTCGCACCCCCAAACCTTATCCTCGGATGGAGCTTTTAATCTCTGAACGACCACGGGAGAGAAGCAGCAGCGGCTCGCCGAATCGCTCCTCGAGAGCCTTTCCCTGACCTGGGACATGTACGAAGACGCCATCGAGGAGATCCCCGACGAGCACTGGAGGACGGGCGAGATAGACTACCTCATCCCCGCCAGGCTGGTCTACCACGTCCTTGAGGCGGCAGACTACTACACCAGATCCACCTCCGAAGGCTACCCGGAGGGACACAGATTCGGAGCCGACTGGGAGTCTGCCACCCCGGACCAGCTGCCGGACAAGTGGGATGCTAGGGACTACCTGGAGGACGTGAAGGCGCAGGTCGAGTCCTGGGTACTCGGCATGGGCGATGAGGGGCTCCTGGCCTCCGAGACTGACTACACCTGGATGGGGAGCACACTGCTCGGAA
>Ga0307379_10012304_pt1 | contig 11160 bp, 15 predicted proteins | sample UN2MG_FD_202237 | JGI IMG/M metagenome (GOLD analysis project Ga0307379, IMG submission 202237) | Soil microbial communities from Risofladan, Vaasa, Finland - UN-2 | ecosystem: Environmental > Terrestrial > Soil > Coastal area > Acid sulfate soil | place: Finland: Risofladan, Vaasa | collected... | reverse complement strand
TATGACAATGAAGTGGGAGGATTTTTTCCAGAAGAGTTATTAATTATTGCAGGAAGGGCGGGTGACGGGAAATCAGCCATGTCCCTGAGCATATGTAACAACGTATGCTTTGTTCAAAATAAAGCGGCTTTGTTCTTTACTTTGGAAATGTCTACACATGAGACTATTTGTAGATTGGTATGCCAGTTAACAGGGATACCTTTTGATATAGTCTATACTGGAAAAATGAACCCTCCCCAATGGAAGCAATACAATGTTGCCATAAAAAAAATAGCAACCAGTAAATTACTTTTTGATGATACCTTTGGAATATCTATACCAGAACTTCGCTCTAAGATTAGAAAGGCACAGAGCAAAGGCATAGAGTTAATCGTCATTGACCAACTTGAACAAATTTCTGGTAATAGGAGTACTGCCCCTCATCTTAGATTGGACGAGATTAGTTACGATATACGAAATATGGCAAGAGAGTTTGGGATTCCTATTATCTTAAATCACCAACAAAACCGGGGAGTAACCGATAGAAAGTTAAAAAATGTAGACCCTATACTTTCAGACTTGAACCAAGCAGGAGAAAAACCTGCAACACAAGTATGGTTTATCCAACATATAAAAGACGAGGATGGTAATATTCTAAGGTCTAGGATTGTAATGAGTAAAAATAGAAACGGGCCTAAAATAAACTTTCCAGTAACCTTTGTCGGAGAAAGAATGCTTTTCGGAAATCCAACCACACAGGAGGAAGAAGATGATTTTAAAAAAGATAACATTTTGGACGACTACGAGGACTAAATATGAGTAGTTATGATTTTATAACAGATAGCATACGTTTTTCATACTCGTCCTCGTCTACATTTTATACCTGTCCCTATGCGTTTAAATTATCGTATATCGACAAAGTGCAACCCAGAGCAGAGAATTTCTATGGAGAATACGGACTTCTAATACACGAGTGCTTCGAGGCTTTCTTTAGAGGAGAAGTAGAAGCATACGAACTCTCCCAATACTATGAAAGAAAATATTTGGAAATGATAAAAACTCCATGCCCAAGTCCTCCAGAGGGTTTAGAGCAAAAATATAAAGACCAAGGTAAAGAATTTTTTGATAACTTTTATTTTGACAGGGATGCTTATGAGACCTTAATTATTGAAGATAAAATTGATTTCGAATTAGACGGAGTTATGCTTGTTGCTAAACCAGACTTAGTTCTAAAGCACAAAAAAACTGGTAAGACGAGTCTGATTGATTATAAATCATCCATAGTGTATAGAACAAATAAGCACACAGGAAAAGAGACAACAGACCAGAAGAAACTTACTGGCTATTACAAACAGTTATATCTTTATACTTATGCTTTGCGTGTTCACGCCAACATTCCAATAGACGAAATAACCATTTGGTTTGTAAGACCAGAAAGACTTCTAACAACCCCTTGGTTACCAGAAAAAGAAGAGAAAGCGCTTAGAATGTTAAGAGAACTATTGGTTAAAATTAAAGCGGAGGAAGAATTCAAAGCTGATAATTCTGCTACTTATTTTTGTAACAATATTTGCGGGGTGAGGGAGCACTGCGAATTTCATTAAGTCCGGTGTCATTATCGTGAGATAGTGACACTCACTTAATTAAATTCAAAAAGGAGAAAGCATGCCAGAAAAAATATATGCCTACGATTTAGAATCTTTTCGTAATCTTTTCACTGCAACCTTTGTAAACGTCGAAGACGAAAACGAAGTCCACGTGTTCTATGTTGGCTTGGGAAAACCAAACTCTCCTGAACTGAAAAAGTTTTTATGTCAGGATATGGTTTTAGTTGGCTATAATTCGAAGAATTACGACGACCCGATGTTGAGATATTTTACAGCTTACAAAGGCGAAAAGCTTGCGGAAGATTTACATAGGCTATCCAACAAACTTGTTAACGACAGCACAAGGGGGGACAAGGATATATTGGCTCTCAGATATCCCAAGAACAGCAGGGATACTTGGGGTTCAATCGACCTTATGTCAATGCTTGCTTTTGATAAAATGGGCATATCTCTAAAACAAGTAGCTATCAACTTGAAGTGGCATAAAATTCAGGATTTACCACTAGACCATTTTGTAAGTGTACACAGTACTGAGTTAGACACGGTACTATCATATAACTTAAACGACGTTCTAATTACAAAAAGATTATACGAAACAACTAAGCCATTACGGGAACTTCGTAGTGAATTAACTAAATTATATCACGTTGACCTGACTTCTGCATCTGATTCTAAAATTGCTAATCTAATCCTTGAAAATATATATGAAAACGAACTTAAAAAAGATATTCGCTCAATTAAGGATATGCGCACACATAGAGAAAAAGTCTTACTTGGAAACTGTGTTGCTGAGTTTGGACACTTTGAAAGTCCAGAATTAGTTGAGTTACTACAAAGAATAAAATCAACTTACGTTTATAAGTATAACAATTACAAGTATTCAGAAAAAATCTACTACGCCAATTGCACTTTTGCACTTGGGGTTGGAGGTTTACATTCCGAAGATGCCCCGGGCGTATTTGTTACGGACGATGAATACATAATAAGGGATATGGATGTAGCAAGTTATTACCCAAATCTCATAATCAATAATAATTTTTATCCACAGCATCTCGGTATAGACTTTATTAAAGTTCTAAAAAAGATTACAGAAGAGCGTATTGAAGCTAAAAAGTCTGGAGATAAAGTAAAAGCTGATGGTTTAAAAATCACAGTTAATTCTATTTTTGGAAAATTAGGCTTTGAATATTTCTGGTTGCTAGATGCAAAGCAGATGTTGTCAACTACTCTTAGTGGTCAGGTTGGACTTTTAATGCTAATCGAGGACTTGCATTCAGCCGGGATACACGTTATAAGTTCTAATACCGACGGAGTGGTATGTAAAATTCCAAGGGCATTGGAAGATAAATATTTTGAAGTTGCCAAAAATTGGGAGCAAGAGACTAATTTACAATTGGAGTTTACCGATTATAAAAAATATGTCAGGCGTGATGTTAACTCCTACATAACAGAAAAAACTGACGGCTATACAAAAGAAAAAGGAGCTTTCTTAAAAGAAGTAGACCTTAAAAAAGCCTATCGCATGCCTGTTGTAGCAAAGGCTCTTTATGGATATTTCATAAAAGGGACTCCTGTTAGACAAACACTTGAAGAATGTAAGGATATAATGGAGTTTTGTATTTCTCAAAAAAGCGCCAGTAGTTTTGGAATTGAACTTCACACCATAAAGGGAATAGAAGAGTTACAGAAAACAAACCGTTTCTATATTACAAAAAAAGGCGGAGCGTTAATTAAAAGAAGTGGAAACAGAAGAATTGGGTTATATGTTGGTAGGCAAGTAGGAATCTTAAACGAGTATGACCTAGAAACTCCTTTCAAAAAATATGCTGTAGACTACTCTTTTTATGAAAAAGAAGTAATGAAGATAATAGATGCCATTGAACCAAAGCAAATGACGATGTTTGATATGGCAGAAATAGACAGAGGTAAAATTGTTAAGGCGGATGTTTCAACTGTAGTCCCAGCAGTAGAGAAGGGAGAAGAGATTATAACGATAAAAGAATTAAACAAGCTTGGGAGAAATCAGTTTGTAAAAAGAATACAGGGAATTGTGAAAGAAAAGTGGACGGTTAGCCATATTAGTTCTAGATATGTCTATGTTGAAGAGTTTATATCAAAAGACAAAATTGCCCACATATATTCTCTTGCAAAAGGCGTATCGACAGATGTAGAAGTTGACGAGAAGGCTCTTAAGAACGTACAAATACGAGCGGGGCAACTTTTATATTGCTCTAAGTTTATAAAACAAAAACGTGGATATATCCTGACAGAATTTAGGATAGTAAATAAAATAGAAGAGGGAACAGAGACGCTATTCTCCTCTTGACAAGATGACGATAATGTGCTATAATACATGGAGGTTTATGAATTTAATATTAAATATATATTTATCGGGATTACTTTTAATGTTTGTATTTTTATTTTTAACAAGAAAATATGTAGAAGGTGATGGCAGGGCAATAGCGATTTTATCCTTTAGGGCATCGGTTATATGGTTTATTACAGCTCCAAAAATGATATATTACTTTATACTAGAGATAAAAAGATTACTAAATGAAGATGAAAAAGATTAAATTGGAAACAAGTAATTAGAAGGAGATTATAATATGGACATAGGTTCGGGAAAAACATACCCGTCCAATGCCCTGTCAAATTTTGCACCCCACCCTTTCATGGTTGACGGTGTTGAGTGTAATAGCATGGAAGGTTTTTTACAGTCTTTAAAATTTAAGAATCCAGAAATGCAAAAGCACGTTTGTACTCTTGTTGGGAAACAAGCAAAGTTTAAGGGTAAAAAGAAAAAGTGGTATGTAACACAAACTCTCTGGTGGAAGGGTGAAGAAATAGATAGACATTCATCCCAATACCATAGACTATTAGTAAACGCTTACAATGAGTTAGCAAAGAACACTGGTTTCAAAAAGGCACTACTGGCAACAAAAAACTCTTCCCTAACTCATTCGATTGGGAAAAATGACCCGCACAGAACCATCTTGACAGTTCAGGAGTTTTGTAGTATACTTACAGAATTAAGAGAAAGTCTCAAAAGAGAAAGCAAAGAACATTCCAAAACGCCCTGATGCCTTTTATTATATATTTTTAAAGGAGAAACATCGCATTGAAATTATATAGAGCCGAGTATAAATACTTAAAACATGATGAAGTAATGAGAAACTATATGGATTTTGTTGGAGAAGATTTCTATTCCCTTTTACCAGCAATAACAAACGCAGTCAATGAGCTAGAAGATTGTGAGTTAACAGGTATATCCGAAATTATACTAAACGGTAAGTCGATAAATATTGTAAATTATACTGAGCCAGATTGTGACTGCCCTTACTGCCGAGCGAATAGAGTGCCTCTTGACATGATTGCCAGTTTTTTGTGCCCTAATTGTGGATGCGATATTGTTGTCGCAGAAAACGGCTGGGAACATATTTCTTGCAACGAATGTTCAGCAGACATACATAGGCACTTACTTTCACGCTCAAAAGACGATGGAAAATGGCACTATACAAAAGAACAAGTTGTAGAAGACTAAGATTGATAATCATCTCAGCGAAAGGACAAAACTATGTCGGGAAGAATTAAGAAAACATTTACAGCAAAGATAGCTCTTGGTTTTAGAGAAGGTTATACAGATAGGGTTCATACCCTAGAAGAAGCCTACAAGATAGCACAGGAATACTGTAACAAGATAGGTTTGTGTGTCACAGTAACCCCGACTAAGTTTATCTATTCACAAAGTGTAGCGACTCCACATGGTTTTGACGATGGGTGTTTCGTAGAGCTAATAGCCTATCCAAGATTTCCGTCTTCTAAATATGACATTGTAAAAGACGCAATAGCATTGACTAAGATATTCATAAAAGAATTTAATCAGAATAGAGTTTCTATAATAACAAGCGACCAGACATATCTAATAGAAAAGTCAGATATAAAGAAGGGATATTGGGATACTTCAATGGGTTACATGGAGATAAAATAAGGATATGAAAACAACAGTCTTAAAGGAGGCGGGATATGAAGAAGCCGCCCTCGGTTTTTCTTTGTCTTACAATTCGAACTACCATCGTGCTATGGAGTTAATGCCAGCCTTCGCTTTTAAACAAGGAGGGGAGAACAAATTTCTCGAAAGCATAATGATATGGTTGGATGTAACTGCGCCCCGGTTCTGGTGGCAGGAAGCAGACACTTACAGAGTCGGTACAAGTAAGCAATCGGAAAGTACAATGCACACAATAATGAAAAAAGAACTTAACGAGAGCTGTTTTGAATATCCAATAGGCAAAGACATTTTACAAGAACTAAACTATCAAATATCGGTATATAGTGAGCTTCATGACTCTCCAGCAAAAGAATCTCATTTCTTAAATATAAAAAACATGCTTCCGGAAGGCTTTCTGCAACGTAGAATTTGGACAATGAATTATAAAGGTTTGCAAAACATACATAATCAGAGAAAGAATCATCGCCTACCACAATGGCACGATTTCTTTGGAGACTTATTTACTCAGCTTAACCATAAAGAATTTATTTTAAAGGAGATTAAATGAACAGAAAAGACATGCGCTATGTAGTAAAGGAAGGAAAGGGTGGTAAATTAACCCGTTTTTTTGTATGGGACAATGAAAAACAAACTTTAAAAAGAGGTTTGTTAAGTAAAGAAAATGCACTTGGTTTGGAGGGTATGCTAAATGGCAAACCCCACAAGGAAAAAGTACTATAGGAGTTCTTATGCTAACAATTATATTAGATGTAGATGGAGTTGTAGCTGACTTAATGACACCTTGGCTAAACGAGTATAATAAAGATTACGGAGATACCTTAAATGTTTCTGACATACAATCATGGAATGCTCATAGCTATACTAAACCCGAATGTGGAACAAAATTCTATAACTATATAGAAGACCCAACTCTATACGATGTAGTTTTACCAACAAGTCCAGATGTTTTAGAGTTTGTTTCGCAAATAAAAAAAGAAGGTCACAGGGTTATATATGTAACAACTAGCACACTGGGGTCTTCTGGCGCTAAATATAAATGGTTAAAAAAATGGAGCTTTCTTGATAGCATGAACGACTATGTTGAAGCCACAGACAAGAACTTGATTAAGGCGGATATTCTTGTGGATGATAAATACGAAAATGCTCAAAGGTGGTATTTGTCAGGTGGTCTTCCGGTCTTATTCAGGCAACCTTGGAACGAATGGGCAGATGTTCCATACTACCATACCAACAATTGGGATGTAATTCTTCAAGCGGTTTTAATTAGCTCAGGAGTTCTTGTATGATTATAACATTATCGGGTAAAGCAGAATCTGGAAAAGATTTCGTTGCTGGTTTAATGAAGGAAGACTTGGAAACTATGGGAGAGTCAGTCTTGATAATTCATCATGCAGACTACTTAAAATATATATGCAAAACATATTTTGGTTGGGATGGAGTAAAGGATGAAAAAGGAAGAGCGCTGTTGCAATACGTTGGGACAGATTTGGTGAGAGCTAAGTATCCCAACTATTGGGTTGATGCGACAATGCGAACAATTTTAATTCTAGAGCATATATACAAATATTTTTTGATTCCAGATTGCCGTTTTCCCAATGAGATTCTTCTTCCAAAAGTTGCTGAATTTGATGTTGCATCAGTCCTAGTGGTTAGACCGGGACACACTAACAACCTAACAGACGAACAGAGACTCCATGCTTCTGAAACCGCTCTGGATAATTTTGATTTTGATTATAGAATTGTTGCAGAAAGTGGTAGAGAAAATGCATACAAAGGGATGTTACCAGTTCTTTTACAGATAACAAGAGGATATAGTAGAGGGTTTGATATAGGAAGTAAGCGAGGATAAAATGCCACTATACATATACTATTGCAATACCTGCAAACTTCACATACAGCAATTTGAAGTCAGTCCGAATTTTAAAAAAGATGATAGTGAAATGAAGTGTGAGACTTGTGGAAATACGCCAGAGAGAATTTTTAATCCTCCTACCATAATATATAAAGGCGGTGGCTTTTATACAACAGACCATCCAAAGGAAAACAAATGAGTGATTTTGACGGAGTACATTTAGTTCCTAGAGGGGGTAAGAGCCAATTATCATCTCGGAGCGACGTTGATTTATTTTCCGATATGGGGATATATCCAATTATATCTTCACCAATGGCTGGAGTTTCAGGGAAAGACTTGGTTGTTGGAATGGCTAAGAACGATTGTCTCGGTATTTATCACCGCTTTGATACCTATGAAAATAGAATTAATGATATGAAGGCAATAGCATACGAAATGAGTTTTACTGCTGGAGACTTATATGGTGTAGCCATAGGGATTGATAACGAACAAATTGAACTTGGAATAGCAGATTCTGCTGTGCATAGTTATGGGGCATCACTATTGTGTGTTGATATTGCCAATGGATACTTGGATAAATTACTGAAATATGGGGAAAGATTGAGAGATTTGTTTCCAGATACTGCTTTAATGAGCGGAAATATTGTTACACGAAAGGGCGCTGACGCTCTCTTTGATGCGGGATTCACTTTTGTCAGAGTTGGAATCGGTGGTGGCTCTCATTGTACTACCAGAAGTGTTACTGGAGTTGGCAGAAATCAATTAAAAGCACTCGATGAATGTTTTGATTGTGACGCATACTTGGTTTCAGATGGTGGCATTCGAAATTCCGGAGATGCAGTAAAATCATTCGCCGCAGGTGCAGACTTCGTAATGTTAGGTGGAATACTAGCTTATGCAAATGAAGCAGATAATGATGGATGGCTATACGGAATGGCTAGTGCAAGAAATCATAATACAATGCAAAAAAAATTAAAATCTGTAGAAGGAAGAGAGTCTCAGATAGACCCCGACTTAAAAAAACCCTTGAAAGAGATTTTAGAAAACTTCACATGGGGAATAAAAAGCGGATGTACATATTTAAACGCAGAGTCTTATAGGGATATACGGGATAACTGTGATATAGAAAAAGATTAGGAGGTACGGTTGGAAAATATTAGTTTTGAAAATGTGAGACCACTATCTGCCACAGCAAAGCAGATTTTAAATAAGAGGTATCTATGGGAAAACGAAAAAACTTGGGATGACCTTGTTGAAAGAGTTGTAAATTACATTGTTCCAAGAGATAGTCCTGACTTTGAACCAACAAAAGAGATGATAATGCACAGATACTTTGTGCCAAACTCGCCATGTTTAGTTAATGCCGGGAAAGAAGGCGCAGGATTATCAGCTTGTTACGTCGTATCTTTTGAAGACACGATTGAGGATATATTAAAAACAATAGGAGACTTTGTTTATGTTGCTCGCAAAGGCGGAGGTTGTGGAACAACTTTGAGTAATTTGCGTCCAAAGGGAAGTAATGTAAAAAAGAGCACTCATGGATATGCTGGAGGCCCTGTTGCTTTTGCAAATGTAATTTCTGAATTTATGGCAGTAATCAGCCAAGGCGGATTAAGAAGTATGGCTATAATGTTTACAATGTCTTGCCGCCACCCGGACATTATAGAATTTATTTTAGCAAAACAGAACGAAGACGACAAGAAGATAGAAAACGCCAACATGTCTGTTGTTGTTGATAATGAGTTTATGGAATTAGTTAAAGCAGATAAAACATATTGGACTGAATTCAATGGTGTGAAATATAAAGAATATCGTGCCAAAGATATTTTTAATTTAATTGTCGAGGGCGCATGGAGGAACGGTGAGCCCGGGCTTTTATTTCAAGACAGAATAAACGATTCCCCATATAAATACACGGGGCAGGTTATACAAGCCACAAATCCTTGCTCAGAACAACCTCTTGCACCCAATGGTGTTTGTAATCTTGGCTCTTTAGACCTATCGAAATTTATTAAAAAAGATGGCACAACCGATTTTGATAAATTAGAATACGCTACCAGACTAGGATTTAGATTTTTAGACAGGGTTGTAGATAAATCAGACTATCCAACCCCCGAGATTGCTAAATGGGCGAAAGATAACAGGGCTGTTGGAATTAGTCCGATGGGGTTTGCTGATTTTTGCCTAATGAAAAAAATCGCTTATGGAGAAAGAGATTCTCTTTTAGAGCTAGAATTAGTATTATCATCCATTTACAATTGGTCTAAAGATGAATCAGAAAAGATAGGTAAAGAACTCGGAGTTCCGAAAGAATGCAAAAAACTTCCAGAACCGAGAAGAAATATAACTTTAACTACAGCTGCACCAACTGGAACTGTTAGTTTAATCGCCGGGTGCAGTTCTGGCTTAGAACCAATCTTTTCAGAAATTGTAATTCGTAATGACAAAACAGGAACTTATATTTTCGAAGATAAGCTTGCAGACAAAGATTATTTTAGATGTGCGGTATCATCCAACGGGTCTCAAGAGGTTACTTGGGAAGAGCATATCAATGTACTCTCAACAGCTCAAAGAAATATTGATTCAGGTGTCAGTAAGACAATAAATTTTCCAAATCACACCCATCGAGAAACTATTTATAAAGCAATGATTATGGCTTGGGAAACGGACTGTAAAGGGATTGCTGTGTATAGAAACGGAAGTAGAAAAGTAGAAGTCTTAAGTGTAAAAAATATTAAAAAGGACTTGTGCCCAAGTTGTTCTGGAGAAATGGAGTTTATTAATAAAAAGAACAGATGCATGAATCCAAAGTGCAACCCTTATAGAGAAGGAGATAGAATTGAACTTTAAAGAATATATAGAAGAAGCAGAAAGAACATCGGCAGATTTGGGAGATAAGAAATTAGATAATCTGCACTATGTGTTAGGCATGGTTACAGAGGTAGGAGAACTAGCCGATACTTTTAAAAAGAACTTGGCATATGGAAAAGAAATTGATTGGGTGAATGTAAGAGAAGAGCTTTTTGATATTACTTGGTACATAGCAAACTTTTGTAGAATTAATGAAATAGATTTTGAAAAAGGGCTTGATACAAACATCGCCAAACTACGAGCTAGGTATCCAGAAAAGTTTACAGAAGAAAAAGCTATCAATCGAGACTTAGATAAAGAAAGACAAATATTGGAAAAATAAATGACACGCTCACCTGCCATTTACATGGGAAAAGATAATGAAGGAAATGTAAATTTTATATCTCTATGGCACATTGTAAATGGGAAATGGATTAACATAATTCAAAAGTTTGATTTAGAGACTGGAGACATAGAGTATTATACAAACGGAAATAGAGAAAGTCACTACTCATTTAAACTCGCAAAAGGAAATTAATATGAAACAAGAGCCACTTTTTGAAATGCCAATGCCAGAGTTTAAACTTACAAAAGATTATGACCTTAGAGTTTTAGTATGGAGTAACCCTCTGGTTGTAGATAAGATAGGAAAAAGTTTTCACTACTGGAAAGATAGTGGTTTTATTTATACTAAACATTTAATTAAAAGTCTTCCTGAAAACTATAGATTCTATTGGGTTGTCCCCGACAAGCTAAATGGTAAAGACGTTGAATGGTTTATGGAAGCGAATAAGAATATAGAGTTGATTTATTATCCTTATTCGACTTCCATACATCAAAATAGGTATGAGTTCTATGGGAAT
>Ga0307379_10012300_pt1 | contig 11162 bp, 11 predicted proteins | sample UN2MG_FD_202237 | JGI IMG/M metagenome (GOLD analysis project Ga0307379, IMG submission 202237) | Soil microbial communities from Risofladan, Vaasa, Finland - UN-2 | ecosystem: Environmental > Terrestrial > Soil > Coastal area > Acid sulfate soil | place: Finland: Risofladan, Vaasa | collected... | reverse complement strand
CATCGGCAATAATTTCGCCGGTCTCGATTTCGCAAGCGATCCAGGCACAATAATGCCGGTCAGTATCATTATTATCAAGTATCACAATTTTACGAACTGCTCCGTTTTCAAGAACCTGTTCCGTTTGCATGCCGTGCTCCTTTGTTTGTTGTTTGCCTTGCCATATTGATTCGCTTCATATAGGTATATAGCAGTATTCGCATGACTTAAATATACTCTTATGCCGCAAAGGAGCGCAAGTGTTTTTTAATGAACAGGCGAAAATATTTCAGGTACCTCTGTAAGATATTGAAACTCCAGGAGTTATGGCGAACCATACCTGGCATATCTTTACAGTCTGACGAAACGCCATACAAACAGACCGTCTACGTTCGCCATAACTTCATTAAAATCAATATCTTAATATATGTCTTAGGTGGGAAGGAAGCTCGCGGCAAAGCACGACCGCTCATTACTTTACAAATAATACAACAAAAAGCGGAAACACTCTTGCGAGCGCTCCGCTTTCTCCAATTGACAGAAGGCAGTCGAACAGGCGATCAGTCGTTATCAGGAATCTCAAAACTCTGACGAATCAACGAGCAGAGTGGAAGTACGACCTTGTCGTCGATAGGATTCGTACTCGCGACGACTGCGTCTTCAATCTTGTCAAGCAGAGCGTCCACTGCTTTTTTCATCACGTCTTTCGGGAGCATCGTAATCATCACGCTCACCAGACGCCCGATCAATTGTGCCAGAACCTTGGAACTCATGAAGCACCTCCTACGAAATAGGTTTATACGAAACGCCATTATTCATAGATTGGAGAAATGGTTCTACTTTGATGAATGACTCTGCGACAAACGGATTGTAGACACAGTCTTTGGGATTGCTTATATGGAGCCAGAAACTCTTGCGCCTCTCAAGAATAACCTGTCCTATTTTTACATCCTCGGTCGGCAAGGCAATACAAGCGCGATCGCGTACGAAATGGGGAAGCAATACATCCCAGGCCTCTTTCGCTCCACAAGACGGCATAACGTCTACGGCTCCTACAGAATATTGATAGTATTTACCATAGAGCCGTATCTTTGCAGGATTACGAAGCTTGACAATATTACCGAACAGATGATCGCTTGTCTCAGATGGATTGAATCCCTGTTTCGCAAGACGGTTATTATCACTGGGAAAGCGAAGGCCCGAAACTATCTTCATCGAGACCTCGCTATTGAAAGCAGTTCCCAGGTAAGATCGAATCGGCTCCAGGATGTCTTGCGCGAGATGCCTGACCATGTACATCTGCACTGATGTAAGAATAGCAGGATCACGCTCTGAAAATTCAGAGAACCAGAAATGATCTGAGATCTTCATATCGATCCCTTCATTTTGAAATACGCAATGGCGATACCAATAATCCATAGTATCAATTGGATAATCAGACTGGACATTCCGGCAATGACCCAATTCTTCATACCGTCTATCCTTTCGTGTGCCTTGTCAATTGATCGCCAGATTTCTGCGCGATTCAGTTCAAGAGAGTCAAGGCGAGCATCCAATCCACTGTGATGATAGCAGATTTCATTTTTATCTGGCGACATGATAGTCTCCTACGGGTTCGCAACGACATTCGTATATCCTGGAGCCTGGACATCAAAGCTGATTGCATATTTACGGCTCGGGGTGAAAATCCCAGGCATAGTGCGACCATCGGCTCTTGTAAACTCATAAAACCAATGATCGTCATCCCCGAGCCAGATTCCATTGGTTCTCGGAGTGCAGATATAATGACCATTCGCATCTCCGGCATAGCGAACATTGTCTGCAACATTCGCGAATCTTTTGTATGGAGCTTGTGAACGACCGCATCCATCGTGCTGAGAATATGAGAGCGTTCCATACCAAAGATTCTGTGATGCTCCTGTAAACTGAACGTGGAGCGCCTGGAACACATTCGTAGTATATCCACCGTATCCATTCGAGATGCTCGCCGGCAAAGTAAACACAAAGCTCCCACGAATCCTCCAGTCATAACCACGATACAGAGCGGTCACTTGCCACTCTTCAATATCCCCCGTAGGAATCACATAAGTCTGAAAGAGCGTATTGCCTTGAGGAACACCTCCATCGCCAGGAGTCGCATATCTTCCTTTGAGATTTATCTGGATACCTGTGAATGTAAACTTCGCATAAGGAGCTGTCGTCCAACTCGCGGCAAGACCATCATTTACTGCTGCGACTTGAATCCGAGAACGATAATTGCGAGTAGAATCAGGATGCCATTTACTATCCGCAGTATCGAATATGAACGCATCGCCCTTAACAGCACTCGCGGGATCAAGAGTACTTATCTGAGATTGCAGAGCGGCAATGTCTACATCTTGACCGTCATTTCTTGTCTTTTCTGCGGATACTTGCGTCTGCAAATCGCCACCGACTACGGTTCCCACATCCCCTTGTAGAGCTGCGATTGAACTCCCATGAGCGGAAAGAGTAGATTGTTGTGTATCGTTTACACTCTTCAAACTATTGAGAGCAGCAGTCGCAGTAGATCCAGGAACAGAAGACTGGTTCGCAATCCTGTCCGTTTTCAATTTGTTATTTATTGCTCCATTCAATTGCGTCATAGAAGCGATCGACTCGCTGGGGGAGTTCAGCGAAGCGCCTTCTGACTCTATCACGTTCGCAATCTCTTCCTGGAACGCGTTCATTTCCTGGTGTCTTACTTGCGTCGCATCACGACCGGATCCCAGGTCTTCATCGGCGTAGACATTTTTGCCTCCGTCAACGATATATCCATCTCCGATTGTCCTGTGCATTTCTGCCTCCTATCTGAATGTTACTTCCGTATGAGCGGGAGCGAGTTGACGGATACGGCATTGTATCTGCTCTTCCGAAACGTCGCCCGATATATTCAAAATCGTCACGACCCATTTGAACTTGGAGCCTATACTCCACAAGCGTGACCCATAGATACGATCGGTAGGCGACTCCGTCCCAGGCATCCTATCCACCCGATTGACGTCTACACGAAACGCGCTCCCAATGCCGGTGAACTCCTTGACAGATATATCCGCGCCAAGACTCGCGGCATAGTCTATAAAGAATTGAGTGCTCTGCCCGTAGTAATTGCCAGTATACTTCGCATGAGCGACTTGTGCTCGTTCCTCAAGACTTTGTGCAAGAGGCGAACATTGATCCGGCAGTCCCAGGTTCTCTTCCCATTCCGGTAAGAGTTCTCTTGACAGACCCGGGATTGACTCCCGTTTCAAGGCAGTCACTCGATCCTCGAACTTCTCGAGTTCCGCGGCGAACGCCAATAGAATTCGTCCGATTATTTTGTCAATTGTCATACGAGTGTCCCAACTCTACAGATGTATGAGAAACCATTTACTCCATCGCCGCCATTCGCCGACAGATAGAGATTATCACTATTCGAGACTGACGAGCCGGGAGTTGTCCAGGAATCCTCTCGTTGCCATGCAGAACCGGTCCAACGATAACACCAGATGGTTCCCGAAGTACGAACGATTTTCATTCGCTGTTCTGCTGGACCAGTCGGTGCGGAGAACTGACCACCATTGATTCCGTAAATCACTCCATAATTATATGTTCCATCAAAGATTTGCGTAGGAGTGATATTAAATCCGAGAACATGAATAGATGCATTTCCCACTTCACTTGACGAACGCCAGAATCCCCACTCGATTGTAAAGTCTCCTGAGAGCATCTGACCAGACGGTGGATAGAGTCTATCTGTTCCTTCACTCGCTCTTTGCGCTATACCTTCACCGCTCTCTGTCGTTTGATACCAATTTGTAGTGAAAGCAGAATCCCATCCACTACAAAGATTGGACTCGAAATCACAGCATTGCATAAATCCGAAACCGATCGTCGGAGTTCCAAATCCTTCCGCACTCGCAATACCGGACATCTGCAGAATCCACTCTGAAACTACGATCGCAAGTCCAAACGATTCTGCGCTCACTATTCCATCAGGAGTAATAAACGTCTGCCCAGATGAAATCGTAACACGACCGAATGACTCGCTTGACGAAATTGAATCAGGTCTTATATCTGATTCATTTGGGAGCGGAATATTCCACGGTATCCCCCTGGGAAGCATGGCGCGAAGCGCCCGGACGTAATCCCAGCGATCGTAGGCGAGTCTTGGTTTAAGAGCGTCAAGATATGCCATATTATACAAGCTCCGAGAAGGCGATTGTTCCCAACCATGGATATTGGAATCCTGTCAATGCAATATCTCCGACAGCATACCAAGATCCATCGAGAGTAAACCAGTCAATTACATAATCTACAACTCCACTACTCGCAATCGCACCGCGAATCTGTGAGATCGGGATCGCGCTCCCAGGTCGATGCGGCAAAAATAACGTAGCGATATTCTCCTGAATGACAGCTTGCAAATCCGCGGAGATGGGAGTGATTCTTAATCCCATTGCAAGAATAGTCTTACCGGGATTATGTGAGAAATCCTCAATAGATGCAACACGATGCGTCGCGGTCACAGGTTTTCTGTCGCCGATATATGTCTCTACATCTGAAAGCAATTGCGAACTTGGAACTGGATCCGTTCCAGATGCTGTGATAACAGTAACGACAGTTCCAGGACCATCATTAAGCGGGTAGCACCATGCTCTTGCGACGCCAGGAAATTCTGTTGCCCATCGCACATAATCCGCGGCCGATCCACCAGTAGGAATCGTTTGAATCCGTTGAAGAATTCGCGCCCGATACGTTTCATCATCTTCAATATCTTCCCCTCCAGTGATGTCTCCCGAAACCAGTATCTCATCATCTACTCCCGAAATTGGAGATACCATCTGAAGATATATAGGATCCGGAGGATTTGGGCGAACATAGTTTCCAGCGATACCAGACTCCACTGCCTGAACCGTAGTAGAAGCAACTCCGCCCGTGATTGTCGCAATAACAGTCGTTCCATATTCTACTCCATCCTCATTCTGAACACGAGTATCTACCGGGATCGCAGTCCCATTGTTTCCTGTAAACTGAACAGTCCCAGAAGCAAAAGATCCAGGACGTCTCTGAACATTCCACATCAGTCCGTGTGGATTATCAAGATTAACTCCCTCTGCTTTTGTAACGAATATCTGTTGCGTGATCCACTCAAGATAACCGTAGTTCCCATGAATAGCTCCCGCGAACACACGAGCGAGCACTCTCAAAATAGCATTGCGAAGCAGAGCGACTTTACCGAACAGTCTTGCTTCGATTCCTTTTTCGATCCTGTCCTTAATCGTATTGATAGACGGTCTCTCGAACGGCATTATTGCCTCCTTAATAATTGCGCTTCCCAATTATAGTAGAAACTGTAGAATATCGTTGTGCCCTCTGGCTTCGTAAATGATATTGTGAACGCAAGAGTTGTTTTGAGATCTCTCCTACGTTCCACAATTACATCCACAGTCTGAACAATTCCATCCTCAATCATCCACTTGAATCCGTCAACAAGATACTCTTTTGCAATCGCAGGTATCTCGGTGACTGTCTTTGCTCTTTGAAGAAGCCAGAGCTTCGTGCCCATCTTATAATCCGGCACGACTGGCAATGAGTCTCCGAACCATCCACCATGATATCCACTGTCGTCAGGCAATGGATCGCCGGCATCTGCATGTTTATCTGTCAATAGAGTAATCAAGACAGCGGTCTCAAGACCATCATCACGATCTACATCCCTGTCCGCCAGAATGAAGTCTACGAACTGATCGTACTGATCGAACGTAATCCTAATGTCCCCTTCCTTCGCTGGAGAAGGTGGAGGTAGCGAGCTGGCGACTGTCGTGGTAATGACGACAGCAGGAGCGCCGAAGGCTTCCGCCGATGGTATACTGTTAGGAAAAATATATGATTGAGAAACCAAGATTGACGGTGATCCCCAGACTTCTCCAGAACCTATTCCGTAAACAGAAACTCCTTGAGCGACAGGTCCGAGAATACTTGGTGAACCGAATGCTCCGGCAGATGGAATAGAACTCGGTAAGAAATATTGACTGGCAGTCAGTTGATTCCCAGACAATATCGTTTGTCCCCAATCACTTGACAATCCATAAAATTCTCCATACCATTCGTTAATCACTGTCCTCGGAACGTATCCGGATGCAGAGTAATTGAGATCCAAAGAATATGTCGAATTTCTGATTCTCCATGTAAGATTACAATTACCTGAACCGAGATCAGGGCCGACCCAGATTTCTACAATAAAATCCCCGGTCGTACCTCCAACGATAGGAACCCATCCTGTCAATTGAGAATAGACACCTTGATCTGCTATAACATCAACACGAAAATTCCTCGTGGGATTATTGGTATCGATCGCAATCTGCGCCCTAACGAAATCTTGATACGGCCATGTCGCTCGATCATTGCGGAATCCCATCATATGCAGATGCGATCCATTCATGATGGCGCCGACATCGTTCCATCGAAACGTAAACTTCGCGTATGAATTAAAGATCCTATGTTTGTAAGATCTTACACGATTCGGCCCTCCCGCGTTGAACGTCAATTGCGCCGGACTATAATTGACTCCCGCACCGAACTCTGTTCCATAATCCGCGACAATAAACGACGGATGATTGAACGAAGGATTATATTGATTCGCCATATTATTCCACCTTCACTTTACTTGTCATTTCTCCATCGGTAATATCATCCGCAAACAGATTCAATTGCGGAGGAGCCGGTGGAACAGCACTGACGTGGACAGGAGTCGTTCCCGCGACCTTCGCAGGTGACGAAGTCGTATATGGAGTAGGAGTCCCAGTCCCAACAAATCCTACATAATTATGAACATGATTGTTAAAAAGATCCTGGAACTCTTCGTTAACAAGTTTCTTAAGACTATTATTGCCAATCTCAATATCACCGGACGCCTTGATTGTTACCTTCTGGTTCGGCGCCTCTATCTCGATTCCATTGGCCTCTGTCAATTTAATATAATTTCCATCGAAGTCATAAACAGCGACACCTCCCTCGGGGAGATCTTTCAATCGGTATCGAGAATCATCCAAAGCAACGACCAGTCCATGATCACGATTTCCTGAAACAAAGAGCACGACTGCTTGTGCATCAGGTTTAGGATGACTCGTAAATCCATAATTCTGAACTCGCTCGACACCGTCTTTAGTCTCATCTTTCATGAGATTTAATTGCACGATCTGCATGTTTTTACTATCGTCAATCAAAGACACAATCGCACGACTCACGATCATACGGATTCGTACTCGTATCGGTTCAAGAAAGCGATTTAATTGACTTACGAAGTTCATATTACCATCCAAATCCGAATCCATCTTTTTTAGACTTCTTTGTTATCTTCACATTCTTTGTCGGATCTGCGGCATAAGTATCCGCATTGACAAGCTCCAGGTCACAGATCGTACCAGAATTATCTTGTTGAAACTGAACCTGATTGACAAGCAATTGCTCCTTAATCCGCAAAGGAGGTACCTCACAATAAACAAGAGTTCCTGCTTCCCACAAAGTATTATCTGATTGAAACCACGACGGAAGCTTCACCGTCAATTTACCTGTCTTTCCTGCACGAATTTGCGCTTCCCAAGATGCCGTATTTTGTGCATCTTTATTCGTGCCCTGACCATCCATCGTGATAGTTTTCAAACGAAATCGAGAACCAAAGACTTCATCCGTTGACTCGCCGTAGACTTGTGTCGTGCTCTTTGTTCCCCAATTGTCTCCGCCTCCACTCTGTTCTCCCTTGACTTTGTATTTTGAAAAGCGATTCGTATAGTCATACGACACACTCGCAGTCAAAATATTCTGGCCAAGAATCAATTTATCCCGCGATGTCCTATCCCCCGTCGTAATCAATTCCAGTTCTCCATAAGGATTTGTGACCGGAATTATTCCACGCTTTCTGCACTCGCGGTCAATAATCTCAAAGATAGACTCACCTGAATTAATCGTCAACGATAGCTTCGCATCAAGATCAGAAGCGGATGACGAAATAAAATCCAACGACAATCCATACGGATCCAACAGATCACGAACAATCTTTGACAAGAGCGTATTGTTCCACGAATTAGACGGAAGATATTCGGCCGAGCAATCCACAAGATCAGCAGTCTTCGAACGTCCATTTACCTTGACAGAAATCTGTGTGGACTCGACGTCTATATTTACTCCGTCAATATAACCGACAAGAACCTGTTCCTTTACTTGTGACCCTCCCGCTGTCTTTTCAATTGAAATCTTACACTCTTTATACGGAACAAGTGGAGTATCCCCTCCATCCCAAACATCTACCATCTCAAGTGAGAACGTATCCGCGAGTGCATCCAATGCCCGACTTACCGACACGGACTTCCATCCTGTCAGCTTCTCAGAACCCACGAGCAATGATACTTGATTGTCAGGCATATATCCGCACCTCTATTGGGACGCCTCCGGGAGTAAACAACGGATGCGCGATTTTATTTCTGTCAATCAGATCCTGCTCTTCGTCAATTGTTCCATACAAATCATGCGACACCACGAACGCTGGGAGTGAAGCATTAAGAGATAACGAAGCGAGCCGCGGAAGTTCGCGAGCGCGATTGTCAATATCCCTTGAAACAGATGTCTGCAAATCCACGAGCGCAATGTATAGATCGTCATCGTCAATCTTGAGAAGGATTTCTTCCAATTTATTGTACACGATTGTACGAAATTCTACTGCCTCGTCGAGACTATCGTACTCAATAATTGACATGACACCAAGAGCATTTATGACCGCGTTCTGCTGGATGAAGTCTGCAAACAGAACGGAAGGATCGCCCTCTCCAAGAGTATCGTCAGGTTCGAACGAAAACATTGTTCGCAGTTCTCGGAGTTGATCCCTTGCATTAGACGCAGTCGCGGCGAACTCATCTGCCTCGTTTGTTCCGAACGTCATTGCGTCGGCGAATTCTTGTGCAAGATCTACGACATCATACGCGAGCTGAATAATCTTGCCTCGCATGTTGTCAATATCCCTACGGAACGCGGATACTGCCGATACAGATTTCTTTGCATCGTCAATAAGCGAGAGTCCTGTATCTATCGTTGCAATTGCATTCTGAGAAATAGAATATGGAACCGATGCAATACTATAGACTTTCGCGAGAGCTGCTTTCACCTTGCCAAGAGCAGTGAGCTTTTTGGACGCGACGTCCGCTGTCGTGTCGACGACGGCATTGGGAAACTTGAGAATCCCCGACTCAACAAACGTCAGAGTGAAGCGAGCAATCCTGGTTTCTGTAAATGTCTCACGAAAAGAATAGTTTGTGCAAAAGACATCGAGAGTTCCCAGGTATGGATGTACGAGCTTGCCTGGACCTTCTGTCTCAAGAGCAGTAATCAGATTGTTTCGTGCCGTAAAGTAATCATCGCCAAGAACATAAGCCTCCAAATTGAACGATCTTGCTTTGCGACCCATATCCTCCACGAATGGAAGATCCTGCTTCGGGAATTCATGCACGACTCCCCGACGACCTCCACTATTCTCGGCAGACGGAACGAAAAACTCCGCTGTCCGGAACTTTGCCTGACGATAATTATCTAACCATGCCATCTTAGTATGCTCCTTGGAATCCGAGACCTCTCATGACCTCGGTATCGAGCGTTCCTTTATCAGTTTCCGTACGAAGCTTGACTCCTGCGCGATCTTCTATTGTGATCTTTGTTGCGTTCTCATTTCTATTAACCGCTCCTGCTCTACCCGCGAGTTGCTCCGCATTAAAATTCTGTTCTGTTTCACCAGGAGTCAATCCTATTTTATCTTCCAACCATTTCGGAAGAACCAATCGTGCGAGTGATGTGAGGAGGTCCAGAATCTTTCCTGTGACCCATCCAAGCAAATCACCAAAGATTTCCAATACCTTGAAAACAGGCCAGAGTATATACAGAATCAAGCTTCCAAGAGCTTTGAATCCCAGGCCAATCAGCTTCAAGAACGGAAGAACCTTGCTCCAATTCTTAATAAAGATTGCTATGACCCATCCTATCGGCCCAGATAGAGCGAGTAATCCTGCTCCGATGCTTTTCATGCTCATGCCGAATTTCATTTTCATAGCGACTATCGCCGCAACAAGAAGCATGATTGCACCAATTACCCATCCAATAGGATTTGACAAAATAGCAAACATCCCTCCGGCAGACGCAATCCACCCAGACACCGTCGCGAGAGCTACAATCAATTGTCCAAAAATAAGAAGCAATGGCCCGATCGCGGCAACGACCATTGCGAAAATCGCAGCGACTTTGAAAAACGTAGGACTCATAAGCGCGACGCGTCTTGTTACCTTGACAAGACCAATAACAAGCTTCGTCACGAAATCCAAAATTCCCGAATCAGCGATCGCGAGCTGAAGCTCTTCGAACGCGGATTTGAGATTCTTCAATTGACCAGCGAGTCCTTTTGTCTGAACGTCCGCAATTCTTTGTGCTGTTCCACCAGACTTCTCTAACTCTTCTGTAAACTTACGAAGCGGACCGGCTCCCTGCTTTAAGAGCGCTTGCATTGCAGGACCGACCTTCGTACCAAAGATCTCAAGAACATCCGCGGCAGTCGCTCCCTGTCTTTCAAGAGCGGCGATCACTGGGATGATCCCCTTAACATTGCCGGTCGCGTCTATCAATTCGGATTTAGGAATCTTCAATCGAGCGAGCGCGCGAGCTGTTTCATTAGTCGGCTTTGCCAGAGAAGCGAACATCTGTCGAAGAGCGGTTCCACCCATCGCACCTTGTATCCCAGCATTGCCAAGAAAGCCAATCGCCGCAGACACCTCTTCAATCTTGACGTTCATTCCTGCCGCGATAGGAGCCACGAATTTCATTGACTCGCCGAGCATCTCTACATTGACGTTCGACGCAGACATCGTGTATGCCATCGCATCAGCGACGCGATTCATCTCATCTGCCTTGAGATTGAATCCTGTCAATACGTTAGAGGCAATATCCGCAGTTCTTGCAAGATCCATTCCACTCGCGGCCGCAAGAGCGAGGGTTCCTGGCATGGCTCCCATGATCTTTCCCGCAGAAAATCCTGCCATTGCCAGGAAGCCCATCGCATCGCCCGCCTCGCTCGCGGAGAACTTCGTGGACGCTCCCAGATCTCTCGCCTGTTTTGACATGGCTTCCATCTGGTCACCAGTCGCACGAGA
>Ga0307379_10012299_pt1 | contig 11163 bp, 7 predicted proteins | sample UN2MG_FD_202237 | JGI IMG/M metagenome (GOLD analysis project Ga0307379, IMG submission 202237) | Soil microbial communities from Risofladan, Vaasa, Finland - UN-2 | ecosystem: Environmental > Terrestrial > Soil > Coastal area > Acid sulfate soil | place: Finland: Risofladan, Vaasa | collected... | reverse complement strand
CCGATTGGCGGAAGACCTTCTACTACCACTACTACGAGTTCCCCGGCGCCCACAGTGTCCGCCGCCACTACGGCGTCGTGGACCGCCGACACAAACTCATCCACTTCTACGAGCCGGAGGTAAACGAGTGGGAACTCATTGACCTGAAGGCCAACCCCGGCGAGAACCGGAACTTCTACGGCGACCCGGCTTACGCCGATGTCCAGGCCCGCCTCCACGCCGAACTCAAACGCCTGCGCCAGCAGTACAATCTGCCGGACGCCGACCCCGACGCCGGTTCGCGCGCCAAGAAACGATGACCTGCGGGCCACGCACGAAAGGAACGCACAGATGCCCCGACCCGTCCCGCCGGTCTCTTCCTCGGGTGGACCGGGCGATGCCGGCCGCCTGTCGCGCCGACGGTTCCTCGCCGGCGCCGCAGCCGCGCTGGCGGCCCCGTGCGTCGTGCCCGCCTCCGTCTTCGGCGCCGGCGACCGGGCGCCGCCCAGCCGGCGCGTCACCATCGGATCCATCGGCGTGGGCGGACGCGGGGGCGGACACGTCAACACCATGCTGCATCGAGGCGATGCCCAGGTCCTGGCCGTCTGCGACCCGTTCCAGAGCAAACGCGACGGCGCACGCAAACGGGCCGAGAGCCGCTACGCCGACCTGGCCGGCCAGGGCGAGTACAAGGGATGCCTGGCGACGAGCGATTTCCGCGAGATCCTCGCGCGGCCGGATATCGACGCCGTCATCATCGCCTCGCCCGAAAACTGGCATCCCCTGCACAGCGCCATGGCCGCCGCCGCCGGCAAGGACATCTACTGCGAGAAGGCCCTCTCCCTGACCGTGGCCGAAGGCCGCGCCTTGTGCGATGCCGTCCGGCGCTATGGCCGCGTCTTTCAGATCGGCACGCAGCAGCGGTCCAGCCGCAACTTCCGGTTCGCCTGCGAACTGGCGCGCAACGGGTACCTCGGGCGCGTCCACACGGTCGAGGTGGGCGTGCCCGGCGGCCGCGCCCTTCCGACGGCCGAGCCGAAGCCCGTGCCGCCCGGTCTCGATTACGACCTGTGGCTGGGGCCCGCCAAGGTCACGCCGTACAACGACCTCAAGTGCTCCTACAACTGGTACTTCATCTACGATTACTGCGTCGGGTGGATCCAGTCGTGGGGCGTCCACCACGTTGACATCGCGCTGTGGGGCGCGCCGGACCTTGCCCGCAAGCCGCTCGACATCGAAGGCACGGCCGTCTTCCCCGAGGAAGGCCTTGCCAACACGTCCATCACGTGGCGGGTGAAGGCGAGGACCCCCGACGGGCTCACCCTGAGTTTCTCCGACAACAAGCATCACAAGCAGGGCTGCCGCTTCATAGGCGACGAGGGCTGGGTGCACGTCAACCGTGGCGGCATCCAGGCCGAGCCCGCGTCGGTCCTCGGGGCCGCGATCAAGCCCGGCGACGAGCACCTGGTCGTCTCGAACAGCCATCACGGGAACTGGCTCGAGTGCATCGAGACCCGCCTCGACCCGGTCGCCCCCGTCGAGGGCGGTCACGCCGCCACCACGCTCACGATCGTCTCGGACATCGCCACGCGCCTCGGCCGCAAGGTCCGGTGGAACTGGCAGGCCGAGCGCTTCGAGAACGACGACGCGGCCAACCGGATGCTCAGCCGGCCGATGCGCCCGCCCTGGACCATGTAATGGCGCTTTGTGAACTTCGCCCCCCTCCAGGGAGGGTTTGGCGCGGCGGCCAATCCTGGCCGCCGCGCGGTGGGCAAGATTGCCCACCGCGCCATCCCCCGTGGGGGGACGTGTGGAGTTTGACAAGGCAACCGTAACCGGGCGTCGGAACTCATAGGGTCAACGCCATGAAGCCTCTCATTCGACTTGCCGCAGCCTTCGCGTTCGCGTGCTTCGCCGGCCCGGCCGTGGCCGGGCAGCCGCAGGCGCGGCTCTCCGTGGAGCAGGCCTTCGAGCAACTCAAGGTCTATGACTACGGCCAGAGCCGCAGGCCCCTCGCGATGCTCGAACTTGAGATCGCCCGCTCCAGCGCCGATCCGCAGCAGGGCCGCAAAATGGCCGAGCGCCTGGCCGCCGTCCTCACCGACGCCAAGGCCACCCTCGCCGCCAAGCGGTTCACCTGTCAGTGGCTGCCGCTGGTCGCGTCGGACGCCCAGGTGCCGGTCCTGGCGAAGATGCTCGATACGGCCGAGACGGCCGACATGGCCCGCCGCACGCTCCAGGCGATTCCCGGCGAGGCATCGGCCACGGCGCTTCGCCAGGCGCTCGGCAGCGCCAAAGGCAACACGCTTGTCGGTGTGGTGAACTCCTTGGGCGTTCGCCGCGATGCCGGGGCCGCGGCAGCGCTGGCCAACCTGCTCCGCTCCCGCGATAAGGCCGTCGCCGCCGCCGCAGCAACCGCCCTCGGACAGATCGGCGGCCAAGAGGCCATGGCCGCCCTCGAAAAGGCTGAACAGGGCGCCGACCCGGCCCTTCTCGAGCGCCTCCGCGACGCCCAACTACGGGCCGCCGCCTCCGGCGACGCGGGACCGGCAGCGCTGCGGCTGTACAAGCGGCTGGGCGACGAGACGATGCCGACGCGGTGGCGCCTGGCGGCCATGAGCGGGGCCATGCGCGTCGGCGGGCAGGCGGCATGGCCGATGGTCCGGCAGGCGCTGGAGTCGGACGATGCCCTGCTGCGGGGCGCGGCGGCGAATCTGCTGCGAGGTGAGCCCAGCGGGATTCCTACGTCGGTCCTCGTCCGTGAACTCAAGGCCGGCGACCCGAAGGTTCGGCCCCTCCTGATCGACGTGTTGGGCGAACGGGCCGACCCGGCGGCCAAGGATGCCGTCGCCGCCTTCATCGACTCACAAGATGAGACTCTCCGTGTCGCTGCCGTCCACGCCGTCTCGCGGATGGGCGGCGCGGACGAGGTGGACGCGCTTCTGCGGCTCGCCTCGAAGGAGCGCGGTCCGGTCCAGCAGGCGGCGCGCGTGGGCCTGGAACGCCTGGCGGGCGACGGCGTCGAGAGCCGGTTCCTCGCAGCCGCAGGCCGTGGCGACGCGCCCGTTCGCACCGAGGCGGTTGCCGCCATTGCCGCACGCAGGACCGCCGGCGCCACGGACGTGCTGGTCGGCGTGGCCGGCGACAAGGACGACTCGCTCCGCCGCGCGGCTCTGGACGCCCTGGCCGTGGTCGGCGAGCCGGCGGCGTATCCGAAACTGGTCGGCTGGCTCGCCTCGCCCGTCAATCCGTCCGACATCCCTGCCATCGAAAAGGCTGCGGGGGCGGTCGCCGCGCGAATCGACGATGAGTCGAAGCGTGCCGGCCCCGTCGCTGAGGTGCTTCGCAAGGCCCCGGCGCCGGCCAAACCGCCGCTCTTGCGGTTGCTGGGCGCCTGCGGCGGAACCCAGGCCCTGGATGTCGTGTGCCGCCATCTGGACGCCGACGAACCGGACGTTCGGGATGCCGCCGTCCGCGTCCTGGTGAACTGGCCCGACTCGTCGGCCGCCATGCCCATGCTGCAGATCGCCAAGGCGTCGGCCGACCGCACGCACCGCGTCCTGGCGTTTCGTGGATGCCTGCGGTTGATGAAGGAGGTTACGGACGCAACCGGGCGGAAGAAGATGATGACGCAGATCCGTCCGCTTGCCACGACCGCCGAGGCGAAGAAGATGCTCCTGGCCGCCCTGGCCGAGATGCGCGGCCCCGACGCGATGGAGATGGCGAAGTCGTTTCTCGACGACCCCCAGGTCAAGGCCGAGGCCGGACTGGCCGTCCGCAAGATCACCGACGCCAGGAAGCCCAAACGTGGAGGCGGCGCCGGTAGTGCAGCGGTGCCCGCTTACGACAAGCAGCGCAGCGATGCTCTGAAGAAGGAACTCGCCAAGCGCGCTCCGGAGGGCTGCCGCCTGGCCTGCTACCTCGACTGCGGCCCCGACACGAGCGACGGGGCGAAGGGCGGCCCGACGCTACGCCTCACAAGCGGCACCGTGCACCTTTGGCCCGGGGCCGACCGCGACGCCGACATCCGTTTCGGCACCATCGCGTTCGACGGACGCGAGGTCCTGTTCGAGGCGACCGGCCTCGACCCGAAACGGTCGTATCATCTCGGCTTCACGTGGTGGGACTACGATCATGACACGCGAGCCCAGTCGGTGTGGGCGGCGGCCAAAGCGGGGCGGTTCACGGAATTGCTCGGTAAGACGAAACTGCCCGCCGGCCGGACGCGCAGCGAAAAGCCTGCCGAGAAAACGCTCCCGCTGCCGCGCGCCGTTTCCGCCGGCGGCACCGTCCGCATCGCCTTCCGCAATGAGGCCGACCCCAATGCCGTCGTCAGCGAACTGTGGCTATGGGAGAGCGAAGCCCAGAGCCCGCCGCCCGCCGGCTCCGACGCGAGCAAGCCGCAGCCCAACTCCAGCCCGCCGATGCCGCAAGTCAAACCGTCGGCGAAGGCCGGCGACGCTGCCACGCGCATCCTTATCGTCACGGGCATCGACTACCCCGGCCACAAGTGGAAGCAGACGACTCCCGTGCTCAAGGAGGCCATCGAGAAGGACCCGCGACTGGCGGTGGACGTGGTGGAGGACCCGAACTTCCTGGCCTCGCCCAGGATCCACGACTACGCCGCCATCGTTCACCATTGGATGAACTGGAAGACGCCGGCCCCGGGTCCGCCGGCCCGCGAGAACTTCCGCAAATTCGTCGCCGGCGGCAAGGGGCTGGTGGTCGTGCACTTCGGATGCGGCGCGTTCCAGGACTGGCCCGAGTTCGCCACGATCGCCGGCCGCGCCTGGGACCCGAAACTCCGCGGACACGACCCGCGCGGGCCGTTCCGCGTCGAGATCGCCGACACCGATCACCCCATCACGCGCGGCATGAAACCGTTTGAGATCGTCGACGAACTCTACACGTGCCTGGCGGGCTCGACGCCCATCGACGTCCTGGCCACCGCGCAGTCGAAGGTGGACAAGAAGGTCTATCCGATGGCGTTCGTCTTGACGTATGGCAAGGGACGGGTGTTCCACTCGGTGCTGGGCCACGATGTCAAGGCGTTCAGCCCGCCGCAGGTCGGCGAACTCTTCCGCCGCGCGTCGGCCTGGGCGGCCGGGCTGGCACCCGTGGCGGAGGGCGGGTAGCATAGCGATACGACGCGAAGCGTGGCCATGCCACCCGGCCATTTAGCCGGCGGCCTCGGCCGACGCGCGCCGTTGAGCCGTTCGTATCGCCGTCGATGCAAACGAGGAGGGCACCATGAAACGCCGCGGCTTTGTCAAGGCGGTAGGCCTGGGGGCAGCAGTCGGTCAGGCGCTTGGCGGGCAGGCTTGCCTCGAGCGGGGCAACGCACCGTTCTCCAAGAAGGAGGTGGCCATGAAACTCGGATTTCACACCGACGCGTTCAACACGGCGTACTTCAGTTTCGAGAAGTGCCTCGAGTGGGCCAGGAAGAGCGGCGTCCACTGGATCGAGTGCGGCCTGATCGACGGCGTCAGTTGGATCCACGGCCTGGGGTACCAGCCGCACGTCGCCATGTACGAGGACCCGGCCCTACTGCGGAAGAAGATGGATGGCTACGGCGTCGCGTTCTCGCAGGTGGACGCCGCCTACCCGCTCTCAGGCAAGGACGGCCCCGTGCGCGGCGTGCCGTACGTCATGAACGCCATCCGCTGGGCCAAACTCATCGGGTGCCCCTGCGTCGATACGACCGACGGCCTGCACGCGCCGCCCGACCTCAAAGACGCCCAGGCCATGCAGATCATGCGCGGCTGTTACGAGCAGATTATCGAGGTGGCCGAGGCCCACCAGGTTACCGTCAATATCGAGCCGCACGGCTACTTCACCACCAATCCCGAGCGGATGGCGGAGATGCTCGCGTTCTGCGATAGCCCCTTCCTGCGGATGAACATGGACACGGGCAACACGTTTATCGCCGGCCGCGACCCGGTCGAGTTCCTCAAGCGGTTCATCGGCCGCGTGAACCACGTGCACATCAAGGACGTGTCGGAGTCGCTGGCGGCGGCCGTCCGCGGGAAGGATACGGGCATCGCCGTCAGCCAGTGCGCCCTGGGCGACGGCGTCAATGCCGACAACATCCGCCGCTGCCTCGAAGTCCTCCGCGACCACGGCTACACGGGCGTCCTCTCGATGGAGTGCGAAGGGCAGGGTGGCCCCATGATCGAGCGGTCGCTTGCGTGGATGCGCAAGACGCTCGCGGACCTGAAGATCCCCATCGAGGAGTAATCACCGATGGCCTCGACGCCTGCGGTTCGATTGCTGACGCTCGCGCTTCTCGTCGGCTTCGCCTGCGCCTGCGCGGCGGCCGAGCCTGCTCAGAAGGCGGCGGCGAAGAAGGTCGTCTTCGTCGCCGGACCCCCGAGCCACGGCTACGGCTCGCACGAGCACCATGCCGGGTGTCTGCTCCTGGCGAGACTCCTTCGCGAGAACGTCCCCGGTTTCGAGACGGCCGTCCACCGCGATGGCTGGCCGAAAGAGGCGGCCGCCTTCGACGGGGCCGACGCCATCGTCATCGACTGCGACGGCGGGGGCGGACACGTCGTCATGAAACACCTCGACCAGGTGGACGCCCTCATGAAGAAGGGCGTCGGCCTCGCGTGTCTCCACTACGCCGTCGTCGTCCCCAAAGGAAGGCCGGGCGACCTGCTCAAGAGTTGGATCGGAGGGTATTTCGAGACGGACTGGTCGGTCAACCCCACGTGGACGGCCGAGTTCAAACGGATGCCGGAGCACCCGATCACGCGCGGCGTCAGGCCGTTCACCATCAACGACGAGTGGTACTACCACATGCGGTTCCAACCGGACATGCAGGGCGTCGCGCCCGTCCTGACGGCCGTTCCGCTCGACGACACGCGCCGCCGCCCCGACAGCGCGTACGGCGGCAATCCGCACGTGCGGGCCCGTATGGGCATGCCGGAACACGTGGCGTGGGCGTACGAGCGGCCGGGCGGCGGGCGGGGCTTCGGCTTCACGGGCGTCCACTGGCACTGGAACTGGGCCCACGACGATTTCCGCCGCCTCGTCCTCAACGCCATCGTGTGGATCGCCGGGGCCGACGTGCCGCCGGGCGGCGTGCCCTCGAAGACGCCGACGCTTGACGAACTCCAGGCGGCCATCGACAAGCCGAAACCGAAGAACTGGCGGCCCGAGCCCGTCCAGCAGATGATCGAGGCGTTCAAGCAGTGAGCCTCGGCGCGCGGGCCGCGCTCGTGGGGACGCTGAACCGTGGAGGTCGATTCATGGTGGCCAGGCGCGCGTTCCTCGCTGTGCTGTGTGTTCTGCCGGCGTCCGCGTCCCTCCTTCTTGCCGCAGCAGCGCCGACGCTTCCGGCGTTTCCCGGGGCCGAAGGCTTCGGCGCCGTCGCCACCGGCGGGCGCGGCGGACGGGTCATCAAGGTCACTACCCTCGACGCGAGCGGTCCGGGCAGCCTCCAGGCCGCCGTCCAGGCCAAGGGGCCGCGCATCGTCGTCTTCGACACCAGCGGCGTCATCCGCGGGAACGCGACCATCACCGAGCCGGACCTGACGATCGCCGGCCAGACGGCGCCCGGCGCCGGCATCACCATCGAGGGGATGCTCGTGACGCGGTACCGCATCGAGCCGCCCGTCTCGAACGTCATCATCCGGTTCCTTCGCGTGCGGCCGCGCCCCGTGAAGGGGAAGTCTGTTTCGGGCGACTGCCTCCAGATTACCCGCACCGACCGGCTCATCATCGATCACGTCTCGTGCTCGTGGGGTTCCGACGAGAACGTGGACCTGTGCGGCTCCAGCAACGTGACCGTCCAGTGGTGCGCCATTGAGGAATCGGACCCGGCGGGCCACGTCAAGGGGCAGCACAACTACGGCATGATCGTGGCGTACGCGCCGTCGCGCGACATCACGATCCACCACAACCTGTTCGCCCACCATCAGAAACGGGCGCCCCTGATTGGCTGCGAACTCGTGGACCACCGCAACAACGTGGTCTACAACTTCCTCCTGCCGTTCATCTTCCACGGCATGGAGAACAACCCCACCCGCCCCGGCAAGCCGTACCGCATGAACCTGGTGGCCGACACCTTCCAGAGCGGCCCGAACGTGCACGGTCACATGAAGGGCCGGGCCTTCGACAAACTCCTCTACAACCGGCCGAACGTGCACCTGTACGATGAGGGGAACGTCTGCTCGTGGATCGATGGCCGGGCCACGTCCGAGGCCGAGCCGCGTGCCCCGAAGCCCTGGCCCGCGCCGGCCGTCGAAACGCAAAGCGCCATGGAGGCCTACGAACTCGTCCTTGCCCGTGCCGGATGCTTCCCCCGCGATGCCGTCGGCAAGCGGATGGTCGAGGAGGTGCGACAGGGCACCGGTTCCTGGGGCCGTCACGAACCGAAGGGCGGTTTGATGGAAGGCCTGACGCCCGCCAAGGCGCCGTCCGACGCCGACAACGATGGGCTCCCCGACGCCTGGGAGAAGGCACACGGCCTGAATCCGGCCGACCCGGCCGACGTCGGCGGAATCGTTCCGGCAGGGGCATCGACCGGCGACCGCCACAAAGGGTACACGTGGATGGAGTTCCACGTCAACGAACGGGCCGACGCCCTCGTCGCGCGTGCCGTCGAAGAGGGCGGATAGGCTCGAAGGAGGACCCGATGCGACCGCTCAGCAAAGTGGCGCCCGACTGGTGGGATTACACGACGCTGGACCGCGAGATCCTGGACGACGCGGCCCGGCTGACGGCCGAGGGTATGGAGGGGCTGTCACGCCCCGGCTTCGCGGTCGAGTTCTACGACACGCTCGAGGACTTCTACCTGGCCGAGGCGCTGGAGTACATCGCGTCGTGGCGGCAGGCGACGTTCGATAACCCGGCCGGTATCTGCGGGCCCATCGGGCCGACGGAGCAGTTGCCGCTGGTCGCGCGGCTGGTCAACGAACTGGAACTCGACCTGACGAACGCCCACTTCTGGGGCATGGACGAGTGGGTCATCGACGGCGCCGAGGTCGGCGAGGACCATCCCTTGAGTTTCGCCAGGGCCGACCGCCTCCTGTGCTTCAACCGCATCCGGCCGGAACTCGAAATGCCCGAGGCGAACCTCCACTTCCCGAAGGCCGATGCGGCCGACTACCGCGCCAGTTGGGACGGCGTCCGCTGCTGCGTGATGCAGGGCGGCCAGGGCGAGGTCAAACACTGGGCCTTCAACGACCCGCCACGGCGCGAGAAACCGTACACCGACCAGCCGCCTCCGCCCGAGGAGTACCGCAAACTCACCACCCGCGTCGTGGACCTCCACCCCATCACGCTGATTCAGAACGCCCGCACCTCCGGCGGCGGCGTGGTCCAGAACGTGCCGAGCCAGGCCGTGAGCGTCGGCCCCGTCGAGACGTGGCGGGCCGAGAAGGTTTCCATCTGGCAGGCCGGCACGCACGACAGTCCGTTCGGCATGCGGTTGACGACGCTCATGATTGCGAAGAGAATCCCCGACACGGCCGTGCCGATGTCGCTCCTGGCGGACCATCCGAACGTGCAGTTCAACTTTTACCGTCACGGCGTCGGTACGTGCGAGGCCGAAATGCATTGACCGATGCGCCGGGCGCCGTGGCCGCCAAAGCCGTGGCGCCATCGGGCGCAGGGCACCCTTAGCCGCCGGGCTTGCCCGGCGCGTCGTTCAGACCGAGAATCGATTATGCTCCATCGCGCCTTTGCCATCGCGGCCCACCCCGACGACATCGAGTTCCTGATGGCCGGCACGCTCATCCGCCTGGCCGAAGCGGGCTATGAGATTCACTACCTGACGATCGCCAACGGTTCGTGCGGCACATCGACGCTGCCCGCGCAGCAAATCGTGCGGGTCCGGCGCGAGGAGGCGATGGCGGCTGCCGCCTCCATCGGGGCGGTCTTCCACGAGAGCCTCGTGCCCGACATCGAGATCTTCTACGAGAAGGAACTGCTGGCCCGCGTCGCGGCAATCGTGCGCGAGGTGGCCCCCGAGATCCTCCTGGTCCAGTCGCCCGACGACTACATGGAGGACCACCAGAATGCCGCACGCCTGGCCGTCACGGCCGCATTCTGCCGCGGGATGCGGAACTTCCCGACCGATCCGCCGCGCCCGCCCGTCGAGGGCGACCTGGCCGTCTACCACGCCCAGCCGCACGGAAACTGCGACCCGCTCCGGCGTCTCGTGCAGAGCGACCTGTTCGTCGATATCAGCGGCGTCGTTGACCGCAAGCGCGACGTGCTGGCCTGCCACCGGAGCCAGAAGGAGTGGCTCGACGAGAGCCAGGGCATGGACTCGTATCTGACGGCGATGGCGGACTTCAGCCGCGAGGTCGGCCGCCTGTCCGGCCGGTTCGAGTACGCCGAGGGGTGGCGACGCAGGCTGCACCTGGGTTTCGGACCGGAAGACTTCGATCCCATGACGGCCGCGCTCGGACCGCACGTCTGTGGCCGGGCCGTGGGGCATTGAACGCCACAGCAAGGAGGTGTGTCTTGAAACGACGCGCATTTCTACGGACGGTCGGCCTCTCGGCAGGACTCGGCGCCGTGGCGGGATGCGGCGGGGAAGAGGCGCCCCGCGCCGGGCGCCCGAACGTCGTCTTCATCCTGACCGACGACCAGCGATGGGATACCATGAGTTGCGCGGGGCATCCGTTTCTCGAGACGCCGCACCTCGACCGCCTGGCCGCCGAGGGGGCACGCTTCACGAACATGTTCGTGACCACGTCGCTGTGCTCGCCCAGCCGCGCGTCGTTCCTCTCCGGCCTGTACGCCCACACCCACGGTGTCGTGAACAACTTCACCGACTACCCGAGCCGGATGACGAGTTTCCCCATGCGCCTCCAGCAGGAAGGGTACGAGACGGCGTACGTCGGCAAGTGGCACATGGGCGAGGCCAGCGACGACAAGCGCCCGGGTTTCGACTACTGGGTCAGCCACAAGGGGCAGGGCAAGTACTTCGACAACGAGTTCAACGTCGATGGCACGCGCGAGGTCAAGAAGGGCTATTACACGCACCGCGTGAGCGACATGGCCGTCGAGTGGCTCGAGGCTCCGCACTCGAGGCCCTTCCTGCTCATCCTCGGACACAAGGCGGCGCACACGCCCTTTACGCCCGAGCCGAAGTACGAGCACCTCTTCGACGACATCGACGTCCCGTACCCGAAATCGGCCTTCGCCCTCGAAGGGAAGCCCGAGTGGGTG
>Ga0307379_10012296_pt1 | contig 11165 bp, 5 predicted proteins | sample UN2MG_FD_202237 | JGI IMG/M metagenome (GOLD analysis project Ga0307379, IMG submission 202237) | Soil microbial communities from Risofladan, Vaasa, Finland - UN-2 | ecosystem: Environmental > Terrestrial > Soil > Coastal area > Acid sulfate soil | place: Finland: Risofladan, Vaasa | collected... | reverse complement strand
TGGTCGCCATGGCGGCGCTCACCCTCGCCTCCTTCCTCTGCCTCTACCGCATCAGCCGGGGACCCACCGCCCCCGACCGCACCGTCGCCATCGACATCCTCGGAACCCTCGTCGTCGGATTCTGCTGCGTGATGGCCCTGTGGACCGGGCAGGACTTCTACATGAACATCGCCATCGCCTGGGCCCTCCTGTCCTTCATCGGCACCATCGCCCTGGCGAAATACCTGGAGGGCCGCTACTACGATGAATGAGATCGCCGCCCAATGGATCATCGGCGTCGGCCTGGCCTTCGACCTCTTCGGCACCATCGGCCTCGTGCGTCTCCCCGACGTCTATAACCGCGTCCAGGCCGCCACCAAGTGCGTCACGCTCGGCACCTGCATGATTCTCCTCGGCGTCCTCGTCGGCGCCTGGGGCGGCGCCATGGGTGCCAAGGCCGTCCTCTGCGCCGTCTTCCTCCTCCTCACCAGTCCCGTCGCCGCACACGCCATCGCCCGCGGCGCCTACCGCTCCGGCGTACGCCTCTGGGAAGGTAGCGTCATCGACCGCTACGGCGAGGACATCCACCCCCAGCGCCCCCCCGCCGAACGCGGCGAGCCGGACGAGACTCCGGGAGTCTAATTCATGAAAAAACCCAAGTTGCGAGAACTCGGCGAAGCCATCAAGGCCCTCCTCCGCGGCCCGGCCACCACGAAGTTCCCCGCCGAGCCCTACGAGCCGCCCGAGGCCTTCCGCGGCAAACCGAAGTTCTACAAGGACGATTGCGTCGGGTGCGCCGCCTGTGCCGAGGTCTGCCCGAGCCAGTGCATCCTCGTCACCGACGACACCGCCGCCGACCCCCCCATGCGACGCCTCGACCTCAATTACGGCGCCTGCATCTTCTGCGGACAATGCGAACTCAACTGCACCACCGAGAAAGGCGTCCGCCTCTCCACCGAATACGACCTCGCCGCCTTCGACCGCACCGCCTGTGTCGAATCCGTCGAGAAGGAACTCGTCCTCTGCGAGGTCTGCGGCGCAACCATCGGCGCACGCGACCATCTCCTCTGGGTCGCCGAACAACTCGGCGCCAAACGCTACGCCAACCCCACCCTGATACTCCTCGCGGACGGCGAACTGGGGCTCGTCGAAACCGGCCCGCCGCGCGATCCCGAGCGCCCGCTCGACCGCAGCGACACCATGCGCGTCCTTTGCCCCAAGTGCCGACGCGCCACCGTCCTCCGCGAAACCTGGGGCGCTTGACGCTGTGCCCCCCTGTGCCGTGCCGCTTGCGGCTTAGCGTCCGTCACGCTTCGCCGTTTGCCGTTCAACCGAAAATTTTACCCGCCCTTGGCGGGCCAAAACCGAAAATGCCCCAACCTCCATTCCACTTCTACGATATGCCCGATGTCCTCGCCGACGCCCTGCGCGATTCCCTGGCGCTCTTGCCACGGCGTCTTGTCCCGGAGAAGTCGCAGACGAAGCCGGAAGTCCCGCAGGGCGAAGCCGGGCCGCCTCTCGCCGTCGTCGGCGTCGGAAACGCCCTTCGCGGCGACGACGCCTTCGGGCCCGCCGTCGTCGCCGCACTCGAACCTTGCCCCGCCCTGAGGCTCTTCGACGTCCAGGCCGTCCCCGAAAGTTTCCTCGTGCCCATCGTCTCTTCCGGCTGCGCGGGCGTCCTTTTCGTCGATGCCGCCGACCTGGGCGCCGAGCCGGGCCGCGTCGCCCTCGTCCCGGCGGAGCATCTGGCCGAGGTGGACGTCTCGACCCACGCCATCAGCCTCGCCCTCGTGGCCGAGGCCATTCAGGGCCTCGCCCGCAGCGAATCCGGCCGGCACGTCCCGTGCGCCCTCCTCGGCGCCCAGCCGGCCGACCTCACCACCGCCGACCGCCTCAGCCCCGCTATGGAGTCTGCCGTCCAACTCGCCGCCGCCGCCCTCCGTGCCTTCGCTTCCTCCATCTGAAATTTGTCCCGAGCCCCGGTGCGCCGGGATCCGCCTTTCATTCCGCACTCCGCACTCATTCCACCCTCCGTCCCTTCGTCCCTCGTCTTTCCCATTCCGCAATCCGCATTCCGCACTCCGCACTGGGATCGTTCCGCCTTGCCTCTTGCATCCCCCATCCCCCATTGACATAATAAACCCAATATGAACACGGGCCGCTCCGGGATGCCCCTCGACCCGTCCGGTTGGGAGCGTCCCCGAAACTCCCGCAATTTCTTCAGCTCGCACGTCTTTGGGGAAAGGAGTTTGCCATGACGATCGCTCCCAGGGTGATGTCCTCTTTTGCTCTTCTGCTTCTACTGGTGCCGACCGCCCGCGCGGGCGAAATTCCTTCAGGCGAGACGGTACTATTGAAGTGGAAGGTGCCTGAAGGCGAGGCGATTGCCTTCAAGACCACAATGGAAGCCCTAGATCCGGAGTCCACGAAAGTGGATGTCAGGTCGATGTTCGACGCCCTGGCCAGGATGCTGGGAGTCGACGAGGAGGAGCCGCAGTCTGCACGCCGGGGCTCAGAAATGGACGAGGAGGTCCTAAAGAAGATGAACGAGTTTTTCAAGTCTCTGCAGCTACCCGACACCTACTCAATGACCACCGTGCTTACGCCGCGTGAAAACGGCAACCTGTCGGTCAGGATGATCATGGACCCGTTGCCGGAAGAGAAGTCGAGCGACAACCCGCCCGAGGCGTTCTTTCGCAACATGATGAAGGGGGTACAGTTGCGGGGTGAGATCACCCCGCTGGGCAAAATCGCCTCCTTCTATTTTGAAACGAAGCAGAAAAACCTGCTGGCCATGTTCTTTGAGTTGCCCGGCCGGCCGGTGCGGGTGGGCGAGACGTGGTCGCTGGAGGCGAACCTGCTGTGGATGGGGCACGGGTTTATCTGCGACAAGGCCCAGCGCGTCAACCGCGTGCAACTGGCCTCGTTGGAGCCGACCGGTGATGGCGACCGGGTGGCAACGCTTGATTACTTGCTCTATGAGAGCGTCGAGGGAGATTTCATGTCACCCTTCGGCGGTGGCAAAAAGACGCCCACCACCATGGCTTTCGGGTTCGCGGGCCGGGGGGAATTCCTGATCGGCAAGGGCGCGTGGCGCCGGTTCGTCGGGCACATGTGGATGAAGGCAACCGGCATCATGAACTCCGACACGCGACAGCGATTTGCCCTGGAGCCGATGGACGAGGTGCCGCTGACATACCTGAAGATGGAGTAACATGGCCGAGTTTGTAATCGGGGAACACCCATAACGGGGCGTGTCAAGGGCATCCCGGCCCCGGAGTCTTTTCCCTGAATACCATCATTTGTTTTGACGATCGATTCGCCTGCCTTGCCTACACCCCTGCGCACCGTTCCGCCTTCGCCAAGGCTTCGGCGGGCAGGCCCGGAACGTAGAAAGCGGAACGGCAGACGCAAGGCAGCCCCCTCTTTCGCCCTCCACCCTCCGTAGCCCGTCGCCTTTCGTCATTCGGACCCGCCACTGGCGGGTAAATTTCGTTATTGATTCGTCATTCGCCACTTCGGATTTCGTCATTGATTCACCCCTCCTAACCCCCAAGGCCACCCCTCCCTTACGGTCGGGGCTAGCCAAGCCGCTTGCCGCCTGCCCTGTAGCATCACGCTACAGGGGCTGCCCGCCATCTTGTCCGCCGTAGCCTTGGCGAAGGCGGAAGCCTCGGCGACGGCGGGTTCGCCGTTCACTCCGCAACCTGCCCGCCATAGTCCCGGCGCGCCGGGACGACGGCGGGTCCGCAATCGTCCTATCCCCTTTCCCATCAACCACTTACGCACTTTGCCCCCATTCTGGCCCCCCATTTTAGAGAGCCCCCAGCACTGCTGGGGGATCTCCTCTTTCGGGGATCCCCTTTTTTCCCTTTGCTTTTGCCGAATCCTGTGGTATAATTCCAATTGAGTTTAGGGGCTGGCGACCGCACGGTGCGGGAGCAGCCCCTTTTTGTTGGGGGTGCGTCTTATAGCCGGACCCCGGCGCGGAGCCGGGAAGGAGGGGGCCGAATCGAGTGCTCGATTCGAATCGACTCCTCTTTGTCCGCCATAGTCCCGGCGCGCTCGCCCCGCCTGCCCCGTTGGGGTTGGGGCCGGGACGAAGGTGGAAAAAGCATCTCTTTGCTACTATGCGAAGCCCGTCGCGGCGGGCGAACCACGAGAACAACTCTTATAAGGAGCCTGTGATGAAAACCCCTACCACTCTTATTCTCCAGATGCTTCGTAGCGACCCTGCTCTGCGTAGCCCGCTACGCAGGGCGAAGCAGAGAGTAGCGCCGCTGCTTCGCGGAGTAGCATGTGCCTTGGCCGTCCTCGCACTCGTCGCCGTCCAGCCCGCACAGGCGGCGTCCGTTTACTGGGACATCGACGGCGCCACGGAAGGCGCGGGCGGCGCCACCCCGGCCGGGACATGGGACGCGGCGAACACGTATTGGAACGACACCGCCGACGGCACCGGAACCACAGCCATCTGGGCAGCCGGCGACACGGCCGTCTTCGCCGCCGGCACGGACGCCACGGGGGAATACACCGTCACCGTCGATGGGACGCAGGACATCGGCGGGCTGACGTTCGAGGAAGGAACGGTGACCCTTGCCGCCGGGACGACGCCGGCACTCCGCCTGACCGCGAACGCCATAATGGACGTCGCCCCGACGCTGACCGCGACGGTATCCACCGACATCGCCGAGGACGCGGCCCGGACCCTGACCAAGACCGGCGACGGCACGCTGGAACTCTCCGGCGCGAATCTCTACACCGGCCTGACGACCGTCAGCGCCGGCACCCTGACCCTCTCCGGCGACAACACCAGCGCCACCGGCGGAGTGACCCTGTCTGCGGGCACACTGAACATCAACAATGCCGCGGCGCTTGGCACCGGCACTTTCACCATCAGCGGCGGCACGATTGACAACACCAGCGGCGGGGCGATCACCAACAGCAACAACAACGCCCAGGCCTGGAACGGCGACTTCACCTTCACCGGCACCAATGACCTGGACCTCGGCACCGGCGCGGTGAACTTGAACGCCGCTCGCACGGTGACTGTCAGCGCCAACACGCTGACCGTCGGGGGCGTTATCTCTGCCAGCGACCTGACCAAGGCCGGCGCCGGCAACCTGAACCTCACCGGCGCCAGCGTTTTTTTGAATACGTATCTCTCTGCCGGCACCCTGACCATCTCCGGTGGCGGTAGCATGACGACTGATTATATGTACCCCCAGAATGATAACACCGCGCTTATTGTCGATGGTGGGTCGTTGGTTGCTTACAACACATTTCAGAACACCAACAAATCTGGAAACAGCGTTACCGTCCAAAATGGCGGCACCATGACCGTTACCAATGACATGTTTTTAAATTGGGACAGCGGCGACAACAACTCGGTCACCGTCACCGGCAGTGGCTCGGAGTTAACGGTTAATGGGGCTTATGACGGATACGGGCTTTGGATCAACGCCGGCACCGGCAACACCGTGAACGTGCAGGACGACGGCGCGCTGACCGCCCTCCAAGTGGTACTGAAGGGCACGGACTCCGCGTTTAACCTGGGCGACGGCAACGGCACCAGCACAGCGACGACAAAAGTGGACTTGAACGTTGCGAGTGCGCGGTTGAACTTCAACAGCGGCCGGTTGACGGCCAAAGAAGGGGGGGCGCTGGTCTATGGCGATGGCCAGGTCCAACTCAACGGCCCGGCCTATCTTTCCACAGCCTTCGCGAACTCGACCATCTCTAACGTGATCGAGGGCGCCGGCAGCCTGACCAAGGAGGGTGCCGGCGCGTTGACCCTCTCCGGCGCGAACACCTACTCGGGCAACACGACGATCAGCAACGGCAGTCTTTACCTCAATGACACCAACGCCAATACGCCCGCCATCTCCGTGGCTGGGGGCACCACCCTGGGCGGCTCGGGCTCCGCCGCGTCGGCCACCGCGACGGTTGCCGACACCGGCATCGTCGAGGCCGGCTCCGGCGGTTCGGGCACCCTCACCCTGGCCGGTCTGGCCTTCAGCGCGAGCGGCACCGTCAACATCACCGACATCGCCAACTACACCGGCAGCCCCGCCGTGAACGTGACCGCCACCGATGGCCTGACCGCCAGCGGCGCCGCCGACTCCGTCACACTCGTCCTGAGCGGCACCGCGCCTACCGGCACCGGCACGGCGCACCTTATCCAGTATGCCGGCACCCTCGGCGGCACGGGCTTTGGCGCTTTTGCGCTCGACACGTCGGCCCTCTTCGGCGGTGCGCGCGCCTCATACACCCTTACGGATGCGACGGGCTATGTGGACGTGGTCTACGATGTGGACCATGTCGTCTGGAGAGGGGCGGGCGACGGCAACTGGATCACCGGCCCGCAGACGCCGGAGAACTGGATTCTGGCGAGCACTTCGACCCCGACCAACTTCCTTGTCAGCGATGATGTGGTTTTCGATGACACGGCCACCGGAACGACCACCGTCACCATCAGCGATGCGGACGTCGCGCCCGCGTCGGTCACCTTCAACAACAGCACCTTGGCCTACACCGTCCAGGGCGCTTACGGCATTGCCGGCGGCGCTTCGCTGACCAAGAACGGCACCGCCAACGTCACCCTGAACACCACCAACACCTACACCGGCGGGACGACCATCAACGAAGGCACCCTCACCCTGGGTCACGCCACCAACACCCTGGCCGACACCGGCGCGGTGACCGTCTCCGGCGGCACGCTCGATGTGGGCGCCAACAGCGACACCGTCGGCGCGGTTACGCTGGTCAGCGGCTCCATCACCGGCACCACGGGCGTCCTGACCGGCTCATCTTACGAAGTCCAGAGCGGCGCCATCAGCGCCATTCTCGGCGGCGGCGGCGGCCTGACGAAATCCACCTCCGGGACCGTGACCCTCACCGCCGACAACACCTACACCGGCGCAACGAACATCAACGCCGGCATCTTGAGTACCAGCGTCGTGCCGTCCGGCCCGATTGTCTGCACTCTCGACACAAATCTCAATGGCGGCACCTGGGAGTTCACCGGCGCTACGGGCAGCAAGGAGTTTAGTCAGAGCGCCTCCATCAAGGTGGCTAGTGGGAGTCAACTTTATGTTCAAGTCGGCTATAATACTTGGCCCTCCTTCGCCAAGTCGGGCGAGGGCACTCTGACGATTAACAACTCCGAATATCAGGATGGCGGCGGTCTGCGAGTCGACGAAGGCACCGTGGTCCTGGCCGGAACCACACATTGGTATTGGGGCTTTGCTGACGTCGGGTACATCACGGGCGTGCCGTCCGGAGCAACCGTCAAACTCGATAACAGCAGCGCCGGTCAAGTCTTCCATGGTTTTACCATGTCCGGCGGAACTTTCGACGTGAATGGGCAAGATTCCGGCAATACCGCCTCCGTGACAGAGATCGGTGGCACAGGCACGATCACCAACAGTTCTACATCGCCAGGCATGGTTGTGGCCTACGTCAAAAATGACGACGTCACCTTCGAAGGCGACATTGTGGACGGGGCCGGCACGGTGGGGGTGACTTTGGCGCACCCTATGAATGGTGATCAGGATACAGGAGACCACACTTGGACCCTCTCCGGCAACAACACCTATAGCGGCCCTACGAATGTTACGTACAGGGGCAACTTGGCGGCCGGTTCGACCACGGCCTTGTCGCCCAACTCGGCCTACACGGTGGCGGGCGGACGGACCTTGGACCTCGCCGGGTTCAGTAACTCCATCGGTTCGCTGACGGGGGGCGGCAGTGTGACCCTCGGGGCCGCGACCCTGACCATCGGCAGCGACAACACAAGTCCCGCGGCATTCTCCGGCGTGATTTCCGGCACCGGCGGCGCGCTCATCAAGACCGGCACCGGCACGCTGACCCTCTCCGGCACGAACACCTACGACAGCGGCACCAACGTCAACAATGGCGCGCTGTCCTTCTTGAACATAGCCGCCAAGCCCGCCTCGGGAACCACGGCCGTGGCGGCGGGCGCCACCTTGGGCCTTGGCGTCAAGGATGGCGACGCGAATTATTTCAGCGCCACGGACGTGGACGACCTCTTCGCGGGTAGCTTCGTGGGTAACCTGGCCAACGTGACCCACACGACGACTTCCAACGTCGGCATCGACACCTCTGCGGGCGGCTTTACCTATGCTTCCAGCGTCCCGGCCACCACCAGGGGCCTGAACAAACTCGGCGCCAACACCCTGACTCTCACCGGCGCCAACGCCTACACCGGCCCCACCATCGTCAGCGCCGGCACGCTGCAGATCGGCGACGGCGGCACGACCGGCTCCATTGCCTTGGGCAGCGCGATTACCACCAACGGCACGTTGGCCTTCAACCGGTCCGACACCCTCACGCAAGGCACGGACTTCGTCAGCACCATTTCCGGTTCGGGAGGCGTCACCCAGGCCGGCGGCGGCACGCTGATCCTCAACGGCGTCAACAACTACACCGGCGCGACGACAGTCACAGCCGGCACCCTGACGGTCACCAACGGGACGCTCGCGAGACTGGACGTTCCCGGCGGCATTGCGAACCTCAACAGCCCGGCGACGGCACTGGACGCGAATGCCACCGGCGGACAACTCAATCTCGACGGCAACGTCACCAATACTCTCAAGGTCACCGCCGGCACGGTGACGGTCGGCGCCGGAGCGACCGTCGGCACGGCCGACTTCTCCGCCGGCGCCGGCACGGTGATTGCAGACCACCCGCTGGCCGTCACGAGCCTGATGAAGCTGCCCAACGGCTACACCGCCACCTACACCTCCGGCGGCAGTGCCACTTCCTTTACGGCCCAGAGCGTCTCGGGCAGCAACATTGCCGACAACGCTGCGGCCCGCACCATGACTCTTTCCGGCGGGACGCTGACGCTCAGCCTCGAACCGTCGCTTTACTATGGTTTCGAGTCGGGCGACCTGACCGGATGGAACATTGTCGCCAACCCCCACGGGGACGATGTAGTCTTCACCGTGGCCGGGAATAATCCGGTGTCGCACGACCGGATCGGCCCCAAAGTGGGGACCTACTGGGTCGACACCTACCAACCGATGGTATCTGGCGGGAGCGACGCACACACAGGCATCCTCGGAACCGATTCGTTCATCCTCGGAGAGGGCGCCCAGATCACGATGCGCGTTGGCGGCGGCGGTCCTGATTGGTCGGGCGACCCCGATGCGCCCGGCGCGGGCCTCTCCGGCATCGCCGTGGAGCAGCTGGTGGGCACGGACGATTGGGAGAACATCCACTGGGAGTACGGCGGCGAGAACAACTTGACTTCCCGGAGTTGGGACGCGAGTGGGTTCGCGGGCGACACCGTCCGGGTGCGGATCTACGACACCAACGAGGGCGGTTGGGGCTGGGTGGGCGTCGACGATATCGGAATTTCCAAGGTGCAGGGGGGCGCCGCCAATCTGCCCAACACGGTTATCAACGTCGCAGACACCAGCACACTGGACCTGCCCGCCGGTGTCACCACCCTGGGCGACCTGTCGCTGAGCGGCGCGAGCACGCAACTGACCCTCAGCGGCGCCACGGCCACCGGCGCGAGTTTTGACAACATCTCGGCCACCGACACCAGCTCGGTCGCCGCCGGCCTGCCGATCTCGCTCCGCAACGGCGACGTCTCCGTTTCCGGCGGGAAAACGCTGACGGTGAACCCGACCATTATCGACGGCACGTCGCCCACCGCGCTGAACAAGTTGGACAGCGGCACGCTGGTGCTCGCCGGCGCCAACACCTACACCGGCGCGACCACCGTCAGCGACGGCACGCTGCAGGCGGATCACGCCACGGCCTTGGGCAGCGGCGGGAACATCACCTTCAGCGGCGGCACGCTGCAGTTCACCGCCGCCAGCGCCGGCCAGGACTGGGGCACACGCATCAAGGACAGCACGGCCGCCGTCGCTTTGGACACGAACACTCAGAACGTGACCTTCGCCGGCAGCATCGACAGCAGCAACACCGGCGGCCTGAAGAAGGCCGGCGGCGGCACGCTGACCCTCTCCGGCGCCAACCTCTACACCGGCGCCACCACCGTTTCAGCCGGCACGCTCAAGGCCGGCTCGACGGCCGCCTTCGGCACAAATTCGGCCGTGACGCTGGCAAACACCGCCGGCGCGGTCCTCGACATCGCCGGTTTTAACAACTCCATCGGTTCTCTCACCGGCGGCGGAGCGGCCGGAGGCAACGTGAAACTCGGGGCCGCGACCCTCACCGTCGGCGGCGACGGCACCTCGACGGCCTACGCGGGCGTGATTTCCAGCACCGGCAGCCCAACGACCAGCCTGATTAAGACCGGCGCCGGCACCCAGATCCTCACCGGCGCCAACACTTACACCGGCGCTACGACCGTCAGCAACGGCACGCTCCTCGTGAACAACATCACCGGTTCGGGCACCGGCACGGGGGCGGTCACCGTCAACAGCGGCGCCACCCTCGGCGGCTCCGGCACCATCTACGGGACGACGACCATCAGCGGCCATCACACGCCCGGCAGTTCGGCCGGCATCCAGACCTTCGGCAGCGACCTGACCTACGACTTCAGCGGTTCCGCCGACGTCACCTGGGAACTGGTTGCCAACACCGCCACCCAGGGTTTGACGGAGGCGGTGTTCGACCAGATCGTGGTCGGCGGGGGCCTCGACTTCGCCGGGACGACCACGCTGATCCTGAAGTTCGACGCTACGGACAGCGCGGTGGACTGGAACAATGCGTTCTGGGACGACAGCCAAAGCTGGCTCGTCTATCAAGTCGGCTTTTCGACGAGCGGCTTCGACGACAACCTGTCGCTGGCCGTCGACGACTGGCTGGACGCAACCGGAGCGATGCTCAATACGGCTCAACCCGGTAAGTACTTCTTCCTCTCCCAAAGCGGTGAGGATGTGATGCTGAACTACCTCCTGCCGGGCGACGCCAGCCTGGACCAGGCCGTCAACGCCCTGGACTACGTGGTCGTGTCGAACCACTACGGTGTCGGCTCGACGTGGGCCGATGGCGACGTCAACAACGACGGCGCGGTCAACGCCCTGGACTACGTGGTGATCTCGAACAACTATGGCTCGCACTTGCCCGAGCCCGCCACCCTGGCCCTCCTGGGCCTCGGCGGCCTCGGCCTCCTCCGCCGCCGAAAACGACGCTAAAACGAGTCCCCCGCGCCGTCATGTTTAGCCGCGAGCCAACGGCGAGCGCGT
>Ga0307379_10012293_pt1 | contig 11167 bp, 7 predicted proteins | sample UN2MG_FD_202237 | JGI IMG/M metagenome (GOLD analysis project Ga0307379, IMG submission 202237) | Soil microbial communities from Risofladan, Vaasa, Finland - UN-2 | ecosystem: Environmental > Terrestrial > Soil > Coastal area > Acid sulfate soil | place: Finland: Risofladan, Vaasa | collected... | reverse complement strand
CGGCGGCATCGGTCAAGCCGACCAGCAAGCTGTTTGCGGGCAGGTCTATGATGTAGGTCTTGTCATTTGTCCAGTCGTACATTTCTATGGAACCGTTTCTATTTTCGTCGTAGTTCCAGTAAATCAGTTGAGCGGCGTTGTACCAGAATGGGCTGCCGGCGCTGTTGTCCAGATGGATTTGGCTGCTGCCGTCGGCAGCCAACAACCAGAGACCGTTGTCTTCTGTGTTATTAGTCCATACTTCGAGAGCTAGCCATTGACCGCCGGGGTTCCAGACAGGTGAAGGGATGAGCGCGCCGAAGCGGGCTGGATCCCAATCGAAAAGCTGCACGGCCGTTAACTTGGTCAAATCATAGACTTGTAAAGCTACCCGTTCTCCGGTGGAGTTGAGCCAGGCCAGCTTGGGGTCGCGGGTATGCGGCGCCCAGGCCGGTCGGGTTTCGGGAATTCCGTCTGAGGGTGTATCGGGCGACCAGGCTGGATTGAAGAGCATGGCTGATTGCAGCTCGTTAACGGCCGTAAATGCTGTGGGATCGAAGGGTTGCAAACGGCCGTCTGCGGGGTAAATTTGACTGCCGCTTAGATACGTGTCGAAGGCAATGGTTTGACCGTCAGGCGCAAGGGCGGGGCGGTTGCCGGAAAGATTATCCTCGTCCAAAATGCGTAAGTCGCCGCTGGCAATATTCAGGGAGGCGATGTGGCCGTTGTTAGGGCCGTCGGCCTCATCTGGCGACAGCCAGGCGCCGAGCAGCAGGGTGTTGCTATTGCCCCAGACCATGAAGTTGGATAGATCGTAGTCCTTGGCAAGCGGCTGTTCGGTGTTGTCGGTGGTATTAATCAGCCAGAGCTGTCGGGTTTCATCCATGTAGACGGCATGACGGCCGTCTGGCGCAGCCAAAGCATCCTGGCGGCTGGTTAGCAGGCGTGGCTGCCCTTCAGCATTAATTTGCCAAATGCCATTGTCTATCAGATTGTAGATGAGACCGGGCGGCGGGGAGATGATGACGGTGTCCAGTGTTATTTCGGAAGGGGCCACGGCCGTGCCTGTGGCCGGTGCCCTCGTTGATGTAGTGGCAACCGCCGTGACTGAAGGCCGTGTTGCCTCTATTGAATTAGAATCACCAGTTGGCTCAGAAACTGTGCAAGCAGTCAATAGTATCAAGAATACCATCACCAACACACTGCGGAACTTGAACATGTTTGTATTTTGTCTCCGTTATACCAAAAGTTGTTAGACGCTTAGACTTGCTCTCTGTGTCTAGACCACGAGTATTATAGAACCTGCGCGGCTACCTAACCTGTTGCGATACCGACAACAACCTCAACAATGCATACGATTGGCATACGCGTCGAACTAGCATTCGTATCGTTGGCTATCGGGCAAAATTCTATAGTTAGCCTAATATATGTTAGTTTAAGTATAAAGATCCTTATTGGATGCTTTTTGAGCCCGATATACCTACCCACTGCAGCACCTCATCGACCACGTGATAAAATGAGTGCCATGCGAATAGCGCCTTACCGGCGTTTAACGCCCTGGGCGGCGTTTAGGTCGTTTGGTTTGGAGACCGGCTGGCCCGAATCAGTGAATCCATGAGTGGACATGTCGTAATGCTCAGCGAGAAGTTATCACAAGAATAATGGGAGCAAGTTCCACATTCTGAATTACCTGATTATGGTACTGAGGAGAAAACAGCCGGCGATCTAGAAGCTCTCAGGCGATTTCTAGCTCCAACGGACCGCATCCTTGACCTGGGTTGTGGATGGGGACGAATTACCTTCGCACTTGCCGCAATCGGATATGATGTGACAGGCGTAGACTTATCGGAAAATCTGATTAGTTATGCCAGGGGGTATGCTGCAGAAATTGGGTTGGAAATCCAGTTTGATGTTGGAAGTGTTATGAGCATCCCCCATCCAGATGCGTCCTTTGACAAAGTGATTTGTCGATGGGGCGCATTCAACCATTTATTGACCCCACCCGACCAGATCACAGCCCTCAACGAGATGTACAGAGTTCTCAAGGCGGATGGTTTGGGGTTCATTGAAATGGGTGATGGCGAATGAAAAAAGTACAGGCAGATCATCGAGAGTGCTGGTTATGGACACGATAATCGGGTCTGAAATACTCAATTTAAAGAAAGCAAACCGCCCAATGTGATCTACATTCATGATAGACAATCATTGTTGAGGATAGCGGAGAAATCAGAGTTCGAGAAATATCGTGTGAAATTTCAGAACATCAATCATAAGAGAAGAACTGTTGCCTATCTGTTCAAGGGTCCGGGCAGTGCCGCTGGTTTAGCCGACCAAGATCAATAGAACAGTTATTGACGGTTAAATGTAATCGGCCAGACGCAGCGTTTCTGGCGGCTTAATCATTCTATTTGTGGGCAGGTATCCTAAACAGTTTTCTATTTCCCCCGCCCCACCTCCTACCATTTATTTTTCTGTTTTACATCCCCCCGCTTGATTCATAACTCTTCACGCGGCATTCACTGGCAGAGTTCTTAAGATAGATATAGAACATACGTTCTATATGTGGAAACAGGCTGGAGTTTATTTTTTTTTGAACTGACGGCCGGTTTCCCTTTTGGTGACTTGGAATGTGCATCGCACCTGGAGGTCGCACCTGAAGATGAACGAACTGGGTAGGAAGAGTTTCCAGGTGTTTAGAAAGTGCATCGCACTGGAAGGTGCAACGCACTAATAAGGTGGAAAGTGAGTAACGACAAGAAGCAAAAACTCGACGAGACGATGGCCGAATTGCAGGACCGGTGGGGGTCTACGGCCGTCCGGCGACTGGGACGGGCCCAGCGAAACACGGTCGCCCATATCCCAACCGGAATCCCGGCCCTGGACGATGCTCTAGCCATTGGCGGTCTACCCTGCGGCCGGATAAGCGAGATTGTTGGCATCCCGACCTCAGGCATGGCCACCCTCGCCCTTACGATTGCTTCTCGGGCGCAAGACCATTCCAATCCAGCGGTCTATATCGACGTTGGGCATAATTTTGATCCTGATTTTGCTGCCCGGTGCGGCCTTGATTTGGACCAACTAGTCCTGATTCGTCCCCAAGATGCAATCCAAGCGCTGCACATTTTGCATGATTTCGTTGCCGTAGGAGATATTGGGGTCCTGGTTTTTGACGCCGACCAAACTCTTTTTAGCGATCCTCAACTGGCAAAGACCCTGGCTACTATCCTTGATAAGATCATCGCCCCTCTGAGCAAAACGAAATGCCTTCTCATTTTCTTGACATCGCTGAGGTCAATAGGCGGATCTTCTCCAAACGGCAAAGGCAGTAGTTCTATCATTCCCCACCACTCAGCGGTTCGTCTATCTATCCGGCGCGATAAATGGCTGTATACGGAGGGCGATATTTCCGGATATAGGGCGCAAGTCATCGTGGCAAAAAACAAACTCGGTCCATCGGGGAAACAAGTGAACTTATCCATCCAATTTTCCGGAATGGTCTCCATTAATGCCCTGGAAACGAAGAAGGATGTAAAACCACCTTCCAGAGCAGGAGATGACTCGTCTGAAGACGTGTCAGAAGACGTATCTAATGACGTGTCTAAAGACGGGCTTATTGTGGGGAGAGTAGAGCTATGATAGCCTGTCTATCGGTCCCTTACTTCGCATCAGCGGTGGAGAAGCGGGATATCGCTTCTGGCGTGAAAGCAGGCGCTGATCCTGGCCTGGTCCTTGGCGGCCAGCCGTGGGAACCCCGACCGGTATACGGCTACTCCCGCGAAGTGGCCAGGCTTGGCGTCAAACCGGGCATGTCTCTCCGGCTGGCTCATATACTGTCTCCAGAAGCTCGGTTCATGGCTGCTGTTCCACCCAAGTATCTGGACGCTTCGGCCGAGATAACCGACATATTGACCGGCTTCACACATCTGATCGAGCCGGAAGAGCTTTGGATGTATCCCAGCAGTAATGACAAGAGGGAAAGGCAAACCCTATCCGGTTGGAGCCGGGCGTTTGGTCGCAGCTTGCCGGTCCGGTTTACGCTGGATCTTGAATCCCTACCACCGGCTGAAGCCCAAACCCTTGTTAGGGAGATGGGCAGCATCGTCCGCCAGCACACAAAACTTTCCCCGGCCGTTGGTTTGGCTGAGAATCCATTTACAGCCCATGTCGCGGCGACTTTGACCCAACCGGATCACGCCAGGACGATTAATCCCGGTGATGAGGCCCAGTTCCTTTCTGACCAGACGGTCCACTTTCTTCCCTTGGAGAAGGAAGCTGCTCGTCGACTTTCCCTGCTAGGGATTCGCACCTTGGGACAACTAGCTACCCTGCCCAGGTCTACTCTGCATGCCCAGTTTGGATCGGAGTTCGCCGCGATTTATCAGATGGCCCAGAAATACGTCAGCGGAAGAGGCGTGGATGTGCTCTCGCCCCTCCGGCCGATGGCCCAAGAGAAGCGGGAGCGGGTGGTTCACAATTTTGAAGAGCCCATCTCAAATCTGTTGATATTGGAAAGGGTTATATCGCGCCTGGCATCGGATTTGGCCGGCCGTCTGCAAGCCGCCAGCCTGGAGGTTCGAACGATCCGTCTGTCCCTCGAGGTTGAAAATTCTCCAAGCTCACTGCTTCCTATACGGCAGCAGCAACCCGTCCAGGCAGAAGATGGAGTAGTTTCGCTAGATATTCCAGGGATTATCACCTCGGCAATGACCAGGCAGTATCCCACATCGGCCCTCCAGCGACTGGATGAATCGCTAAAGGAGCTCCTCCATAAGGCTTGGAATGAGCGAGTTAGGAAGAATGATCGACCGGGTGAGCCAGTAGGCGTTCTGGCCCTGGCTGTAGAGTTAAAGGATTTATCACCCGCCGTCACTCTTCAGCAGCTGTTGTTCTCAAGGATTGGCCAGCCTAATGGACAAAATGGATCGACAAAAGGTCCCTCCAAAACAAAGAAGATGGTCCAGAGCATTGCAGCCCGGCATGGAAGAGATCTATTTTACCGGCCGGAGCTTACCGACCGGAACCACCCCCTACCCGAACGTCGTTTCCAAATGATGGAGTTGTTTCCTGGGTGACACGCCTCTGGTCAAAGGGGCAGCCTATCACCGTAACAACCCTGGCAGCCACCGCAGCCACGGAGCAGGCGGAGTTATTTTCCAGACAGGGGCCCGAGATCGAGGATGTCCCCTACCGGATCGTTTGGCAAGGGTTTACCCACCAAGTACTAGAGATCACCCGTTATTGGCGAATCGACATCGACTGGTGGCGGGAACGCATCTGGCGAGCATATTTCAAGCTCAGGACGGAGACAGGTTTGCTGGTCGTGATCTACCAGAACTTGATTGGCGGCGAATGGTATTTGCAGAGGTTGTATGACTAGGGGCTAGGGATCGGGGACTGGGGGCTTGCCCAGAAGACTGGGCTTGGCCAATGTCGCAGAGCGACCGCTGCGCGAGAGGAAATTGGCCGGGGATCTGTTCCAAGGGAATAGTAGAGGCGGACCCCCGTGTCCGCCCACAATTGGAATAGGGCATATGGAAAGGAAGGTCTAGTTAGCAGTGTGTGGAAGAGGCAGGCGTTTGTTGACACTCTAGAAGCTATGCGATGTTCCGGCTGCATTCAGCAGCCTGGATACTTGCTACTTGCCCCATGGCGAACGAAGAGCGACGAAGTCGATCAGTTCGCCCAAGGCCGATTTCCTATCGGCCAAGCTACTTGCTACATGTTGGATGCCTTACATCGAACTGCACTGCCACTCAAACTTTAGCCTTTTAGATGGCGCTAGCCATCCGGAGGAGCTAGCTCGCCGGGCGGCCGAGATCGGCATGAAGGCTCTTGCCCTCACCGATCATGATGCCGTTTACGGCGCGCCGCGGTTTGTCCGCGCCGCGGAGGCCTACGGGATCAAACCCATTTTGGGCGCGGAATTAACCTTAACTGGCGATCACCATCTCACCCTCCTGGTGGAGAACCAGGCGGGATGGCACAACCTCTGCTATCTCATCAGCCGGGCGAGGCATGTGATGCCCAAAGGAGAGGCGATGCTGCTCGAAGAAGAGCTCATCGGCTGTACAGATGGCCTCATCGCCTTGTCAGGATGCCGGAAGGGAAAGATCGCCTCCGCCTTGTTGGCTGGCGATCGAGATGCCGCCATGGGCGCAGCCCGGCAATATAAGGAGCTGTTTGGGAGAGATAATTTTTGGATCGAGTTACAGCGCCACTATTCTCCGGGCAATAACGATCTTGTTGGCAAGCTAGCTGCCCTGGCGAGCTACCTGCAGCTTGGATGCATAGCTACCAACAACGTACATTACGCCGTCCAGGATCGGCATCGATTACAGGACACCCTCGTCTCAACCCGCCATCTGATCACCCTAGACGAGGCAGCTCGAGGCATCGGGTTGAATTCGGGGGATGGGCAGGACCAGCTTCATCCGGGGATTCAAGATAATCCCTTGCGGAGAGTAAACTCGGAATATTATCTGAAGTCCGATCTAGAGATGAGAGCGTTGTTCCCCGACCAACTGAAGGCTGTGGAGAACAGTGAGCGGCTGGCTGATCGCTGCCATTTTGGTCTCCAGTATGGTTTGCAAGATCTTCCCGAGTTCCCCACCCCCCACGGAATGAGCAGCGGTGCCTTTCTACGCCGGCTGTGCCAGGAGGCCATAATAGAACGTTTTCCCAGATTGAACGGCGACGATATGCAGCAGCGGGCCAGAAGACAGCTGGCCCATGAACTTGAAGTCATCGAACAAGCCGGGTTGCCAAATTATTTCCTCATTGTGTGGGATATCGTCCGTTTCTCCCGTAGTGAGGGCATTCGCTGTCAAGGACGCGGCTCAGCAGCGAACTCCCTAGTGGCCTACCTGCTCTATATCAGCCCCATTGATCCCCTCTCCCATGACCTGGTGTTCGAACGGTTTTTATCGGCTGAACGGCAGGCTGTTCCCGATATTGATATCGACTTTGACGCCCAACGACGGGAGGAGGTCATCCAGTATGTCTACGAGAAATACGGGGCCGAACACACGGCCATGGCCTGCACTTTCGTTACTTTCCGCTCGCGCAGCGCCCTCCGAGATATCAGCAAGACCCTGGCCTTGCAGCCCGAGATCGTAGCGGCAGCGGCGAGAGCCCTCGAAGATAAAGAAGCGGGGGACAGGAACCAGGGATTGAGGGCTGGCCCGCAAGAAGTTGAAGATGGGGAACAAGAATCGTTAGAGCCTAAGGGCAACCGCGTCATGGGTAGGAACCGGCGGATGGGAGGTGGACGCCGGGGAACAGCACCAACTGCCCATTGGCTGACCCGCACACCGGTTCTATCTCCTGCAGAAAGCGATCATCTGCCCAATCTAAACAATGATGAACCATCCAGCGATAAGAGAGAAAAGACCAGGGATCAGCGAACAGAGATAGATAATGCTGAACAAATTAGCCTCGGATCCTCATCTTCTCTACTCCTCGAACTTGCCTACCAGATTGAGGGATTTCCCCGTCATTTGGGCATCCATTCAGGAGGGATGATCATCACTGGCCCTCCTTTGATGGGCCGAGTACCAACGGAACCGGCAACGATGGCCGATCGGGTAGTCGTTCAGTGGGACAAAGATGGTCTAGAGGACGCGGGACTGGTCAAGATCGACATCCTTGGCCTGCGCATGTTATCAGCCATCACCGAGTCGTTGGAACTTATCGAGGAGATGAGTGGATCGATGCCCGACCTGGACAACCTGCCGTTTACCGATCCGGCCATCTACGAGATGATAGGCCGGGCCGATACGGTGGGCGTCTTCCAGGTCGAATCTCGGGCCCAGGCCCAGATGCTGCCCAGGATGAAGCCCACTTGTTTCGCCGACCTGGTGGTAGCCATTTCTCTAATCCGGCCTGGACCGATTCAAGGGAATATGGTCCACCCTTATCTGCGCCGTCGCTTGGATTTGGAACCTGTGACTTATGCCCATCCATTGCTAAAACCAGCCTTGGAAGAGACGATGGGGGTCATATTATTCCAGGAGCAAGTGCTAAAAGTTGCCCGGGATTTTGCTGGTTTCTCAGCCGGTCAAGGAGAGCAGCTTCGCAGGGCATTGGGCAGCAAACGAGCCGGCGAGGCCATCGAACTCTTCCACGATGATTTTATTGCCGGCGCGGAAAAACAGGGGGTCACCACCGAGGTGGCGGAGACCGTCTTCGACCAGCTGAGAGCTTTCGGCGGCTATTCCTTCGCCAAAAGCCATGCCGCTGCTTTCTCAGTAATCGTATACCAGTCGGCCTGGCTGAAGCATTATCACTTTATTCCTTTCTATACCGCCCTGCTCAATAACCAGCCGATGGGATTTTGGAACCCGGCCGTGCTGGTTGGTGAAGCCAAGCGAAACAATATCCAGGTGCTGCCCGTTGACCTTCACCAGAGCCAGGCAAAGTGCAAACCAGTCCCAGAGTTAGAAGGAGGTGGTATACGGCTTGGCTTCAACTACGTGAAATCTCTCCGAGAAGATCATATAGAGCGGATCCAGGTCGAACGGGCTCGGGCGAAATTTACCGATCTGGACGACTTCTACCGGAGAATTCGGCCAGGCCGCCAGGTAGCCGAGAACCTCATCGTGGCTGGGGCCATGGATAGCTGGGGGATTCCACGCCGGCAGTTGATCTGGGAGTTGGGAACCCTCCATGACCAGGAGGGAGAGCTTGACCTGGTATTTACGGCCGAGGAGGTTTCTCTCCCCCCTCTATCTCCGGCCGAAGCTATGCTTGGAGAACAAGAGGTCCAAGGTCTCTCCACTGGCGATCATGTTATGGTCTTTTACCGGAAATGGCTGGAGGATCGCGGTATTTTTGGAAGCGAACGCTTGGAGGAATGCGCCAATGGCCAACTGGTGAGGGTAGCTGGATTGGTGGTGGTGCACCAGGCGCCGCCAACAGCCAAGGGCCACCACTTCATCACCTTGGAAGATGAAGCGGGCTTGATGAACATCATCATTCGCCCCCGCGTGCACGACCGCTTCAGGAGGGTCCTCCACGGCCCTCGCCTGCTGCTGTTCGAAGGAGAGCTCCAACGGGAAGGAGGTGTGATCAGCTTGCTTGCCCGGAGGGCGGCCGCGCTTCGCGATGTCAGCCAGGGAACAGGAGACTGACGTCATATTCGGTTTGGTTTTTGGTTAGTATCCTTATCGCTACACGAAATAGTCTACTCTACCCCAATCGCCGCATCCCATTCAGCCTCTGGACTAAAGTTTGGTAATATACCCGTAGTGTGTTTGTGAAATGGGAGATTAATATGGTGTCTATGCGAAATACGCTCGCTGTTTTGGCTGTTTATTAGCTCAAACGTTAATGACGAGCCTCAGTTTATTAAGGAATCGGTAGTGATGGACATTAGAATCGACAGAATTGTTTTAGGGGTCACAAGCTGCTACCTACTCAGGCATGAGGGAACGATCCTGATCGACGCCGGAAATGCCAATCAGGAAGGAAAGTTCATAGGGGCAATGGAGCGCTTAGGGATCAAGCCGGAGGAGATACAGCTGATCCTGGCCACCCATGGTCATGCCGATCACATCGGATCGGCAAAAGCGCTGCGCGAGATCACGGGGGCGCCGGCCGCCATACACCAGGCCGACAGGGATATGATGGAGCAAGGATTAGTGATCGGACCACCTGGCGTGTCACGATGGGGGCGAATGATGGCAGCCATTCTACTACCACGGGCAGATAAATTCTTCCGGTTCCAACCCACTCCTGCAGATATCGTTTTCGACGATAACCCATTCTCGCTGGCGGAATATGGAATTCCAGGCGAAGTCTTGCCCACCCCAGGTCACTCTCCCGGGTCGGTCACTATTTTGCTAGAATCAAAAGATGCCTTTGTTGGGGACCAGGCGATGAATGGGCTGCCGTTCCGCCTAAGACCAGGACTACCGATCCTGGCCGAGGATATCGACGAGGTGAAGGAAAGCTGGCGTAAGATGCTCAAGAAAGGGGCAAAGATGATCTATCCGGGGCACGGAAAACCTTTTCCGGCCGATGTGATGAGAGAGGCGCTGCTAGGTTGATTTGGGTGGTGGTGCTGGGTTGATGCGGCGGGTGGTGCTGAGTTGGTGCGGCGGGTGATGCTGAGTCGGTGTGGGAGGTGCTTGGAGAAGAGATAGTTTCTCTGAATTGCTGGGGTTCTGGTGAACAGTTTTATTATTTCGTGAATGATCAATTATGTAATTGGTGAAATTCAATGGGTGAACTCCTGTTCTTTTGAATGATTACAGGAGGGACGTGTCTTGAATTACGATTTAATCAAGAAATATTTTGGAGAAAAAGAAAAGGAAATTTCAAGCCGGAGAATAAGTTCCGCTGAATTGTGGGGTTTTTGGGCAGTGGGACCGGGAAGGACAAGGTGAAATGGTGACATGGTGACAAAGTGACATGGATACCAGCTCTCGAAAACACAGGATATTCCGCTCTGCTCCAGACGGGATGATAAAACCGAGCGTGGCACTGTTAATGTCATCCCGAGCGGAGTCAAGGACGACAGGATGTCGACCAGGGATCCTTGCTGTCTTCGCTGCATATCAGCCTGGCCTTCGGGATTGTCGAAAGGGATCCCGCTCTTCGAATACTCAGGGTATTCCACTCCGCTCCAGTCGGGATGACATTGGACAGGCGGATTCCGACCGAGATCATGAGAAAGGCGCTGCTGGGTTGATTTGGGTGGTGGTGCTGGGTCGATTTGGGAGGCGGTGCTTTGTTGGTGCGGAGGGTGTTTGGAGAAGAGATAGTTTCTCTGAATTGCTGGGGTTCTGGTGAGCAGTTTTATTATTTCGTGAATGATCGATTACGTAATTGGTGAAATTCAAAGGGTAAACTCCTGCTATTTTGAATGATTACAGTTGATGTGGGTCTTGAATTGCGGTTGACGCCAAATTTAATAAGTAGAAAAAGAAAAGGAATTCACGGGCCGGAAAAAAGATTCCGCTGAATTATGTGGGATATTGGGCGGTGGGAGCGGGAATGACAAGGTGACATGGATACCGGCTCTCAAAGACTCAGGATATTCCGCTCCTCTCCCAGCCGGGATGACGTGTGTATTATGGATTCCCGCGTGCGCGGACAGGCTTTGTCAAGTCCCAAAATAGGACTAAGGGCATTTTTCGACAGGGGACAAGAAGCAAAGCTGTCAATCGCTTTATTGATAAGGATGTAT
>Ga0307379_10012292_pt1 | contig 11167 bp, 17 predicted proteins | sample UN2MG_FD_202237 | JGI IMG/M metagenome (GOLD analysis project Ga0307379, IMG submission 202237) | Soil microbial communities from Risofladan, Vaasa, Finland - UN-2 | ecosystem: Environmental > Terrestrial > Soil > Coastal area > Acid sulfate soil | place: Finland: Risofladan, Vaasa | collected... | reverse complement strand
GAGTTTGGGTTTGCCTCTGCAAAGTGTCTGAGGTTGTCTGTAGCCTGTTTGGCCGTAGTGTCCATAATTTCACCCAGGGTGATATACTTCTCCCCGTTTTGCGGCCAGTTGCATACGTCGTCAATCGTGTGTCCGGACTCTTCAATGACTTCGATGGTTAAAGGGTCCGTCGGCCGCGGTGCTTCGATCTGGACATGCTCGAGGTCTTCAACCTGGTCGAATGGATTCCAGTCTTGCAAATATGGCGTTATGACCTGTAAAGCCAGGTTTGCGCTGATCAGCGAATTTGCTTCGATTGACATATCGCTTTCCTGTTTAAATCCGTGCCATGCAGCTTGGACTTTTACACATCCGAAGGCTTTTTGGACATGCTCCGGGAAAGGATTTGGCGGTTCTTTTATCTTAACTTTTGCGCCAGTTATATAGCGTGCCGTTCCGGTGATGATATCTTGCGCCAGTCCTACGATGGGACCCAGGCAAATCCCTATTCCGAAAATATTGTCTGTGACCTGCAATGCTTCTATGACGTTTGCGGTACCCGGGCGGAAGTTTTTAATCTTGGACGTCCGCATCTTGGTGCCCTTTTTAATGTGTACGCCGGGGGGGAATTTGTCCCCGTATTTCCAGCCGGGTGGAAACTTTGCGCCCGGATCCATGGTCATTCCTTCCGGCAGTGTCATTCCTGGTTTCCATGCTCCCATCATCGACCTGGATTTTTTGCTGAAGGGATTCTTATCGCTGAACTTTTCCAGATCTTTTTTGCCTGCGCGGCCGGTCTTGATGCGTCCTTTAGGCCATTTCATATACTTCATAGGGTTGATGAGATTTAACAGCGCTGCTGACCCTGCAATCCATCCTATAGGGCCTGATAGGATAGCTGCCGTCGTTCCGCCGGCAACGGTTGCGACGATCATGCCGACAACGGCCAGCGTTGATAAAGCATCTTGGGCATTGTCAACGGCAACGGCCCAGGTGCCTACTGATCGTAGTATTTTAGGTGATGGCGATGCCAGCATCGCCGTGTATCTGTCTTTCTTTCTTTTCTTTTCTTCTTTTATTTCCGCCAGGCGATCGTCCGGGATTTGATTTTTGAGGTTGGATCGATACTCTTTTTGCTCTACTGCGTTAGGTCGGCGCGTCATTGGCGGTGGACCTTTTTTAGTCTGGATCCAGTCCGTAATTTCTGCCGGCGTCATGTCGATGTCCGGTATTTCTGCGGCCGTAACTTTCCCTGTCCAGAGTTTGGTTTCTTCTTCTGTCAGTGGCTTGACGGTTTTTAAATTGATAATATCGTCCCATGCAGGCACGGTTATCGTGTAGCCGTTTTTGGCAATATAGGCGTCACGCGCTTTTTCAAATTTTTCGTCTGAGAATTTTGGCAGATTGAACGGTGCAGTCCAGTTAGCCATTTTTATTTTCCCTCCACTTCCTGGAGGATATCGATTCCAGATCTTGAATCGATCGCTCCATAATAGGCCAAAAAATGGGCGCTGCGCTTCACTTTTAGATAAGATAGACTTGGATCCCGAAGCGGCCGCAGGCCGCGCCCAGGTCATTGTCGATTCGTTCGGCAATGAGGACCAGGCGTTCAGGTTTTAGAATTGCCTGGTCTTCGATCCAAAGGGATTGATAAACCTGCAGTTGGCCGACGGCCCGGAGTCCGGGATAACTTGCAACTTCGATGATCCATACTTCCGTCTCGAGATCAGCAATCGCGTCAGCGCGTTTGCTAGTGTTGAAGCGCCACATTTTTTGAAAAGGATCCTTCTCCTGCTCCGGAGTAAGGAACGGCCCGCCCAAAAGACAATCATAATAAAGCGCCGTGAAATACGGACCGTATTTTTCCAGGAATCGAAACCATACCGGGACGTCCGGCGCCAGCATGTGCGGAGGGTTCCCTCGCCAGTCTATTTCGTATTTTCTTCCAAGGTCGGTGGGCATCCGTTCATATGCTCCTGGATAAACGCTAGCGTTATTTCAACTTTCGTAAGTCGATGCTCGATGCGGAAAAACATGCCGATCACTGCAGCGCCGATAGTTATAGAGATTCCGATAGTGAATGGATCCATGTGTTTTATTTCCTTTCGAGCCTCATATTTATTTGTATGTCCCGGATAGAGCTGACTACAAGATGTGCGTAATTACTGAGGCGGGCTACTATCAAAGCGCCGCCCGCCAGGCGCGTGAAATAACAATCTGCAAACGTTGCCAGAATGATAACGCCGGCGCCGATCCAGACGGACGTGCAATATTTACACTCGAGCAGGTGGCCACCTTCCTCCGATCGGAGCCAAGGCGTTTTTTTTATGAGGAATGACCTAATACTTTGGAGCGGCGCCGCCTTAAAAAAAAGCTCAACCAGGGCCTCTGTCAAGATTGCCAGTGTAAAGATCCGTAAAATCATGTTTATAGGGCTCCTTATATCCGCAAGGGCACGTCAGCCAGGTGTGTTTGTCCGAGCAGCAGGGTGGTTTGATTCTGAGCTGTCGACCGTCGAGCGGACACGTTTTATCGGTTAGGTTCGTCGGCCCCGTGTAGGTTTTGTTTCCGAGTTTCATCTTTTAATTCTTTCAGCCATTCTGCTGGCGTCATGTCGCTAAAATATTCTAATCCGCAGTTTTTACATATCCAGGAGGTAGGATATATTTTTCCATCCGGATCCGGTGTGTTTATTTGCATGTGGCATTCTGAATCGCATTCGTCGCATCGAGGGCGGATTCCCTCGAGGATTTTTCGCATCTGGTGTATTTCCGGGCTGGATATAAAAAGCGGAATCTGTTCATCAGGACCGGCGTCATTTTGCAGGTATAGCCTGAGGGCTTCCGTGATATTTCTGGTAATTCCTGTCCGGATATATTTTAGCCGGGCCTTATTAATTATAAATAATCTGTCTGTCATATACGTACCATCCGTCATAGTAGAGCCGCAGGGCAACAGCCGGCTAATTTTATTTGTGAAGTTCTTACATCGATAGTTCCAACACAATTGGTTGCAGCGGACAAATTACATGCTGTCTGACCTTGATCCCGTTTTGCGATGCAGTTGTGGATATAACTACCACAGACGGCGGAGTCGTAACTGGCGCAAATCTCATTTGGTGTAGGATGAGGCAACCCATTACACAGATATCTATCTTTTAATTGTTTCAAATAAACAGAATAGCCATAACTCTGTGTATTGCAGGTAATAGGGACATTGCACTGCGTCGTTCCGTAAGAAACAGCGGTTATTAGATCACACGTCGGTCCTCTGCCAGTCGTATAAGCAAGGACACTGTCCGTGAACGCGTTCACGGCGATTGTAAGCGTATCGAGGACGTCGCCGTTGCAACTTAGCTCAATGGTCGGATTAAGCAGGCAATTCGCGTTTGTGTGCGGTGATGTGTAAACGGTTTCCGGTCCTTCAGTCACACTGAGCGTACCTCCTCCTGAAACGATTGCCCAGGTGAAAACTGGCGTGCCGCATCCATAAGTATCGATGACGGCGGATAGAGATTGATCTTCGTCAATATCCATCTGTTGATCCGTGTAATCAATATGCGCTGCGGCCGGGCAGGGATTAATTACGATCGTAATAGAATCGACCTTAACGCTATTGCAGTACAAATTTATTATTTGCTCGCTGACGCATTCAGCTCCGCATTCCGGAGCTGTAAAAATGGGAGCAAAAACATTAGAAATATCAAAAGTGCCCTGGGCCGGCGAATGATCCCAGGTGTAGTTAATTTCTAAGCACCCATGATCATATCCCTCGATGGTAAAACTTTTGATACTCCCGCAGGGCATCGTAAGAGAATCGTATCCGATTTTGATCTTTTCCCCGGGGAGATCGATGTTTGCACAGCAGTCGATTTTGCCGCCGCCGCCGCCTCCTGCGGCGCCGCCTATGCCTCCTACGCCAAAATCTCCCGGGCTAAATCCAAAGGCGCCCGATCCTGGAGCGCCGCCTCCGCCTGCGCCGCCGCTTCCGGAGCCGCCTCCGCCTCCGCCTGCGCCTCCTGCGCCGCCCGGTGCTCCGCTCGGAGGCATGTATCCCGGTTCGCCCGGGCCCGGGGGTGTGTATCCCGGTTCACCTGGCCCTGGAGGTGTGTATCCCGGTTCTCCTGGACCTGGTGGCGTGTAATCCGGTTCTCCTGGCATAGGCGGACCTGGCGGACCTGGCGGAGCTGGTGGCGGATAAGGTGGTAATGGAATAGGATGCAACGGCGGAAAATAGTTTCCCGGATCACCCGGATCTTCTCCGGGGATATCTCCAAAATCTATCCAGCCGTAGCCGATTGCCCTTAAAAGATTATAACTGTGCCCCAGCTCGTCGATTACGTCCAGGAGCATCTTGGTGCGCATTGACAGCATGACGCAAATCGGATCGAATGGCACGTTGAAAAATCTCTGAAGCCAGCCGGACGTAAAACCTTCTTTAGTTAACGTGTAATCAGCCATTGATAAAATCCTATTTCAAAGATAATTCCCACAACGGGCGTAGATTGCCCGTTGTGAGCGCTTCGGCTAATTCTTTGTTGTCAAGTTGGTCAATAATGGCATCCTGGGATATTTGCCGGTCCAGGACGTGATGGAGATCCTCAACGTCAAAAGGCGCAAGTAGTTTTGCGTCGATTTTACGCAAAACTATGGCGGTCATGAGGTTTATCAGGCGCATGCGCCTGGTAAACGGATCCGGCATAATGTCGAGCTTTAGCTTAACGGCAAGCGATTGCGCCGTATCCGGCCAGTATAGGGAGGGTGGCACTTTTCCTTTCATAGTTTCCCCCTAACTTTTTTGTACGGCCCTGAGCAACTCCGCTAGCGAAAATGGTTGTAAAATATCCCGGGGCAGAACACCGATTTGTACGAATATTGTCACTGCAGCGCCGGTTACAAGCCGCCACGCCTTGGCGGTTAAGATATTGTTGGAGCCCTTCATCTCGTAAAAGTCCCTGAAAGATACAACGGCGGCGTCGCCTCTGATCGTGGCGTTTCTATTCGACGGCCATAATTGCAGGTTTGCATCCCAAATTTGCACGGCAATTTCATGGTTAGCTGTATCCGGGAACATGATATCCACCTGGTGTATTATCCCTGCGGACATTGACATTTCTATTTCGTCTTTAGCGCCTACGCCTGTGCTTAAAGGAGCCGTAGCTTCAAAGGAATAAAACATATATACCTCCTTTTTCGAGGTCAAGCAAATAAGGCCGCCGTTTAGGCGGCCTTATGCCGTTGTCCTGATTTATTTTTATTATTACGCCGAGTACTTCCTAAGCTGCTCGGTTACTATTTCCACTATCGCGGTGTTTCCTGCCGAGCCGGCCTCAAGTCTCATTTTCAAGGACCCGAGTTTTGTAACATCGTACCAGTCGGCCAGGTCGGCTGGGTCGCCGAATGGGATGATGAAGGAATAATGGGGATCGTTGCCGCTGATCACCATATCTACCGTGCCGTCTCCCGTTACATCTAGGGTGAGCGGCATTTTGATCGGGTCAACGCTTGCCGATACTATATTGGTGACGGCCTGCGGCGTTGCACTGACAATGATATCCTGTGTCGGAGACGCATAGACTACTCTTGTAGCCGCCAATAGGCCAAAGTGACCATACTCCTGTACCCGCGGGTATAGTTGATGCAGCATTTTCATAAGCTGCCAGACCTCGGTCTGATATGGGATACGTTTGTCGTTGTTTTCAGACAAACGGATCTCATGGACTGCCTGCTGTGGAAAATAGCCTGCCAGCGTGCCCATGATCATGTAACGTCTAGTAAGGTAATCCAACGGCATGTCGATATATTCGAAGGTGCCCTGGACCCCGCTCGTGAACTGGTAATGTTCTTTTGACATTAAGAAACCCATGGGCGTCGGAACCAGCTCGTCAAATAAGTAGGATCTCACTTCCATGCGTGCTACGCCGGAAGCGCTTCCGCTTGCGGTGTAATCGTGAGAAATTTTGAGCTGTGGATTCCGGAACTTCTTCGGGTCGAGCGCCAATAACTTGTCGTATAGTGTTCGCCCGAAATTTATATTAAACGTTGCTATGCCATCCTGGCCATCCAGGTCGGTAAGAGCATTGAACGGCATAACGCCGTTTTGGTAGAAGTCGAGAGCTTGGCATTGCTTCCCCGACATGGAAAACAATACATCTGAACCGTCAACCAGTTCGATGTTGGTGAGGCATGCGGCTATGTGGTCGGTCCCAACCGTTCCATCTCCTTCTACCTCCAGGCCGATCTGTATCCGTGAGATAACGTCCGTCATATCGAGGTCGATCACCTTTGTCGCCGGGGTGGCAATCGACTCTTCAGATAAGATAGTTGAAATTCTGTAATTCATATATTTTTACCTCCTCTTACTTACCTTTACCGGCAAGAGCTTTTAGCATGTTGTAGATCAACTGAAAAATACCGTTACTTTTTATGGCAGGGATTAATGATAATACTTCCGAAATTGCCAGTGCCGCACTCACGATTATTAAAATTGTTGATGTTTCCATGGGTTGCCTTTTACTTTATCTTTTGCAGCTTTTCGACGAGCGTGTAAAACTCATCGGCCAGGTTAGCCATGCGAGCGAAGCTCTGGTTATTGAAGTGATTCTCTTCGTCAACGATTGTCTCGTCGTTAACGGTTTTTGTCACCCTGATTGCCATAAAAATGTTGTAGGTTTCAGCCACGGTTCACCTTTTTACTTACCTACTTTAGCCTCTACCAGGGCAGTAACGACTTTTTTCACCCTGTCGAGGTTCCGAGGATCCCGGCGCGGGAACTTCGGTCCCAGGTCAACGGCTGCGATCGCTGCCTGATAAGGTGCGAATCCTGCCGCGTAATCCGGCCCTGCCTGATATACTCCCTCTGCGAACCGGCCAGGTCCAAGCGCTAGGGCTTTCTTTTTCCATTTCGCCGATCCTGCCGCGGTGACGCCCTTCGCGTACATGTCTTTCGCCGCCGCGGTGTCGATACCTGCCTTCCAATTTGCTTTGGCAGCGACGGCCTCTGTAGCCCAGTCGCGCTTTGGGCTTGAGATGCCTTTAGAATAATCGTCCGTCCTGGTGGGCGTTACGCGGGTCCATTTTTCCTGGATGGCCGCCATGCTTTTGATTTCTGCCATGATAATTCCCCTCCCTTTAAGGTTAAGTTTGGCACGATTATTGCGTAGGCGGCATAAAAAGTCAATAAAAATAAAAGCCTTTAAAAGTAATGGTTCTTACAAGATGAAATTTGCGGAGCAAATTTCCGCCGACTGGTGGGCTTCCCCACCGAAACCAGTGAAATTCACCACTTTTATGATCCGGATCAAATTCCATCGATGTTTTTGACCATGTAACCTATTGATATTATGCAATATAAAATATTGCTCTCCGCGCCTGGCTCTGGCATGTTCTGTGCAATTTATAGAGGTGCGGATCGCGGGTGGCCTGGCAGAGCACCGGATCAGGAGAAAATAACCATGAATCAGATAATAGACGGTAAGAAATACGACACAAAGACGGCGGAACTTATAGCCGATAACGAATTTTCCGATGGATCGAATCGCAGGAATCACGGGCGAAATGTGTATCTGTACAAAACCAAAAAAGGTAACTTTTTTGCAGTCCATGAGACGCAATGGCAGGGTGAAAATGATCGCATCGAACCCTTGACGGTTGACGTTGCTAAGGAAATGTTTGAGAGTCTCGACGGCGGCGATTCTTATGAAGACGTTTTTGGAGTAGCGCCCGAAGAGGCGTAAATTATCCCGGGGGCCGCGCATCCTTCACGCGGATTGGAGGTTAGAAATATGTCGATCCAGAGAACAATATATATAAACAGTCTAAAGTGGTTTCTCAAAAACCGGCATTCGCGCAAGCGGTTATACAGGAAAGGAAAAGACCTTAGATATTCCCTGGCGTCGGTGTTTCCTGAACACAAAAGGATCATAAAAGGGTATATCCAGAAAATCCGGGCTATCGATGCCCTGGGAAGGAGATAAAGAATCATGATAATTATGTGCGCCTGGTGCAATAAAAACATGGGGCAAAAAAAGCCCCTGCCCGATAAAACGATTACGCATGGTATTTGTAAGCCGTGTGCGGATCACTTGAAGGCAAACTTCAAAATTATTGTCCCGTCGTGGGGTGATCGTGTTGAAATTCCAAAGTTAAATAGAACGAAAGTTCTATAAAAAAGGGGCTTTACATAAAGTTTCAGGGGCGTTATAGATGTATGTTTAAAATTATAACGCCTTTTCAATGGAAGGGGAGATCTTGGCGTCATTACAAACTTTACCCCTTAATAATTCAAAACTCGCCGTCTTAATTACTTTTCTAAAGGTAATTCAGGCCGGTAAAAAGCATTATGCCACGCCGCGAATCAGTCACTTGCTGGATCTGCTTGGGACATATCATAAGATTACGATTCAGAAATCATGGGCTTATGATATTATACATCAAATGGTTCAGGATGGATTCCTGTTGAGAAAACGCCGGTGGCGCCATGGCGGTGATGGCAAATTTGACGGCCTGCCGTCAATGGTTAGCTTCACGTTTCTCGGGCTCCGGTATCTGGTATCAAAAAGCATCGAAGGCGCGCGTGAAATGCTTAAAGCCCTGGAAGAATGGTATAAAAAAAAGGATAACCGCTTTCCAGCGCCTGCACAATTAGAAGCCGCCGAAGCCTGGCTCTCCCCAGAGGAAAACCGTGAGCGTATAAAAAATCTCCTCAAATCTCTTGGGGTGGTCAAAGCCCTGACCTGAGAAGCCCCTGAACCTCAACAAAATAGAAAAAATTCCTTCCTTTATAGAACGTGTCCGGTGGTTCGTTCTATGATGAGCAAAACCGGCTTTTCCGGTTTGGCATAGTTCCTGCATTCACCCCTATAAACCATTTTTTGCTCTCCGGAATTGCCTGATCATAGGACAAAATAGAACGAGCGTTCTAGAAAACTCCAAAACTAAACTATGAAAAGTGGCCGGTGGGATTCTTCGCCGGCCATTTCCTCTTAAGGTCCTTAAATATATATTACTGAGATATATAATGTACGGGGGTTCCGGACACGGTAGCGCTAGAAAAATTTTCATCAAAATATGGGGTCATGCCGAAGCGTCGAAGCGCCGACTTGAGCGTTTACATGCGAGAGCGAGCCGCGAGAGCGACGGCATGACGCGAAGTGCTTTTTTGCGCGTCCTTATTGCGCCGGAATTAAAAAGCTTCTGAGCTCCTTATTCAAACCAGGAGCTTATGAACGAATCGCCGCCCGGAGGGCATTCTTAAGATTCGCGAATTAGCGGAGTGGGCTCGTAAAATATAGTTGAACGGCGGAGTCTTTGGCGTGGTTCGTGCGGTTCCTTGTTGCTCGAAACATGCCGGAGGCGAGCACGTGATGCGAAGTGCTTTGTTGCGCGTCTTTATTGCGCCTGAATTACAAAGCTTCTGAGCTCCTTATTCAAACCAGGAGCTTATGAACGAATCGCCGTCCGGAGGACATTCTTAAGATTCGCGAATTAGCGGAGTGGGGGGTTAATATGGCGTTTAATGTGCGCCTGGCTGGTTATGTCAGGATGCCATTAAACCACCGGCCAAAAATATGTCGGGTAAAAAATATTTTGATTGTTGCATGGTAGAATGGTAGGAGTGGTAAAAAGACAGAAAGGGAAACGCCGGCGATGAAGTGGATCGTAAGGTTAGAGAAAGCGGGTGGATCATACCGGATTACAGTGCCGAAGGCAGTAATCGAATCTAGAAAAATGCTAGCTGATCGTTATGTTGTGATAAATGATGATGAACAGCTCTATGTAAAAATAGAGCGGCTTGACGATTTGGCATATAAAAAAAATCGGTGATGATGGGAGAAAGGAAGAATGAAGAAAAGCGAAACAATGAAGGTTCAAAATATCCTGTTGACGTTGATTGATCGTCCAGCGGTGCCTGATAGGTTGTCGATCGATCCTGAATATATTAAAGAATTGGCCGCGTCGATCTCTGAAATCGGATTGATGAATCCGATTACAGTATCAAGGCGCGGTGGTAGGTTTGAAGTTGTCGCCGGTGATTGTCGGTTCCAGGCGTTTATGTCCCTGGGGCGTAGTGAAATACCGGCGTTTGTTTGTGATCTTGATGCTGAAAATATATCCGTTGCCCGGGCAACGGAAAACTTGCAGCGTATTGATTTGACGATTATCGAAGAAGCGACGATTTATAAACGTCTCCACGACGATCATAACATGTCGTGGGAAGAAATCGGTAAGCGTACCGGTAAAGGTCCGGGCGTCGTGAAACGGCGCGCCGATCTTATGAAGCTGCCTGAAATTTTAATAAAGGCGCTTCATGAAAAGAAAATTCTTTATGGCGCCGCCGAAGAATTGGCGGCGCTTAAAGATGTATCCAGGATACAATATTATTTAGGTTGGGCCATCGATCATGGCGCAACCGTGGCAGTGATTCGGGATTGGGTCCGCGAAGAATTGGCATTAATCCGGCAACATGCCGCCGACGTCGGCGGGGGAGAGTGGGGTTCGGCAGTGTCTGAACAAAAGCCAATATATGTTAGTTGTGACATATGTACGGGCCCCATGGAAATATCCAAGGTGGTTTATTTAAGGATTTGCGCTGATTGTAGTAATACAATCAAGCAAAATATGTAGGGGGTAAGGGAATGGAAAAGGTTCAAAAAACGTTGGAAGTTGAAAGGGTGGTTAATCTTGTGAAGGGATTTGGCTGGGATTTGGTAAAGACAGAAGCAGATGAAAATATGCTTCGCATCGTCATCGAAAAGAAGATAACGCCGCCGTCTCCTGCGGTGTAAATTATTTTGATTTTTGACTCGGATCGGATTGGGTTTTGACTTGGATTGGATTGGGTCTTGACCCGGATCGAAAAACCCTGCTGCATAGCGGAGCGTTAGCAGGGAAAAAAGAGTAATACTCGACGCGAAACACACAAGAGACTCCTGGCCTCCGGCGGTTGCGACCCAAGAAGCAATCACAGGGGGCGGCGAAACGTATCTGAGAGCCGCCCCCTGTGAAGCACGGAGGCCAGGAGTCTCTTGTGTGTGTCGAGTATGGTGAAAAATTTTCCACGATTTAGGATTTTGTTTTCAGATCGTGGGAGATTTTTCATTTCCGCATAATTTTTTCGCTTTTGAAAATATCTTTGCCGGGCGGGGATCTCGTGGCGATTCCACGAAGCAGCATTATCGGATTTCATC